>Ga0307507_10006527_pt1 | contig 17830 bp, 11 predicted proteins | sample 7_EM_MG_FD_207223 | JGI IMG/M metagenome (GOLD analysis project Ga0307507, IMG submission 207223) | Populus trichocarpa ectomycorrhiza microbial communities from riparian zone in the Pacific Northwest, United States - 7_EM | ecosystem: Host-associated > Plants > Roots > Unclassified | place... | reverse complement strand
AAGCTTTTTATTATATATACTAGATACGGTATCGGCAGCCTTCTGCATCTTCTTTGCCACTTTTCCTGCCTCGCCGGCCTCCCTCCGGTGTTAATCAGCAACCTTCTTAAGCTTTGCGGCGGCTGTATAGGCTTCTTTCCAAGCTTCTAGTTATTCTTTTGCGACTATAGCAGCAGCTTGGCGCTGAATCTTTGCCTAATCTTATGTAATCTTAGCCTGCTTCTTATCTTCCTCAGCAATACTCTTAGTATTAGCAATAGCTTGCATTGCTTAAGTAGTAAGTACTAATGCGGTAGAGAGTATAGTACGCTTCCTCTGCTTCTTCTTGTTTCTCTCTGCAGTATTATTGCAAAGCTTAGCAGCTTCTACCTCCATTAACTCTATACCCTCTTCCAATAATTATAGCCGCTGCATAAGCTTACTGACAACTGCCTTAGCCGCTTCAGGTGTAGTTTTGGGGTAAAGGATTGTATAAGCGTATTAAGCTCGATTGTTATAGGATTGGGGCGTACAAGGATGCAGGGGAGAGGATAAAAGCGTTACTGGTGCATCGCTAGGTGGTGGAGTAGATGGTTGCTAAGATAAAGGCGTTCTACTGCAGCGATTTAGAGCTCGTTCAGGGTTATAAGGTAGGAGGCCGGCTGCTTTAAAAGCGCTGTTAATCAACTTGGTGGTATATACTTAGGGCCGAATCTCGCCAAGAATCTTTAGAAACCACTCCCTATTAATACCAGTAACTCCTTCTGCTACATACTCGTCGACTTTAGATGAATAAAGACGCTTAAGAACCGAAAATATAACCAAATTAAGAGGCTGGAGAAAGTAGGTAGAATATGGTGGCAAGCATATTGGAATAATTTTATGCGCCTAGCAGAACTCTACAAAGTTAATATTCACGTGGCTACTATGGCCGTCCATAATAAGAAGTTGATAGCTATGGTGTTAAAAGTCTTTTTTATCTTCTTAATAAGCCTGCTAAGCCTTAGTTCGTTAAGTATGTTACTTAAAATGTTGCAGCCACTTTATGCCAAGCTCTTAATTTAACCAACCATTTTCTAATACTCTAATCATACACTCGCCCACAGCCTCTATAGCTTCCTGCCATAGCGAAGCTATATACTGGCGTCCTTAGAAAATGATAAACGGTGGTATTATTTAGCTATATATCCCAATCCCGTTAATCTGCGACACCCACTCTCTTAATCCATCAATCATCTTAAAATTAACGAGACTACCTCGCAGTACTACTACTTTAGCACTATAGGCAAAGCCTATAGCGTAGCCAGTCTCATCCATATTCCAAACGTCTAATTCGGCGACATTATACTAAGTCTTAGCGGTAGTGTAGTCTTTAAAGAACTGCTGCACGCGGGCTGGATTATTGCCAGCAAGAGCTCGTTCCGCAGCAAGAGAACGTACATAATAAGTACGTAGCTCTTCCTGCCGTTTTAGGAACTAATATATCCATATTCTGCCTAAAGGATCGAGTGAGATGTAATGTAGAAGGATGGTAGATTCGCGTTGAAGTATAAGGGTAGCAATGGTGCGAATGGTGCAATATCAATATGGAAATCTAGCTTAAGCAAGGTAAATACAATGTCGAACTATTGCATCCTCACCGGCAGGACTTATACAATATTGGTTGGTGTGGGCGACTTAATGGGACCTCTGCTTTCCATTAAGGCGACGATAAAATGTATTTGGATCGATATTATATGCCTTTGCGCAGCCTTCCTTGCTTTTATAATAACCGAGCTTGTAGGCCTTAATAGCTAGCTGTATCTTCTCTTCTGCATTAGGAGCTTGAGGCCAACGAGGCATGATTGGTAAGGTTGGTGGTGGAGGTAATTGTTGAGGAAGTATTGAAAATGAGGCTGGTCAAAAGGTGCGGCAGTATATCTAGTTAGGAAGGCGGTTAGCCCAATCAGGCAGGCGGTAGGAAAATCCGTCGGAACTACCGACACCGTCATAACCCCCTAACTTACGTTATGTGTTTAATCGGAGTCAGCAAGGGCCATGAAGCGGCTTTGCGAGAGCAACAGGAATTAAGTAAATTTGCTGGCGCTCGTGTCCGAGCCGACGCAACGAGGGGCAATATACAAACTCATTTAAGCTATAGATGAGAGGGTCTGTGGCGGCTCGGCGCGTCACATCTTGATGACTTTGGCAGGTCTCGCAGATTCTAGTTAAGGGTTGGCAACCGGGATGCCTGTCCTGATGGGTCCGTGGCTGAAACGCTTGCAAACGAGAGTGGGAGAAGGAACATGTGCTGATTGCATGCTGGGCCGATAGCCCTTGGTCTCCACGAGAATTGAGAAGACAAGGGGAGCCAATTCATGCACCTTCTGCCGTCATTACTGCACACGCCGATCTCTGGCTGTGCTGCTTGTGCCATCAGCCGAATGGCGGCGCCTTGTCTGCCAGGTACCCGCGCTGGATGAGCCCTATGTTGGGGGCTTTGTTTGAGCCACAGGCGATCGGCGCAGGGACGATTCTTATTTTGGCCCTGCGTGCCGTAGGAAGGAAACGAGATTTGTTCCTTTTCGCTGATGCGAGAAACAAAATAACATTTTCGATCGGCAGTGCAAGAGAGGCGACGAGTGACGGAGATAGATCCACTCGGGAGTCGCAGAACCACAGCAGCAGTAGTGACGATGCTCCTATACGTGGATAGCTGTGAGGTTGCAGTGGCACAGCTGCCCATGAGAAAGCGTTTGGCATCTAGAGCAATCATCGTCAACGTGCAGCTCGGCGGCGCTTGGCCCCAGTTAGAGGAAGGCGATAGGCGCATTTCACTGGCTGACTGTGCTGCGGTTCCTGGTCTACCTGCGGCTTGATCCCAAATCAAAACATGGGTAACTATGGCCTGGAATGGTTGGGTAGCGCACGCTAGGGCAGACTAGCCTGTTCCTTGATGCCACCCGCTGAAATTGCGGCACTAGGGGGCGACCCTCTTGGCGGGACACAGCGCAATCACCCTGTGACTTTTCTATACCTGTCCCCCAGCTCTCCTTACCCTTTTGCTTTCTTGCTCACCACAAAGACTTCAGTTCTTTAAACACTCGTTTCGTCTCTCGTAGACATTTTCTCTCATTAAACCAACCCAAGTCACTCCTTCTGGGAATTTCTGGCACTTTCGCGGAATTGATTTCTGCTTGTCTTCGCTCTTCGACACGACCCGCATCACGAATTTCCAGATACCGAAACCTTATCTGATATCCTAGGATCAAGGAATACCCAACCACGACAATGCAATTCTCAAAGCTCTCCGTCGTCTTCTTCGCGGCTCTTGCCTCCGCTTCCAATGGCCATTTCCATGGCCGTCATCACCACTTCGGCCGCCGTCAGTATGGCAATGAGACTGGTATCTCCGGCCCTCAGATGACCATCTCCACCATCTACGAAACTCAGACCTTCACTATTACCAGTTGCGCTCCTACTGTTACCGACTGCCCTGCCGAGTCCACCAAGCTTGTTACCAGCGTTGTCGCTGTTTCAACTACGGTTTGCCCCGTCACCGAAGCTGGAGGCTACGCTGCGTCGACTCCACCCTCCTCGATTGTTGCCCCAATCAGCACTGGTGTCTACTCGTCTGAGGCTACTGTCGCTGCCAGCGCCCCGGCTGAATCCGTGGTTACCAAGGTTACCAATACCACCCTTACCTATACTCTTGGCTCTGGCTCGTCTACCACCATTGTCACCACGACTATCCAGCACACCTCGACTGAGACTATCACCAAGGTGAACATCGCAGCGCCAGCAATTTTGAATACCTTGCTAATTTGTAATCTTAGACTGTCTACATGACCAGGCCTGCAGGTGGTGCAGGTGGTTATGGTGCTTCTTCCGTGAATGCCGAGGCCGTTGCTACTCCCACTGCTACAACCACTATTAGCTCCACCTCAACTTTCACCGAGATTGTGACTGTCTATGCTGTGCCCTCTGAATCTAGCTCTGTGGTTGCTGCTGCTACTACGGGAGTCAACGAATGTGCTGCACCGGTCACTGTTACTGTTACTGCTCAGGAGACCGTCACAGTGGTAAGTGAATTGTGCGCAAAATTAATATATACTGCTAACGTTCTTACAGACCGCTGAATCGGAGAGCTATGCTGCTGTTTCGACTTCTGCTGTTTCAACTCCAGCAAGCGGTGTCACCACTCCGTCAAGTTCCATCGTACTCCCTATCGGGTCCAGCAGTCCTGCTTTCTACCCAACCGGCACTCCTTATGGCAACTTCACCCTGCCAAGCGCTGTATCCAAGGTCCAGCCATCTGGCTTCATGACCATAAAGCACCCATCAGGCACTGGCACTGCTCCTTATGTCCCTCTTAAGCCCACTGGCGGCTACTAAATGGTTGTCTTCACTGGGGAGCGCACGGGGAGTGCCGGATCTAGGGATGCAGCTAGATACCAGCACCCCGCCTTTTCTTTCGTAAGCCCTTATTTTATAGAAAGCCAGGGTTCCCATTTCTGCATATACATTCTCCCACACTTGTGTGAACTTTTGTTTTTATCTTCTTTTGTCGCACGGCACGGGCATCTCCATGGACTGGAGCGGTGGGACAGGGTCCGTCGGTGTTCGTACGGCCTACGAGAGGTACCTTTTTCCTGACAATCGAACCTTTCTTTTCTGTCTTCACAGACTTGTTCATGAGGGTTGTGTTGTTCCTGTGCGCAAAGGCGACCGATCGAGCACGCTACGCGTCACGAATTATTCCCATCAGGCATGGCGGCGGAGTACAGTTGGCTTTTTTTTTTCCTTGTCTTGTGTTAGCGGGAAAAAGAGCTGCAGGACTGCTGCGACTACGTTCTTCAAAGCGAGTTGTTGAAAAGAAAAACTGAATTGTTGTACCTGACTGAATACGAAAAAAAAGCGAACCAATACGCTATGTCAGCACACAAACTCATTACGCTGGGAAATGGTGCATGTATCGAAGCCTCAATTTTCACCAATGTCCTGGAAGATTATCTTAGTTCCTGGCCGCTGTGCCTGATGGCTGGAATTTTTGTGAATTTTGTGTTTCTGTGCCTGCATTCGTGTTTCTATTCTCGTGTACCACACTGGATGCTTTCGATAGATATCTAGACACAGTGTTACTATGCGGCCCGGAGCTGCCTTGCATATATTAAATTAAATCCCTCCTTTCCCGTGACCTGAATGCTGCGGAAGCTGCAACACGCTCATATCCAATATTCCGGAGATTATGATGGTGGTTAAAGAGTTTCTGCTGCTCGAAATGTTTATCTTTTATGTTTTTTAATTTATACTTAATAGAGTTTATCTGCTTCACGTTTTTGCTGCTCACTCCGGAGTCTCCACGCTTTAGTTTCCCATGCTTGCGGCATGCGTCCAACAGTGGGAAAGCTTGGCGTGAAACAACGTGATACTCTATCTCAATCCCATCCTCGCGTTCGCATTTAATAGGACGGCGGAACACATCTACGGCCGATATGTTATCATGATTTTACTATGATATTCAGGCGGCGAAGTTGGAACTTCATCACGCGACGTTTGTATCACGTCCGGCATAATTGGTGATTTGTATTTTTGAAGTCCGAACACTGTATTATGTTTAAATTTGTTCACTCGCAGAGTACAACAGCAGTATTTCCTAGACAGTAATCTATACGCCGCATTGGCATAATTATATTACCAATACTTAGTACCAACGCTGTTTGGACAATATTTAACTTCAGTCTACAAACCATACACTGTCTCATATGTTCTGGTTCTCAACGCTGCAAACCCCGCACGGCCAGTTGAAAAGGGAAAATTAAGTATCCCTTGCAACGTCAAAATGGGTCCTCAGGTTATCGATAAGAACCAACCAATTGGATTAGCTGAATTCGGTACCCGTGCTCAGAAATATGGTGGTCCCAATTGGAGGGGTTCGAATTTGGGCAACGATAGGGCTTAGGAGGAGCTGTTTCGCAGTCTCATTTGGGGGGACGTCGCACTAAGTCTTCTGAACAAGGTCTATATTAATTCTAACACGATTGGAAGGCATGGTGGTGGTGTAATTGATGATTGAATTCTTCATAGATACACGCGTTGATTTGAAAACGGTGTTCCCGCACGGACCACATACTCTGAGGATCCTGACGTTGCAAGGGATATATTCTAAGAAGAAGCCACACAACGCTGACTATCCGATGCACTAGGATTGAAAGACATGCAGGCCATTGATCAAAACCATCCCCAAAAGCTCCACATCAAATTGCAATCACAGTTATTGGATTGGCCGGGCGGTGTTCATCAAGCATTCAGCATGTAAATCTATCGCTACCCCGAGATCGTCAAGCTGGCTCAAGATTAGTGTGGTTCTAGAATAGTACCTAGACTTCATACTAGAAATAACGGTTCGCCACCCCACATATCGTCAACTACAGAAGAAGCATAAAGAGCTTACAGCAGCACGACTACTTATCCATCCCTTTAGCCTGCTGCTCATCAATCTTCCTCATACCGTCCAAGGTAGCCTTGGCCTCATGATCGTCCCGATTCTTCATGCGCAGGCCATACGAGAGCATGAATTCGTTCTTATTGCGAAAACCGGCATCCTTGATCATGGCATAATCCGATTTCCCGGTTGAAGCAGAGATATTACTGCCGGAGTTAAAGCCAGCGGAGTTCTGGTCTGCATTGCTTGGCATTGCGGCAATTGTATTGAGAAAGCCGTGAGGTGAGATTCAATATGATTGACAGCGCTCGGCGTAAATTATTACCGAATAATAGCTAGACCGACGGCAGGGAAGGAAGTAGGTGAGACTATCAATTGATAATTAGCAGAAGTGGTTGACAAGGATGTGGCTTACCGAATGATAGAGGTGTACGGAGGTATACGCCACAAGACAGGGGGTTCTCTTGGCATCTATTTTCAGTAGGTTTGTACCTATACTCTAATATACCCTATTTAGGTTCCTTTTCCTCTTATTACGCCCTCCTTTATACTTATTGCCTCCTTCCAATTTAATTATCTTCTAAATACATTTTAGTATCCTCTCTATCCATTCTTAGATCTTCTTTTATAGTAAGTCTTTCTATACTTTTAGCCAATCCTTCTTTATTTACTACTTATTACTATACTATACTTTATAGTTTACCTCTTTATCTAAAACCAAGCTGGTTCTATTATATTTAAATTAGAAGAGTTTGTTGGCTAGAGTATTCTTATAATCTCTTATAATTAATAAACCTTTCCTTAATACTTATGAGTATATAGAGGTGCGTTATCCTTTTATATAATTATACTAGAATAAAAGAGCTTGCACTACTTTATAAAGGGAAGGAGCTTTTTTTATAAGATCTCCTTATAATACCGGTACTAATTAACCTCTCCTTTACTTGCTTTTCTCTTAAGTTTACCAATCTACTTATACTACTTCCACTTTAGCTTTTTTCCATTTATATTCTAAGTAATTTTTATCCTTTTTATTTATATAGAAAGCTCCTATTTAAGCTTATACTATACCTCTAGCTCTATATTTACTTTATCTATCTATTCCTTTACTACTTTCTTTTTTACTAGTATCTCTTTCTCCCAAATATAATAAGGGCCCTTTAAGTTATAGGAGAAACAGCCCTAAAATATAAACTCTTTAAAGTGCTTCCACCGGCGACGAATATAGCAATTATAATAGGCCTCCTCTTCTATTTGCTATACGTAAAGCCTCCCTCTTTACCCTCCCTATATAACGCTAGTCTTATCTAACTAAATTATATTCTTCTAATTCTTAAGAGTTTAATCTTTATAAGCTAAGTACTAATTATACCATATAAGCTTATTCTCCTTTATAAAAAACAGGGTTTTAAGTAGGCTTTATAGGCTTATAGCCTTAGCGGCGGAAGATTTAGTAAATAGAGCAAGCTAAGACCCCTTCTTTAACTAGAGGGGAAATTATATTAGCTATCTTTTGCGTAGAAAGCTCTTGTGTAGTTAAGTTCTTTAAGATTATTTTAATTACCGCTTCTTCTACTTTTAACGTATACTTCTTAGGTCTACTAACCTTTAGTGCACCCTCCATATAAGTAATAAGGATCTTTTAATCCTTAAAAAGGTCGTAGCTACGGCTTAAAGCCCTCTTTTATAGGTCGTAAATCGTACTCTTTAATAGCCAAGTATCTGCCTTAATCTCGTCAGGTTTAAAGCCCTTACTAAGGAGAGTAAGCGCTTCTATACGGGGTCCATTATTATATGGGCCTTTTAGAGCTATTGTGAATGCTTATACAGCCTATAAGTAGGAAAGTAAGTAAATATAAAAATGGCAGAAAAGGGGGCCTCTGTTTATCGCCAAACCCCTATTATATAGCTTAAATACGGACCCCTGCGAGTCTGATTACTTTTAGCTGCAACGAGGGCAAGATATAGAAGGAGAGACTCTCTATATTGCTATTAAGCTAGAAATGGTACTCTCTATAAGCGAGGCATATTAGTTCTAAGTACTATATAATAGCGGCGCCAAAATTAATCTTATACAATATAATTTGGCAAAAGAGCATAAGCTTATCCTATTACTAAGGTAGTAGAAATCTATTATAGGGTTCCTAGATAAGTATTGGATTAAACTATATAGTGCCTATAAGCTTACGGTGTTAGTAGTCAATATATATAACCGTACTAAGGTAGTTGGCCCGTAACCCTTCTAGGCGGCTAACTTTATAGGCTATAACCTTATTCTTAGATATTCTTAGCTTATAGAAGCAGATTTTAAAATACGCTTTAAGATAGGAGCCTTTAAATAGTAGAATGATAAAGAATTAGAAGGGTGTATTTTACTAATAAGCTTAAAAGATATCCTAGAAGATATAGCTCTAGGAGAAATAGTATATGCTTTATACCTAAAGGAGTATTAGATCTAACCTCTATTTTATAGTAAGATGGATATAGAACTTAGTATAGGTAATAACCCTTCTATAATAGATACCCTATAGGGAACTGCTAAATAGGTCACAGAGACACTATAGGGAGGCGGCGATCTTAAAGATCTTACGAGATACTTCTACCGCTATAGGTTACTCTGGCTTAAGCAATACGCAAAGAGTATACTATAGCACCTTAAACGCTACGTTAAAGAATTCCCTACCCTCTACTAACTACCGTATAAAACTGTTTAACATATAGTAGCAACTATATATAAATAGCTACTATAGCGCGCGATGCTGCCTATAAGTGTTTTAAGGGAGCTCTGGGACCTACCTAATAATAATATAAAGGACAAACGCGACCCAAATTTATTAAATATTCTAGTAGGCCTAAGGACTTACTAAGGGTATTTTTGGACAGGTAAGCTAAAGTCCTTTAGCGGAACTTAGAATATAATTATATAATTAATTTAGAAGAAGGTAAATAACTGCTAAACCTTTCTATCTATAACCTCTCTTATAAAGAGCTTAAATCCTATAGGAGTATCTTAATAGCTTACTGGAAAAGGGATAGATATAGCCTAGTAAGTTACCGACAGGCGCGCCAATCTTCTTTATCCTAAAACTAGATGGAACTATAAGGCTATATATAGACTATTACGGTCTTAATAAGATTACAATTAAGAACCGTTACCTACTACTACTGGTTAGTAAAATGCTAGATTAACTATCTAGGGCGAAGATCTTTATAAAGCTAGGTCTATAAGACGCCTATTATAGGCTCCATATTAAAAAAGGAGATAAGTAAAAAACCGCTTTTAAGACCTAATATAGCTACTTTAAGTATCTGGTAATGCCTTTTAGGCTAGCTAATACGCCTATAATATTTTAGTTATATATTTATAGAGCCTTAGGGGGACTAGTTAACCGTATATATATTATCTATCTAAATAATATTCTAATCTACTAAGAAGATAAGAATTAGCACGAGTAATACGTCTGTAAAGTGCTGGAACGCTTAGATAATTAGGGCCTCTATACTAAGGCGTTAAAATATATCTTTAATACTAAGTAGGTTAAGTTCCTAGGTTATATTATAATGCCTATAGGCATAGTTATAGACCTAGTATAGGTGTAGATAATCTAAGAGTAGCTAGAGCTAGAGAGCTACTGGGATATTTAAGTATTTCTAGGCTTTGCCAATTTCTATAGGCGCTTTATTTATAACTACTTAGATATTACCTAATACCTATCTAACTATATTACTAAAGCTTCCTAAGACCTAGCTTAGGGAGTAAAAAACTTAAAGGTAAAAAGGAAGAAAACTAAAAAGAAATTAACTAAATAGTATAAATTATAGATATGGCCTAAAAAGGTATAGGAAGCCTTTTAGGAATTATATATAAAGTTTATAGAAGCTCTATTATTGCGGCATTTTAACCTAAATTAGCCACTAATAATAGTTACTAATGTATTAAATTTTGCCCTTACTGGTATCATACTATAATGTAATAGGTATTTAGACGCTACCTAGCTTTATTAGAGACTGGTAGTATTTTATAATAGAAAATTCTAGAGACCTAAAGTTAGGTATATACCTATATTAAGGAACTGCTACTATAGTTAACTGCTTTAAATAGTGGCGATACTACCTAAAGTACATAAGCTATACTACTTGTATACTCTTAGATTACTATAATTTACGCTACTTTATAACTATAAAGGAGCTTATACCTTAATAAGCTAAATAGGCAGAGGAGCTTATACAATTTAACTTTAAGATTAAATATAAGCTAGGGGAAAATAACCCTGCTAATAGACTATTATAATGGCTAGACTATACCAAAGGCTTTAAAATGGGAGAAGGAAAATAGATAATAGATATCTTACTCTCTATATTATAGAATAAGCTCTAGGTATAGAATGCTTAAGCACCTATAGCTCTATATACTAAGTTTTAGGCAATATAAACCCTATTAGCTTCTACTAACGTTTTAGCTAGTACCTGGTCTAGAGCTAATAAAGGTCTAAATATATCTAGATAGGACGTCCCTAATATAAGTTTAGAACCTAGTAATATACTACTAATTACTAAGCTATCCTATTAAACTAATAGTAAAGCTATAGAGCAATTAGAACTTGGAGCCCTATAATAACTAAAGGACTTTAACCTTATAGCGACCTCCTAATATATACGTACTAAGAAGTTATAAGATCTATAGTACTATCTAGTCTTATACTTAGAGTAGTATAAGGCGAAATTGTAACGGAACCTTGTAGCAGGAACTACGGTGGGTTCTATTATTGGGCTAGGTATGTAGGTAAGAACAAATTAACAACATAATAACAACTAGTGGAGTGGTTGCCCAATAGATTAACTCCAATTGTATTCTAAGATTCACTACAAGGAGAGAACTATCTACGGTAGGAACTAAGGTCCTTTAAATACACAACCGTACTCCTAAGAAATCCTCTCTTGTATATAAGGTACGTGTTATCTGTATTAAACGTAACATCCCTCTTATTTAACGCAGTTAACGCGTTTAATACTACGTGACCTTAGTTACTATTCCTTATTATATAGTTCTACCAGATCCATCCTGGACCGTGCCTATATTAACCAACTAGCTTCCGCCGTCTCTTCTCTAAGTAGTTGTAATATTGTACTTAAAGTGTCTATAATACTATCTCCCTCCTCTTTATCTTCGTCCTTAAAGATTCCTAACATCTCTAAGTCGTCTATTAGAGGTATGATGTCCGTTTAATTATTCTGGTTAATATCCGTATTTATTATGCCTAAAGCTTCTTCTTCTCTTTTCTGGGTTAAGCGTTGCCTTTATATGGTTTCCTCCATACTATTGCTGGGTGAGGTAATAGTGATCCCTTACTCTTGTTGCGCTAAAGAGGGGTTAGTGTGTATTGCGCTAGCGAGTCCTTTGTCCTAATAACCCTCCTTTTACTCTGAGTGTACTAAAGCAAACGTTTAATTGTCCTGCGATGTTTGCTTTGTTTCTAACGCTAAGTATACGCGTCCTATAACTCTTAACAGTCTTTAAGTTCCCTAAGTAACTTATTATAGGGTCTCGTGTTTAATCTGCCGCTATAAAGCTTAATAGTAAGCTAGCCTCCGCGCTACTTAAGGTTTAATGTACCTTAGAAGAGTCCGCACGCGTCCTTAAAGCTTAACGTTTAGCTTATACTCGTCTTTAACGTCTTAAATGTGTCCGTAAGAAGGTCTGTTCTAAGGAGTGGAAACTAGTTTAATAGGGTTTATCTAAGCTAGGTAATAAAAGAACTAGCTCTCCTCCTATAAGGAAAACAACTCCAAGTAGCTCGGCAATTGCTCCTCTTAGGTCCCCCTTAGGTAACTTATTCTTTGGTAATCCTTCCTTGTTAATATTACCTAACCTACTTTTTTCTAATACTCCTATACCTTTCCTATAGCGTTTTTTAGGTTGCTTAGTGGTTCCTAGGTAGTCTTACTGTAGCCTATCTACTTTACTTTATACCACGTTTTGTTATCTACGTCCTTATAACTAATAATCTTTAAAACTTGCTATTTATTTTCCTCTTATCCTCTATACGTGTCTGCTTTGTAGACTGGTGGCTTAATATTCCTATATACTAGCTTTAGCATTGCTACATGTTATATAGGGTAGATTTTCATTTTGGCTGGTAGGTTTAACTTATACATAACTAATAAAATTCTTTGCTTGACTTTAAAAGGTCCTAGTTTAATATAGTCTAACTTTTTACTTAGTCGTTAACTCTTAAAATTTTTGTGTAGTAGCTATACTTTATCCCCCTCCTTAAGATCTGGTCCCTTAGATCTCTTAGTATTATAGTACCTTTTTATTTGTTTTTATACTAGTTTAGCTGTTTCTTTAAGGTCTATATAAAGATTTATTAACGTCTCTATTCTTTGCTTAGCTGTGCTACTTGTCTTTTTTGCTTACTATAGCGATAACGATATTCTTGGCTCGTATCCGTAATTCGCCTTAAATAGTAATGTCCCTATTCCTTTTTATAGTGTTATATTGTATATAAACTATATAACTGGTAATAACAATACCTAATTATTCTGTGCGTAATTAATATAATGCCTTAGATACTGCTCTAGTGTCTAGTTTAGTCTTTCTATTTATCCGTCCGTCTGCAGATAATATACTGTAGATATTACTACGCAAACTCCTTGTTCTGCTAGAAACACTTCCTAAAATACTGCTATAAATCTTAGATCTCTGTCTAATATAATCTTGTCTAGTACTCTGTGTCTTGCAAATACTTCCTTTATATAGATTCTAGTGATATCTTCTACTAATATCTCTTTAGTGTATGCTATAAAGTATCCCTACTTTGTTAGCTTGTCCACTATTACTAAAATTGCGTTATAATCTTGTTTTATAATAGGATCTCTTAACTTTAGTAACTTAATAATAAAGTCCTATAATATAACTTCCCATAGTCTTTCTGGTGTCTTAATAGGTTGTAGCCCTCTATACGGCTTATACCTTATCAGTTTATTCCTTTAGTAATCTAGACATTCCCTTATAACTTGTCTTACTAGTCCCCAGATTTCTTAAATAATGTACTTCTTTTAAAGTCTTAACACTAAGCCTATAGCTCCGTTGTGTCCTTATGTTATTCCCTTATAGAATTCCTTAACAAATTCTTCTGTAATAGACTTAGGTATATACGTTGCTTCTCTGTTTTTATATTACTCTAAGTCTGGATCCTCTACCTATACTTCTTAGATCTTCTATATCTAATTACTCTCTGGTAACTTATGGATTTAACTTTCCTTAGTCGCTGTAATCTTTAGATAATTATACCTAATTAATCCATTTTGATCCTTTTGTAACAAAGCTCCCGATAGCTTTTTATTACTTTATAGTTTAGCCTTTCTACTTAGAGCGTCTGCTTGTGCATTGTCTGTACCCTTGGTATGCTGAATTTTGAAATGGTATTCTATAAGCATTTCCGCCCATCTAACCTGTCTTTAATTGAGTTCCTTTGTCGTTAGAAATCCTGTAAGGTTCTTATGGTCTGTTTTAACTATAAATGGTTTTTCTATGCCTTGTAAGAATGCTCTCTATTTTTTAAGTGCTGTAACTATACCTAATAACTTCTTATTGTAGATGTCGTAGTTTAACTCTAGTGGTGTCATCTTTTGACTGTAGTATGCCACTAGGTGCCATCCATCTTAATATTTCTGTATAAAGTATGCCCTTAGTGTAAAGTCTGATATATTTGTTTCTATAACCGTCTTTAGACCTGGTTGATAGATCTTAAGAACTGGCTTCTGGGTAAATAACTCTTTAATTCTCTTAAACAGTTCTTATTACTCCTTTCCCCATGCCTACAGTTCCTCTTTCTTTATTAACTATGTAAATGGCTTAATGTTCTATAACCATTGTGCTATAAACCTTCTACAGTAATTACAAAACCCTAGGAACGATCTTAACTGTGTAACGTTCTCTAGTTCCTGCCAATTTACTATAGCCTTGATCTTTTTTGGATCTATGCTAAGTTGGCCTAGTTTAATGATAAATCTAACGAAATTGGTCTTTTGGGTGAAGAACTCGCATTTCTTAATTGCTACTAGCATCTGTTTTTCTTGTAGTCTCTTTAAGACCTATTTAATGTGTTCTCTATGTTCTTCCTTATTCTCTAAGTAGATAATAATATTATTAAGGTATACTATAATAAATTTATCTAGGTGTTCTCCTAACACACTATTAATTTGCTTTTGGAATGTTGCTAGTGTATTTATAAGCCCAAATTGCATAACTAATGGTTTATATAGTTTTTCCTTTGACTTAAAGGCTGCCTTCTATTTGTTGCCTTCCTTAATCCTAATCTAATAGTACACCCATCTTAGATCTATCTTTGTAAAGATCTTTATATTACCTATCCTGTTTTAGATTTTGCTAATTAAGGGTAAAGGATACCTATCCTTCCTGGTAATACTGTTTAACTATCTGTAGTCTATACATATCCTAAGTTTTCCGTTTTTCTTTAGGATAAACAGTACTGGATATTCTACTAATAACTATGACGGTCTAATATATTCCTTACGTAAGTTCTCCTGGACAAACTCCTTAAGCGCTACTGACTCTGTTTTAGTAAGCTTATAGATTGGAAAGAACTTTGGACTTATTCCCTCTTCTAATTCTATCTTATAGTCCTATACTGTATATTCTAACAGCTTTTCACTTTCTAATGACCATAACTTTTTACCATATTTGTAGTATCTCTTTGGTATATAACTTAAGCCTTACTTAGTCTCTTCATATATCGCTCCAACTTGGTACTATACCAACTTGGTTTGCTGTCGCATCTTACGCTGTTAAGGATTTGTGATATTAACCTAACCTATAACCTAATCGATCTTTGGATTGTACTTCTATAACTAAGGCATTCCTAGTATCGCCTTATCCTATCCTAATAGTAGGATATTAAAAGACATTCTGACTGGTCTCCCTTTAATAGTTATCTAAATAAGTCCTATTTTGAGATTAATAATACCTCCTCTATAGGCTATCTAATCTCCTAAAATTGTTATAAGTGGATATAGGTGTTCCTTTTGTCTGTATAGTAACCCTATTCTTTCCACTGCCTTTGGTGATATATGGTTCCTAGTTACTCTACTGTTTACTAATGCTTTAAACTGCTGATCTTGCTATTTAGCTTTTAAATTTAGGTGTTATCCTTAAATTCCTTTAAGGGTTTAAGGCTCTAATACTGGTTCCCTCTAGTCCTATACGCCTCCCCTTTTCCTAACTGTTAGCTGCTAGATCCTGCCTGTACTTGGTCTAACTTTAGCTAATATTTAGTTTATTTCTTTTCCTTTATATGCCATGGATAAGTGTTCTCTGGGCACTCCTACTACTATTGTCCGTCTAGGCATTTTTTTGTAAGGAATCTTCCTAGTTAAAGTATTAAGTCTTCTTAACCTTGTACTTCTACTAGGTGCTAACTATGTATATACTTAGCGTTTCTAAACCGCTTTTCCTTTGGTACCTAATATATCTTTACTAGGTACTTCTAGTTCTTATCTTTTAGTACTCTATGCATATTGCACGTGTCGTCTACATAAGCTATTTATAATAGTGTATAATACGCTATATATTTTAGGTTAACTCTTAGTTTGTTTTTATCCTTAAATTTAAACCTATACCTGGTTAACCTAACCACTAGTATTTCCGCTATAGGTACTGAGATTTGTTGCTTACTTCTCTAGTCCCTAGATCCTTCTTCTAGGTTCCTTAACGTTATAATTAACGCTCTTTTAATATAACTTATGCGTTTCTCTGTAATGGGTTAGTCTTAGATAACTTTTTTATCTAGCTATATATAAAAATCTGCCTATTTGTTGTTGTGTTGTTGCCTATACCACTTTCCATACAACTGGTTTAGTGTATATAGTCTATCTGTTAGAAAGTACCTTATTATTACTATATTGTAATATCCTTTGGTATGTCTTTCTTTGAACCTAGTTAGAATATCTAGATCCTCTTCTTATTCTAGTTTATCTAACCACTTTGCCCTAGGTGTCCCTATACTTGGCCTATTAGTAATTCTTTATATAGGTGCTCTGTCCCTTATATAACCTAGTATAGCTAACCTCTTATCTAGCTTTTGCTCTTGCTATATAATAATTCTTGTCCTAAACTTATCTATAGTTTTTTATTTTCTGCGTCTTGCAGCTAGATCTTTGTAGTTGTCTTACTTTTTAATCCTAATATTAACTATTTAATCTTTAGGCTAAATACTACGTTTACCTGGGATTGCTAACGTTCTTACTTGTTCTCTAAACTTATAGTTTTTAAACTTGCGTCCTATACTTATTTGTTTGTTACTAAACTAAGTTACTGCCCTTCCCTATCAGTTTTTGTTCGTTGTGGGTCCTTAGGTATATCTTATCTTATCTTAAGAATCTTAAGCTTCTTTTATCTCTTTATAAGAATCTTAAGCCTATAGCTTTTTGCCTTTATTAAGTAATAAGCTAGTACTAGTAGTTGTCTGCTTGCTTAGTTTCTTCTAAACGTTACTCCTATTATTTTGTAAAGTAATGGAAATTGTATCTAATGGTGTTGCAATACCCGTTACTAAATCTTATTCTGTAATGGTCTTAGTCTCTGCTTCTATTTTGACTTCTCTGAGGTCTACATGCTCCTAGTAAGCTGCCTTTATTGCCTTATTATTAGTAAATGCTTTACCTTTGTTAAATTTATCGTCTTTAATGTCTAATCTATAAGCTGGTTTGCTGGTTCCTTTAAACTTAGATAATAATGGCTCCTATAGCCAATGGCTTATGCTATACTTAGCATCCTTATAAATTCAGCATACGTTGTTATAACAATACGCAAAACTGTTAATTGAACACTCTTTTATTTCTTATAGTATACCATTATCCCTCTATATATACGTGCCGTCTGCTAGCCTAGTTCCCTTTACCGTATAGTTACTCTAACCACCTCTATAGTCTCTAGTGAAATGACCTTGTTTTCCACAATTTATACAAGCTCTATCTCTAAACCACTTTTCTTACTATAGAGTCCGCCTAAACGTCTTCTGCTGCTAAGATCCCTGGTTTAGCCTCTGCTCCTAGGTCCTTTAATTACTTAATTTTTAACCTCTGGGTTTCCATGGTTTCTTTTCCTACCTTTAGGTTTCTTTAGTACCGCTTAAGTCCATTAGCTTTACGCCATTCTATAGTTTTTAACTCTATATCTGTCGTTACGTACTCTGCGCCTTATATAACTGTAGAACTCTGTCTTGCCCTCTCTTAGCTTGTTCCCTTTGGTAGATCCTATTATTAATCTTTATTAACTAATCTATTAACTCTCTTAGAGTATCCGTATCTTCTATTAGGATAATTACGTCCTAGACTTTAGCCTTAAGTCCCTATTTATACTGTGCTATAAGCGCCCTATTATTCCACTTAACCTATATAGCTAGT
>Ga0307507_10006526_pt1 | contig 17832 bp, 7 predicted proteins | sample 7_EM_MG_FD_207223 | JGI IMG/M metagenome (GOLD analysis project Ga0307507, IMG submission 207223) | Populus trichocarpa ectomycorrhiza microbial communities from riparian zone in the Pacific Northwest, United States - 7_EM | ecosystem: Host-associated > Plants > Roots > Unclassified | place... | reverse complement strand
CTGATTTTATTTTTCTAATGAAGCTACATTAACTTTCCAAAGTTTTTTAGTATAGTAAGGTAATGTGTATTAATGCACAATTAACTTTTTATTTTTATTTTATTTTATTTATTTATTGTCCTAGCTTAATATATAAAATAATGACGTTGTGTCAACTAATATTAACTCTCTAATATGTTAAGATTTTGTTTGATTTTATAAATAATTTTAAATGGATTTAAATTTTTATAAACAACTATTTCATCATTAAAAAATTACAAAGGTCATATTAATAAATTAAATTGATGATAAAAAAACCAAATAATACAGGGACAAAAAATTAAGTAGTGTTTGAGATAGTGGTAGTAGTTATTTTTTAAAGTGTATTTTATTTAAAAATGTATCAAAATAATATATATTTTTTAAAATTCATTTCTAAAACACACTAAATTTAAATAAAATTTAATTTAAACAAAATAAAAATTTCAAAAAATATTTTTTCAAAAAGACAAACAGACGCTTGAACGATTATCAAAGGCAAACAAAAACTCCAATTTCTCTACCTTTATAATTTATTCGCGAAACCGACTCCTATTATGACTCCCTAAACCGGAATGTATAATAAAACCGCCCGGTTTACCTAACTAGAATGAATAAAAGAAAAAAAAAAAGCGAAGGAAAGATAAATCCCCCGTTCTCGTTCTCTATCTATAGAAAAGAAAAACCACGCTTCGGCTTTGCCTCTGCTAAAATCGCACCACCCAAACCCTTTTTCATTACTTAAACAGAATAAATAAAAAATAAAAAAATCTCTCTCGCTCCCTTCAATTTTTACCCGCCCAAAAGGTTTTTATAACGTCTCTAATGTTTTCAATTCTTTAAGCTTTCTCCTTCTCTAGGGTTTCTCCTTGGATCTCTATCTCCTCTCACGCCTCTAATCTCGATCTCTTGCAGGTACCTGTGTTTGAAACGGCGTCGTGGTCAATGTACTGACTTCCTTACTGTTTAAACAAATGGATCCATCGGCGGTAGATGATTGTAATAAATCTCTACCGCAATCGGACGGTGAAACTGATTTGGTTAGCGAGAAGAGACAAATGGAGAACGTAGAGAGCGAAGAATTGGCGGCTAAAAGAGCTAAAAATGGCGTTGGTGAGATACGGAAAGTGGCGGAGATAGTTCTGGTGCTATCTGCAATGGCGGGGATGAGAGGAGGGAAGAATCCGACGGAGGCGGAGGTGAGATTGATGGAGGAAGCGAGGGAAAAATTGGTAGAGATTTGTCAAGATTTGTCGCCTAAGGATTTAGTGGCTAGAGACTCAATTGGGACTGTTATTGAGGATTTAGGGCTTAATTTTAAGCTTAAAGATCAACGGTTAGGGTTTCGAGGATCTAGGCTGTCCATTAAGGAGAAGCTCTCCCTTTCAAAGAGGAAGGTAAGCGATATAAAGAAATTCATAATTTTTGTGTTGGAAATTTTGGTTTTCCTGGGCTTTTATGTTTGTCTTTATTTATTTATTTATTTTTGACGCTTGATTTCGTATTAATCTTTCATGCATTGAAGGTTGGTTTGCTTTTGTTTGCGGGTCAACAAGTAATTAGCCAAAGATGGTTTGGACAGTTTTTCTATGGGAATTGCTTTTTTTTTTTTTTTTATTTCAGATGCGAGCTGTTATATGTTTTAGTTGATTTGGATATAGTTGGATACTTGGATTTGCTGTCCGTAAGATGCTACAAATGACTGTAGTAGCGCATGTGAGGTTGATAGCTTTGATTTCATTCAAAAACTCGCGATATCATTGCTGTTCTTTATATGCAATACACAAATTACTGTAGTAGTGTATGCGAGGTTGATAGCTTTGATTTCGCTTGAAATTAGCATTGGCTTGTGGTAGAATAGTTTGGTTGCTTGGTAGGCGATATGATGAGGGAAGAAGCTGGGACTTAGTGCCATGTATCCTTTATTTTCTTGCACTTGAGAGAATAGAATTTCACACCCTTGTTGGACGGTGCTGGAGAAGTAGAAGTTTTCAAACACTTGTTGTGGTGTGCCTAGTAAGGCAACAAGGTTTTTTAGCATGGAGGATGTAAGGGTTAGAGATAAGAGGAGGGTGTAAGTCATTGTTTTCAAGAAGCATTGATGAGAAGTTGTATATGTGGTTTAAGTTCTCTGTTACCCTTTAGTTTTTTTTTTTTTCATTATTTTTTTTTCTTTTAAAATTTGTAAGCTATCATGTGCTTTACCTTGTGCACAGATGTTTCTTTTGTTAAATCTGTCTTTTTTATTTTTGTTTCTGTTGTTAATAATAAAGGGGAATTATTCGTAGTAAGTCTTCATTTCTGCTTGAGATATTTAATTTTCGTTTTGGTTTAGGTCTGAGTTATATTTAACTATAAGTTAAATAAAAGTAATCAATGCCAATGACACTATGGATTGAAACAATTACTTGTAAATAAAGCAAACTCAGTTGTACAGAAAAGGGATTTAATGACAGGGTAGAAAGATGTCTTATAATTTTATTGCAAACAAAGAATTACAATGATAGGAAACAAGTAGCCTCCCACCACTCAAGGGAATCACTCCCATATTGGAATCACACCAACTTAAAATAGGCTTTCACTACAACATATCCTTCCAGAAACAATGTTCTGCAATACATAGAGTTACAATTGACAGTTATTAATAGATAACTACTAAGGATAAGAACAATGGCAGTTGTAGTTAACTTCTACTGTCATTTATTGCCAATGTGTAAGGTTGGAAGTTTGGCCTGCATAGAGTGCTCCCCTTCACTTGAACTAGCTTAATCTTTGTCAAATTTTATCACCCCCTTCTGCTTGTCTTTGTTTTGAATACTGCCATCTTGATCATAAGAATTTGCATCAGTAATCCAAGGTTGTTCTGTGTCTGTTGGGGAATGATTCATGTTGACTTCTTGCTCTGACTTCTTACTACTTCTCCAGATGGAAGAGTCCAAGAAATTTGCTGCACCTTCAGCTACATATACAACTCAAATTACGCAACCGAGCTTTGGTGCAATGCCTGAAAGCCATGGGCCATCACATGCTTTTCGCGTGCTTCCTTCAGATAAACCAAGTAATATATCAGTATCTTCTGGAATCTTTCCAGCTTCTTTGCCTGGCCATGTTTCAGCAGCAACCCCAGCATCCTCAACACTTCAACCACTCACTACCGAAGCGAAAATATCTGCTGTTTCCAGTGGGTTACCTAGCAGTCAATTAGGAAGGGATTTGTCTTCTGTAGCATTTTCTAAAGTTGAAAAAACACAGTTTAAAGTGGAAGGGGGATCAAATGGGGCATCTTATGCTCCGCAAGTACCAGGTAATTCTCCACATCTTTCTCCCTTTGCTCTCACCACTTTTCCCTTCTGCGCACAGTAATGGGAGTTTACTTTTTCTTTTTTTGCCTTCTCCCCCTTTTCGGATCGAAAATGCTTAGGCTGTGACTCTTTTCAGTTTCATTTGCATGCAAATTGTGAAAAATAAAATAAAATCAAAATTTAAGAATATCCTTCAAGGGAAGTTATAGAATGCATACTCTTAAGTGTAGGGACCATTATATAGAATGTATACTCTAAGTGTAGTGATTGGTAATATCCAAGAATCTTCTCTGCCAAATTTCAAACTTCATTGGATTTTTTTGAGAAACAAATAATAGAAATTCCTAGTACTAGAAATTAGTTGGACCTAAACAAAAACAGTTCGATTTGATCTTCATGCAATTTATGTAAAGAACATTCTTTTGTGGGAACATTATCTATTTAATTTGAGCATGTGTATTTAGAGGGTTAAAGCAAACTTGTTAGGTGTTCTGCTGAGTTGGTCTGTGTGCCTCCTAGTTTAGTCTTTCCAACACAGGTAATTATTTGTTTGCCATTCTGCTGAGTTCTGTGTTACAGGCAAAAAGAGATCTATCATTTTTGGATTTTTATCTTTTTAAGCTTTCTTTATAGTTCCTGATCTCTTGGAATCATCATCTTCTTTCTGTTACTTGTTTTTGTTGGATGTTTAAATATACATGCTTTGTAAATTATTAACTGCAGCAAATGCTTCTGCAAATCATTCACTGGTTAACGCTCCAAGTTGGTCTATGCAACCCCATTCTGCATCCTCAGGTAAATCTGCACCAGAAAACAATATGCCAAATCATAATTCTGCCAAGGTTGAGGGAGTTGCTGACTTGGGTCGGACTCGTGCAACTCAAGCAGCGAGAGATCAAACATTCAGACCATTTACACCTCAAACTCCACCTGCAAATTTGCCAAGCATACACCCGCCTATGCAAGGCGTGGAGTATGTTCAACCTCCATCGTTTATCAACAATCACAATGAAATTGCTAAAATTGTTCAGAAGCTATTACAGCCGAAGCTTCCTGAATATCCCACATGGATTCCCCCTTCGAGAGAATACATGACTACAGCAATGACTTGCCAAATATGCAAACTTACTGTCAATGAGGTGGAAACTGTTGTTCTTTGTGATGCTTGTGAGAGTGGATTTCACATAAAATGTCGAGAAGCAATTAATCAGAAAGGAATTCCTAGAGGTGAGTGGCACTGCAGGAATTGCATGGCATTAAGCAATGGGAAGCCTTTGCCCCCTAAATATGGCCGTGTCATGAGAAGTGCAACACCACCAAAAGGGCCTTCTAATCCAGCTGGAAGTCATTCATCATCAGAGAAGAAAGCTGAAAATGTAGATCTAAAGGTCGATCAACAAAAGTCTACAAATGGTGTTCAAAATAATGCTGGATCTGGTTCTGTCAACAATGTTGAATCAGCATCTGATTCAAGGATTTCTGGTGAAAGAGAAATGCCAAGAGATGGTATCACATCGAGTGGAAAGGATGCAGATCAGAGTACATGTAGTTTCCCCAACAACTCCACTGAAAGATCTACACAACAAGATCAAGTTTCTGAATCACCTGCACAGGAAAAGAGTTCACTTTCTGAATCATCTGAAAAAATCAGCAAGTGTGAAGATTCCAAACCCTTGCATATCTCACAAGACATTATCCAAACAGAACAATCAAATTTTCCCAAAGCTCCTTTGACACCTCATCAGGATCATTCAATCATGGAAGAGTCAGCTAGTGTAAGAGGAAGTTCTGTACCTAATAATAGGGTTGGAAAGCATCCTGGCTTGTCTTCCAGTGGCATTCATAGTGTGGAATGGATTGGTAATGAAATTAAAGTTGCAGATGGAAAAACTTTTTACAAGTCCTGTTGCATTGATGGAGTATCGTATAAAGTGCAGGATCATGCCCTTTTTCATTCCAGTGATGGAAAATTAACACCCTCTAAACTTCAGGTGATTGAATAATCTAGCATTCCATCATGTAATTTATAGCAATTATAATTGCAAAACTACCAAGAGGAATGCGCCAAAACTTGGTTTTATCCGAGTAAACTTTACACAGCCATCCATATAAGAGTTGGAGATTTATTTCTTTATTTTCTCATGTTGATGTGCATTTGCCACCTTTTGTGGAATTATTTTTTCTTTGTGAATCCTAATATGGAGAAATTGGCTTTTTATCACAGACCATGTGGGAGGAAATTGAAACTGGATCAAAGTGGGTTCTTGTCAGTCAGTGCTACTTTCCTGGTGACTTGCCTGCGGCTGTAGGTCACCCATGTGCCCCTGAAAGTAATGAGGTGAACTGTTTCCTCATATACTTTTGCATTTTGTTTATATATGAAATTTTATTGGTGTTTAAGAATTGATAATTTACACATTAGTTTGGGATGGACTTGCTACTTTCTCTGTTGTATAGATGCATTTGTACTCATGCACACACAGATAATGCTTGAAAGCTGATGCTCACAAATTCAAGTTAACATGCTTTATTGGGAATTAAATTCTATTAGCCCTCTTCTTGAATTGGCTGTATGTGTGTAATGAATGCATTGCTGTTCTGTTATAGGTCTATGAATCAAATCATGAAAGCAGTGTGATGGCTAGCTTGATTGAAGGCCCATGTGAAGTTCTTCCTCCTAACAAGTTTAAGGAAATGAGTGAAAGACAGAACCGGTTAGCAATCGAGGCAGATAATGGATCAGCACCTGTTTTCATATGCAAGTATGTCTTTTACAACTACTTATGGTTGGTGTAGAGAACTGCATGATATGTCTATTTGGTTCTATGCATATGTGCTTATGCCTATGCAGTAGTTTTCCTGGTTATCATGATAAATTCTGTTATATAAATTGTTCCAGAAGCCTTTGTATGGTAAGAACACCCCTCAAGCATGGAAAAAGTTCATTTTAATTATTATTAATTTTATTCTACATGTTTATTTTCACAAACAATGAAGGAGAGAAATGAGATTGAGGGAATGGTGATAGCAGGCTGGTTGTTCTGTAAGTCTATCCTCATTAGAGTGACATACAACCTAATGCAACAATAACAGTGGCAATCACATCACTAACTCTCCTTCAATTTTGATTGACGGTGCCCCTTTAGTTGCCTCTTGAATTCCAGGGTGTAAAGTATCCAGTAGGTCACATTGTTTGAACTATTTAAGGTGCTTCACATGTTTTGTTTTTAATCATTCAGCTTTAGCAATGAGAGAGTTCTTAATTCAGACAAATATATGGCAATAATCTTTAGGGACAGCATGATGCTTCACTTTGGCCACTTAATTTTGCTATTGGAATGATAATTGAGATCATAAACTCAGCAACACTCCAATAGAATCTTCCCAGGAGATAGAGCAGTGGGTTCTCAGTGTCACATTTCTGTATGACTGTTCTGTGTAGCTTTTTTTTTTCCTTAATCCCAAAGAAGAAAAAAATGAAAAAGAAAGACTGGACTTTAGAATATGCTTGTTGTATTAGAAATGCCTTGAGTAGATCACTATATTTTCTTCTCTTTTGTTAATTTTTTCAGATAGTATGTGTTTTTTCCTAATATTCTAAGGAGCTTTAATCTGTGATGCAAAACTGATGAAGAGTAAGAGATGTCTAACAACGTGTGGTTTCTTTATCAATTCATTTTTAATGACTTTTATAGCAGATACCTTTATTTTTGTTTGCTCAAACCAATTGAGCAGAAACGTGGTTCAATTGACAATATGCCTTTTTCTCTCGAATAAGCCTGTAGTCAACTTGGCCAGTTGTCAAAACTCCTAAACCAACACTTGGACCTCAAATTTTAGGACTGGGCCATGTGTGTAAGTTTGTCCCTTTCCTACCATGCTTGATGAGAACATCTAAAATTTTATAAGTTTCATTCAGCCTGGTTTCAAATAGACTCTTTTGGTTCTTCTTTGACAAGAGAAATTTTCTGTTGCAGATGGTTTTATGATGAATTGAAAGGGAATTTTCAACCTGTTTTCCATTGATCAGTCAATATGCACATATATTGAGACTCTTAGTTGGTACCGGTGCTTCCTTTGATCAGGTAACTAAGTATCCAATGATAGTTGGTTCTTGTGATGTCATTTAGAATAATGCTTAGTTTTCGACCATACAAAAAGGTAGTTTTCCTTTCATTAAAATGTATTGCATTTATCTCTAAGCCCCCTTAAGTAGGAGAAATTTCTTAAAATAGTGATATTTGTGTGACCAAAGTTTGCTTATCCAATGAATCAATCTGTGTTTGCCAACATTTTTGTTTGAGTGAATTGAATATAGATCTCTTGCCTTTACAATACCTGGGGGCAGAGCTGAAGTTTTCTTGAATAATTCATTTTTGGATGTCCGGTTAACTAAGAAGGAAAGTGACATGGGTTGTGGAAGCAGCTATAAATATTAGGGGCTGTTTACCAAACAAAGCAGTTGTCTTGATAACTTTTTCAGGAAAGCAGAGCATTGTTAATGTGTTAATCAGAAAATGAAAACTTTTTTCTTTCTAGCTTCACTGGTTTTTGTAATTTATCAATTTACTTTCCTAATTTTTCAAAGTTTGAAACATGTGTTTTCTTTTCCACCTTGCACTAATATAATTTCAAGTGTACTCGTTAACACAGTTTCTAGTTTTAGAATTATAGCAAAAAAAAAAAAAAAAAACACAAATGTTTTTATGGAGAAATGAAATAGAGAACTGGGCAAAAAAATAGTGAAAAATGAAAATAAAAATTGAAGCTCCGTCCCCTTATCTCACTCACTCAAGGCATGCATGGACTTGCAGTTACCTCACAAATACTACTAGGAAATTGTTTTTTTAGGGCGAGATATGGAAAAAATTGCATGAATGCAACTTTCTAGTCAAGCTCCCTGTCATCTTATGATTATTTCTCCCCTTTCCATCCCTTCATTAGATACTTATATTCATTCACAAGGATAATTATTTATTTTCCTCTCTTCTTTTTGTCAAATACCAGGCAATCTACATCAAATGGGCCTGCAGGTTGATGAGTGAGTTTAGTACTCAATGTACAATTTGTAGCTCTAGTTCTTTGTATCATTATTTCCATACTAGTTCATCAAAATTTTTAGTTAACCTTTCATGCTTATCAGGTAAATTATAGAATGAACGTTCTCCTCTATTCTCTCTAGAATTATATCAGATTTCTACTTCAAATGTTCTGAAAATGCTATGAATGGCTCTCCATATGGTAAAGTAGGAACGTGTGTAACACGCCCGCCCGTGCTCTTGCGCGCACACACACAAACACTACTAACAAACATAGCAAGTGATATGTGGACCCCATTAGTGTTAAAGATTCATCAAGCATGTAAGCAAATATCACATGAGTTTGTATGAAATTTGAATAAGATTTGTATAATACTGTGTGTATTGAGAGGCAAACCTGAAATTCAAGCATCATGGCAATCAATTGGATTGTTGTAAAGGATAATAGGACCGAGAATTTGAAGTTTGATTTCTCTGGAGTGGTTTAATTGCTTTCCTTAGCTGTCAATTAGGATGTGTTGCACACGATGTGGGATGATTGCATCTTGAAATGCTTAGACTTAAATAAAAACACAATGACCACCTGTGTGACCAATGCTAGCTTAGCTCCTTGATGTGAACATGCAGGAATGTGTTAGTGTGATCAATGCGGGATGGTTAGGTTTAATGTATTAGTGGGTTAATGATGCTTTCTAATCGCTGGCAAGGATAGCTAGTGCTGCAAAAGTTGCGGTAGGACGGTTAAAACTTGTGCATTTTGTGTATGATATATGCATGTCCAACAGGATGGAAGTGTGTAACAAATCAATTGCAATAATCTGTGCTTGATGATAGTGTCTGGTCTCTGCTGCTGCTTCCCCGCGGATACGCTTGTGGACAAGAACATTTATAAAGGTTGTGGGAACAGAAAATGAATGATCACGGCATATATATGATCAAGCAATTTGCTAGTCACAGGATCTGCTATTCATCATACGAGTAAGGCTAGGCAAGATGGCCTTTCCATTTGCCTCTTGATCATATAAATTCTTTTAGGGGAAAATACATCTACGTACGTTCACTAAGATGAATCAATTCATTTCTGTTGTTTATTTTTCAAACAAGTTCATTATTAAATGTGTTTCTTTCGTATATTTAAGATTTATCATAAAATTTTTCTTTCTTTTCTTCAGTTTTACATACTTTTCTTACTTGTATAAGTTTATAATTATAGTCTGTTCTATCTATATATATATATTCAAATGAAATTATGATTTTAAAAGTTAAAAAAATATCATTTTTCATATTTGTATATCTTAGCATGATGATCATTAGCATAGTAAGTTGTTTTAAATCTTTTCTAAAATAGTAGTGACTAATAATAATAAAATTGTACGATAACAAATACTCTTAACTTTCTTATAATTTTCTAAATATTCACGTGAAAAATACAAAAAAATATGCATGTGGTACATTATAAAATTGGTTTTAAAGTTCTTTTCTAAAAAAAAGAAATTCTTAAATGCATTTTAGGATTTTACAGTATTTTATAGTAAGTCATAAAACATAACTTTTTCATCTAACAATGATCATTTGCATAAGTGATTTTTGTCGTCACATTAATTAATTAACAAAAAATAAGAATTTTTTGAATTTACTTATATCCTCTACACAAAACATTGTCTCTACATCAATGATCTCCTAAATCTTGTTGATTAATACTATATTAAGACTAAATATCAATTAGTGTTGTTAAGACTGGTACATGTTATGTTCTTTTTTTATGAAAGGAAACAATTGTTCTTATACGTTGATGTATAAAAGATACATAGAATTAATATGTAGATACTTGTAAGATGACATGTACACTGAATTGACCCACAAGAAAAATTCTATATTGAGAGATCACATGTGTTTATGAAAAAACTCACATGATAGTTGTGTAAGTGATCATTAGACTTAAGATCACTAAGTTATCTATATAGAGAATGTTATGCTTTGATCTTGTAATACGTTATAACAAACGAGCATATATTGGGTATAATATGAATTATATCAAGGTATTTGAGTAATCAAGAGAGAATTCATCATCCTTAGTGAATTAAAAAAATATTCCATATGTTCTCAAATAGTATTGATTGTAAATTCTTGTGTAAGGTGAAATGAGATTTGAAAAGAGTTTTAAACCTTATTTAAATAATCAATGACTATGGTGTTAAGAACAAATATGATTTGATAGAGTAGACACACTCTATGTTATAATGTTTAAATCAAAATATTTTTTTTTATAAAAAGGATAATAATTATACTGAGAAATTGATCACTAAAAGGTTAAGTCAAATCATTTATATGATTTTCCTAATATTTAGGGGATTATGACAATTTACTAAATATTGTATTTGATTTTCAAATGTAAATCAATCAATTATTGAACTGATAATAAATGAATTTTTTTAATCTTGTTTTATTTGGGATTGTGATTTATATTTGAGCTAACTTATTAGAAAACTTGATGGGTCACACATATAAGAACAATTGATCATAAATTAAAATGGAATGATTAATCAAGTGATTGTAAATAAGTTTTAGAAATTGAGGACTAGAGTGTAATTTATACAGGAAATTACAATTCTAAACCTAGAAAAATCAAGTAAGGACTTGATTGAATAAGTTTATAAAATTATCCTGAAATAATATTTGTGATATTATTTATGGGAAAAATTGATATTTTGCTATTTATATAGTTTTCGGGTTTTTTTTACAAATAGAATGTTATACCTTTTATTTTCAGTATAGAAACTATTAAGTTACAGAGCATATCAAAAACTAAAAACCAAAATAGCTAACACTCAAAGATATAACAATAATTCTCTCTTAAAAGAGTTTAGAAAAATTCTCACCGGTGGTTTAGTGGATTACCATTAGAGAGTGGACACTTGGGTGACTTGTTGTTTGTGACAACTCAACCTTGAAGCAATTATTCAAAGTTAAAAAGAACATCCGATCTTCACGTTATCTTTATTTAAATCCTAAACAGCTCTAAGTCTATCTAACAAAACTCTTGAGACTTTTGAAAAAATTTTAAATTTACCGTTTTTGCTTTGTATATATGTTTCGGGAAACTTAACACAAAGAACACCTAAGTGAGACTACATCATCAAGTTGAACCCATCGACACAAAGATCGACCTTTTGTATGGTCTAAACTGGTGTCAACCAAGACTTTCTCTCTTTACCACTAGAATCCGATGACTCTTTCTTCTCTCTCAAATTAAGGGCTGGAAAGTAAGAAAAATAAAGTTTTGAACCAAAATTGAAATTTTAAAAACCAAAGGGACCGAAAAGAAAGAAGTTGGAAAGTATAAGAAGCTGCCACCATTTTTTCCCCTTTTTTCCACTTTGATCCTCCATCCTTCAATCCTATCCGTGTTTAACAAATCAGAGCCAATTGGCTATCTATTTGGCTACAAAATGACTTAATTAAGGAGGAAAAAACTTCAATGATTGAAGTAAATAAAAAATTATAGTGGCAATATGTGTTCGCCATGCGTTTAGTGTTTGTTAATGGAGGTGAATTTGTTTTTTCCGGAATAATAAAGGTAATCTGAAAGCCACAGCTTTTAACAATATCATGTGAAGATGAGCTGATACAAGCTTGGCCGGCGCACACATCATGCAGCATTGCTTCTAGCTTCTGGTACCAATCAAACCTGGGCACCGATCCTTCTATTTTATGAATTACTCCATTAAGAAAGGCGACTGTTCTATAGAAAACGAGCAAAGGCTATGTAGTCTAGTAAAGGTTTCTTGCTGTCTAGTTTTCTTCGTTACCACGGAATTCAGACCATGTTTATATCTTGCCTGATAAATCCAAAACCATCCATTACTGCGTTTGACTGATTATTGGAAGGTTGTTCCTTGTAAGACTTACAAAACCATGCTTTGGACAAGGAGCCCACTAGGAAATGCAGATGTTAATAAAACGGTCACGCTACGAGAATTAAATTAAGGGATTTAATTGCTTGCTATATATCTATATATATAAGAAGGCTAGCTAGCTAGCTAGGGCATACAAAATAAAAGATCATCTCGATGCATTGAAATCCTTACATGGTCGACGTCACAAGGCCTTAAATTAGCCCAAACTTAAACTGGCCTAGCTGCCGATACATATAGTCTAAGAGCCATTGATATATATATAAAAAAGCAACTTCTCCTTTAATTAATCACCTCTGAATGACCTATGAAGCTTTTTTGAGGGCCTTGACCTCCGATCCCAAATCTTGCTTCATATCTTCCTCTTTTTTGACCGTTCCACCACTTTCTGTTTCACCAACGAACTTTCCCGTCCTTGTTTATTCGAAAAGATATTGCACATTCGGCCCAAAGTCATACTGATATCAATCATCCCATCAAATTACAGAGTAAATCTATTAGAGGCGATGTATCTTCCATGCATAGAGAGTCTATTCATGATCATCAGTACTATTACGGTGGAAGTAACATATCTTACATCTTACATCTTACATGGATGATTGATATGGTACAACACACACACACAGAGTAGCATCTTACATCTCCCTTGCATGGATGATTGATATGATACAACAGAAAGTAACTTGCAAGCAAGACCTTTTACGTACATGGCATATAGATTATAGGGCGGTAGTTGGAAGTTAAAGTAAGGTGGAAGATGGAGAAGAAGAAAATGATACTGTGCATGACCTAGTTTCATGTGAACCGGCGACTATCACGGTGGTGTGGACTTTGAGATGGAATTGCAGGAGGTTTATAATTTAATAGCATCTTTGATAAAGAGCTATAGTACTAATTGTCTTTTCTTAATTAATTACGTCTTAAAGCTTGTCAATCACCACCAAGAGCTTCTTCAGCACTGGATCACAATAAGAAATAGAAATTAAGGTGGTGTAAGAAATCCTCCCCTCTCTCTCTCTATATATATAGTATTTTCTGAAAAATCAATATATATAATCCCGTGATTATGAGCAAAAACTATGAAAAACACAATAAAATAAAATGAAAATTATGGTAACTGATCAGCTTTCAGTAAATACTATATATATATAGAGAGAGAGAGAGAAAGGGGAGGGGAGGAGGCTCATGGCAGCACGCACTGAAGAAAAGCATGCCCTATGGTAGGTGCCTAATATTTTATTTTATGTGGGAGCTTATCATGTCAATCACCAACAGGAATCCAACAAAGACTAATAGTCTAGTTAGTAGTTGGAAAAGTGTTAGGTACAATCTGAACCTTGATTTCTGGGATGATGGTCTTAATAATAATCAGAGAATTTAATTATGACTTTTTCTTTCTCATATACATAACTAATACTAGGATCTCTCTTTAATCTCACTGTCCCCTGCAGTTAATTCCCTTGGTGCCAGTTATTAATTATATATTAAGTTGAACTTTAATTATCTCATAGGTTTAAAATATTGAACCAATCGAGGGAAAAACGTTGCATGGAAGGCTTGCTATATAGTGGGGTAAACTGTTGGAGCAACACTTACTAATCATTCACCTACTTTTAAGCCATTATTTAGCACTACATATCGGCAGGCAAGCAAAAGAAACGTATTTCAGTGAGTTGTGCTGCAACTCGTATTTGCATTTTCCTTCCCTTTAAAGATTTTGAGTTCATACCCTTTAATTTCTATGTATGTATAGCAAGCTAGTTTTACTAATTAAACCTGTATTTAATTCTAAAAGTTGGTCTAGTGGTTAAAGAAATTTGTTTTCTTCCTTTGCTTTCTAAGCTTAGACTTTGGACCAACACTCAAAAAAGTTCATGAAATTCCTCTAGATACAACATGTTTGTATGAGAGATACGCTTTTAAAATTGCTTTGGGAAAGGATTTAATTTTAATTAATGCTCGAGTTGGCTCGATCAACAATATCCTTGTGAAGGAGCATTACATTTATACCTAGACAAGGTAGGTGCCTTTATACATGGACAATGTGGCTTTTTGTACTCAGGGGAGAGTTAAGCCTTTCTCTCTTAAACTTCATTTTATCCTGTATTCTTTTTAAACTGGAGTTGTCTACACATATTAGGAGGTGTATGAGGTGCTACTGATGGAGGAGCCACCTGTTGTGGAAGATCCAAAGCTCTCAACTACTCTTATGTGTCCAATAAAGCCTTTATGAACATTCTTATTAATTTATTGGGGGGAAGGTTTATAGCCTTCCCATGTCTTAGAGTGTCTAGCATGTCAGTCATGGAAAGAGCTGGAAAATATATGAAAATAAAGGAAATTGGACTGGTGTTTGTCCAGAATTTCCCATAGACAGCGCCATTAACAAGGTTCACGAAAAACTCCATTAGATTTAGATCTTTCAAAGGCTAATGGATGGACTGAGAGCTGAACTTGGGCTTCACTAGCACTTGCAAAACAAATCCTATATTGGGTTTAGAAAACCTTTAAATGCACGAGTTAGTATTGATGTAAGAGGAATGAACCCTCAGATATTGTGTTATGTATGTTTGCGAAGAAGATGTAAGAGATGATTAGAGGTTAAAGAAGAGAATATGATCTCTAAGATCAGAACCCTTTATCTAATGGCTTAAGAATGTTTATATATTCATAATCCACACCATACCAACTAGCATGAGATGAGGTGAGTGGTTTACTATCGAATTGAAAAGATGGCATCACGAGAGTTATTTCCTAAGTATGGCTTGTGCCTTAACATCATTTTTATGGCCTCCATTCTGACGTGTGAGCATTTAATACATATGCATTTTATCTATGCAAATGATGGCGAGTTTACTAGGTTTAACTAGGGGTACGATACATGGGAGTAGCAGTTGGATCCAGGAGCATAAGCTTTGCAAGGAGGATGCATGGCCAGTCCGCCAACAAGGTATGTAAAGTCAATTCATGCTTAATTAGTAGCCCACCAAGGAGAACACAAAGTCAGTTCAGAGGATGCGTCGCCGGTCCATTAAAGAGGGACGCAAAGCAAAGTTAATGAGTGGACGTGTGGCGAATTCGCCAATGGGGAAACGCAACTATTTCCCATGGAGAAGAAACCAGTGCAGTGGCTGGTCCGCCAAGAAGGGGGCACACGCGACCATGCTGAGGGGAATGCACGGCCGGCCCGCCTTGAAGGAGACACATGATCAATCTTGATTCGTGGCTGCGGACTTCGTAAAGGAACCCAAATATTGTCCCCCGTAATCAAATACACTACTGGGAGCAATGCATAGCATGTTAAGATCTTTATTCTCTGTTGATCGAATCGTTCGGTATAAGAGAAAATGCAATGCTAAAACAACCTTACAGTATTTTCTTGATAAGATTTTCCATGCATTTCATCGTAGTATATTTCATCGATCGGCTCGCCTTCGCTTACTAGACAAGGACAGTCTCTCTCTCTCTCTCTCTCTCTCTCTCTCTACGCAGCGTGGTCTAACGATTCCATAAAGTTGATCGGGCCATGCCCTGGAATGGAAAGGCATTAATTTTGGTCAAAACTGAACAACAAAATGTAAATTGTTTCTTACTAACCGTAGTTAATTTCATTCCATGGCACAGTTGGGACCTGATGGCTTGTTTCGGTATAGGCTGGCCCCACAAATTGAGATTGTTTGCATGCCATTTTTTATTTTTTATTTTACACTCAACAAGAAACATCATTGCCAATAAATTTGTAGTTCAGCAGTGATCGTGTCAGCCTTTTCTAAGATGTCTTAAATTTGAATTTTTCTTGTGTAAAGAAAAAAGGCATTTTTTCCTATTATTCAATTCAAATTAACAATATTAATTAGAAATAACGTTTAAACAGCATATATAATTTCATAGAGTAATGACACCATTGCTGTTCCCATGTTCTATAACTTTGTATAAAGGAACCAAACAACCCTTGTGTTTTAAAAATTAAAAATATTAAATGGAAATAAAAAGTCTAAATCTAAAACAAAACAAATATTAAATTCAAAAATCTTATAAAAAGTTGACATAAACTCTAGCTGAAGTGTTAAGCAAATATGCCAGTGATATGAGCAATGTTTTACAGTAATACCAAGCTAAAAGAGTTATTAACTAAGTCTTGGTGCTTGTGTTTTACCGCGGGGCTATGCTGCATGTTTTTTTTTTTAAAAATCAAATACATAACTCGAGTTATAGACCCATCTGGATCGAATAAGCTTGTTTTATTTTAATAAAATGAAAAAAAATAGAAAACAACAATAGATCGATGGATCTATTTTTTTTTTAAAAAATAATTAGGATAACTTGAGGAAAAACATTTTTTTTAAAGGGAACAAACGATATATCTCAATTCACAACCCATTACATACGGAAGAATAAAACGGCATAAAAAAGGACATAAAAAAATCTTCGTTAACCCGAGTTAGCATGATAAACCCGTAACTCTGGTAATCAGGGTTGAGTCAATCTAGGATATCATGTCAAACATGCGGCCTAAGTCAAGAGATTGGAATAACTCGATAAAAAAATAAAGAGAATTATAAAGTTTTTTTTGTAAAAAAAATAAAATTGTGTTAACTTTTCAATCTTATAACTCAGGTCATTAGACTTGAAGCATCCTATTTGAAAAAAATCATGAAGTCCAATTCTCAATCAATCACATATTGAAGTATGAAATTGAAAAAAGAATTTCAATTATACACAATGATTTTTAAAACAAATCAATTAAAAGAATGAGAATCAAAATTCAAATACTAAATAAAATTTATATTTGATTGAAGGATGAAATTAAAAAAAATAATTTAGTGAAAGAACCCAAAAAAAAATTAAAAGAATAAGGATCCAAAATGACATAAAAAATTAAAAATAAAGTTTTGATTGAAGGGTGAAACTGAAAAGAATAATAACTTTTCCAAAAGGTCCAAGAAAAAAATTAGAAATTAAAAGAATAAGAACTAAATTGAAAAGTATAATATTTGATAAATTGGGATTGAAGGACGAAATAAAAAAAAAATTTCTACAAAAAGACAGAATAAATATTTGAAATAAAAAGAATAAGGACTAAAGTTGAAATACCAACAACAAAGAGGGTCAAGCTGTAATTTTTGAGGGATAAGAAAAAGAAAAAAAAAGGTCAACCAATAACAAACCAGACCACCAATGCCGACACGACCCCTCCATAGAGAAAAGCACACAACGACTCTTCCAACAATATGATGGAATAACATTTTTAGATCCAAAAGGTGCTGCACATGCCATCTAAAGTGTATGCCCCTTCCACAAGTCTCTTAGTGCCTTACACATGCATGTTCTTTTTTTAATTTATGAAATATCAAATTGCCCATGAGATGACTTAGGTTTCCAAGAATCTTAACCTTAAGACCCAACGATAGAATCTTAGAGGAACAAATATAGGAAAATCTAGAAATCAAGAAAACTTGAGCTTATTATTTTTAGATTCTCCTCTAAAAAATCTCTTTAAACCTCATATTTTCTTAAGAACTCTCAAATTTTCAGGCACTATTTTTCTCAAAACTACTA
>Ga0307507_10006525_pt1 | contig 17836 bp, 12 predicted proteins | sample 7_EM_MG_FD_207223 | JGI IMG/M metagenome (GOLD analysis project Ga0307507, IMG submission 207223) | Populus trichocarpa ectomycorrhiza microbial communities from riparian zone in the Pacific Northwest, United States - 7_EM | ecosystem: Host-associated > Plants > Roots > Unclassified | place... | reverse complement strand
TGAAAAAATTGAAAAAATTAAAAGAAAATAACCCAAAGCCTCTAGATATTTTCCTATTTTTTCCACAATTTTTAACAATAAGCTGAGACCTAGGGTGAGGTTTTTAGTGATTTTATTAGTTTTCTTGGCATAAATCACTACCCAAAACACACTACCTTTCAGTGAGGATAGATTCACCCACAGAAGTCCTTTCTGACTGTAAGAAAAATTAAAAATCTAACCATTAATTAAGTTTATTTTTCCTGTTTTCAGCTTATTTTTTGAACTTTTCTTCGCCATTTTATGATGAGTTAAAGGTGAAATAATTCTTTGCAAAGGTTTCACTTTTTCGATGGTATCCGGAAGGGCTTCACGCTAAGTGCATGGTATTCAAAAGGTTTACCCAAAAATAAAGCAACCCCAGCCGGCAGCCTGGATAACACACCACCGGTACCGTATGCCACCATCCACGCATTTCCTCGCCAAGGCAAAAGACGTGCGCACCAATCAAGGTATGACACAAAGAAACTTTGCATCACCTGTCTCATCGGTGTGATGATTTACGGTAAGTTAGTGCCATCTACCCGTGGCAGATAAAAATATTGTAACAAGCAAGAAAAAACCGTCATTCCCTTGCGAAAAGTCCTCCGCAAGCGGCCAAATTAATCATTGATCCCTCGGACACCGCCGGCCCAACGATCCACCGGGGGGGGGAGTGAGATCTAAGCTTACCTCCAAAGGAATTATCCCCCAGCTTTCCACAAATTTTCGCTTTAGTTATCAGACCCCAAATAGGGACAATGAACCCCCCTTTCAGACAGCGGCCAGGTACCCATTAAAAACTTTAAGATATGGGTTTTTCCAACCCTTATTGACTACCCTAGATTACTAATACACGCTGATAAAGAGATTTTTGAGCTGGCCCGCTTCACCGTGATCCAAACAATACCCCGCAGAAATTAGTTCCATCTCGCATGCTATAAGTTTCCGCCTTCATTTTCTTCAGAGCTTAGACTATGGAATCTAAGAGCAATCCCTGTAATCCCGCTACTAGCCACCAGCACGTGAGCTCTTCACTTTAGTACGATACAGGTGCGTGACAAAAGTAGGCACCCCGCACAGGTTCTGTGGCGGTACAAGTACTCAACAATCCTTGCATGTATTACGTAACCTTCAGAGAAACGATCAGACAAGAGCCGCCCACTAAATTATGCGGCTCCGGCGCAAATGTCAACATCCCAGGTCCTTAATCCCTGGTCCCCTCCACAACCTGATAACCCCTCCTCCCCGAATATACTCATCGTGCAAATCTCCCACTCAAATCTCAAAATATTTATATCTTGTCACTTGCTCGTGTACCCGAATATAATTAATACTTAAAGATAGATTTTAAGCTTGCGCGCTCTTTCTAATACCAAAAGGGAATTTCCATCCCTCCACATACCCCACGCTTGATACATGAACACTGCCCCATACGAAGTAAATATCTAGAGGAGAGTAGAATACCGGTATAAGATCCATACTGGTAACACAACATGATCATTGCGAGCACTACCGGTACTGCAGTCACCGGGAATAAAAAATCGTACTACGAGTATTCAGCGCAATCGCTTCCAGACACTGGCTGCTTCTTTCAGATACCCCACCACCTAGCCAGGCTCCTGATTAATACAGCAACAACAAATCTCCTAAACTGTCCGTTGAAAAGCGTGAAAAATGAGCCTGCTACTCTCGCGCCAAGCGAATGTATCATGCTACGCAATAGCTACAAATTCTGGAAGTCTTCGATACTGCACGGCACGCTCAGCATATCGCGCTCAGCCTATAGCTCCATCGTTCGTTCGGACAAAAACTTCGGAGGTGCGCTTGGGATCGATGCAGCGCCGGAAGCAACATAACCATGAAAGTGTCGGATGTACGGAGATTTGAATGTCCTGTGCGGAGGCTAGAAGCAGTGGGAGTTCTTTGTGATGCCTGTTCCCCCTTGTGTTAGCACGAGAGTCCGCGAAAGGGAAAGGGGGGATATACGTGGAAGTAAATGGATAGGTGTAGCGATCGCCGGAAGGATAGGGAGAAGACTTCGGTGTGTTTGTATATACTCTTATCTTTACCGTTAGTTAGTTAGTTGAGTGTGGGAGAGAGCGAAAGTGAATGAGAGAGAACTTCCCCGCTCCAAAGTTGCGCGCGCGGGCGATCGAGGCCGTTTGTGTTGCTTTAACTCTTGGCGTTTCGTTTAGTTTCGCCGCGGTTTTCATCGTCCGTCGCCGTTTAAAAACAAGTATTACTGTAATTAAGCCTGGCCACAATGCCCACTACAATTACTGTAGTATTTCTTTCAAAGAATACAAATTAGCCCAACTAAAGGGAGGGGTTCCGGTTTTCTACTAGCGAGTCATAGGTACTAGGTGGGGTTATTGGAGGAGGAGTTGTTTTTGTCTTTTGAAATTTTGATATAATATACCGGTAGAGCTAGAGCGCATTTAAAATCTGGGGGTCTATTTGACCTATAGTTTAGATTTATATAACTAGGTATAATAGATAATACTCGGGTAGTGATGTCTGCTCCTTTTTTCCCTTTTTCACTCCTGGTGGAGAAGGATCATCACAACACGCTTTTAAAAAGTAATTCCTCGGAGGGTCTGAACCAAGTAATAGCAATTTGAAAACCATCGCTAGCTCGCTTTTCACTCTATTGTACTCGAGTAATCATTATCTCTTGTAGTATTAGCAGTGCCAGATTTCCCTACATCACGCTAAAATGCAAACTAAAAATGTCAATTGAGTGATATCGGGCTACCTCCGGGTAAGGGGCTGCTTATTCCTCGGCTACTAAGCCAGGCTGGCATTCCACTGTGAGCCTCTCAAAGCTAACTTAGATCTCGAAGGCAAGATACTGCAGGGTTTTGTTGGCCTTGGATGATTGGATGATCGAGCGCTTGTGAAACATCAAAGCCTTATCCCACTTGAGGTCCCAACGTCCTCTGGATCCCCGCAAACCCCTCGATACAACATTTCTAATTACACTACCGGTGCTCGTCCAAAGGGCCCCAAGAAACATGGAAAAAAAACCATCACAAATTCGAGGCATCACCGACAATATCAACTCTTTCAACACTATCAACATCAACACAGTGATATCCGATGAGGATAATCAGATCCGGGAGTGGCTATCGCCTCTAAAGCCTCATCAGCGACACCAAGACGTGCGGGCCGAGCGGCTTGATGGCGTGGGAGATTGGCTTCTGGAAACCAGCGAGTTTCGGAAATGGAGTAAGGGAGAGGATGGATCCCGAGAGCGGGTGTTATTTTGTTCCGGCGGTCCAGGTGTGGGAAAAACATTTCTGTGGTAAGAACACCCGGCTTCTAGAAAAGGGAAAGAAGGCAGATATCACTGACAAGTATAAAATACTAGTTCCCTAATGATTGACAACCTATGTGACCAGGCTGAGGAAAAGGATCTTGCTGTCGCTTGGCTATATTGTGATTTCCTTGCTCACAAAGAGCAGTCAACAACGGCTATGCTAGGCGCTATCCTAAGGCAGCTTGTGAGCGTTAGAGAGATTCCAGAAGATATACGACAGAGGTTTCGAAAGCGATTTCCTGACCGAGGTCTACGATTATCCGATATGGTGGGAATGCTAAAGACGGCTATCTCATTGCTACCCCAAGTTTATATCTGCATCGACGCCTTAGATGAATCCACTCCGAATAGTCGACAGGAGCTGCTTGGGTCGCTGCGAGATATTGTTCGGGAGTCACCAAGTACACGAGTGTTGTTTACCGGGAGATCTCATGTTGCGGATGAAGTGAAGAAATACTTCGCCGAGGCTATTATCGTATCGGTCAGTCCTACTGAAAATGATATTAGGGTATATTTGGGTGTGAGGTTGGACAGGGACACGGAGCCCACCGCAATGGACAATCGTTTACGGAGGGATATTATGAGAATAATTCTTGAAACCATTTCCGGAGTGTGAGTAACAACATTGGGCTCCCTCAACACATCCAAGGGCAATTCTCTGACACTTGCAGCTAGATTCCTCCTGGTTTCGCTGAATATTGACGCAATTCTGGGGGAGGTGACCATCCACAGGAGAAGGAAGAGGCTTAAGGAGATGACAAAAGGGAAGGGGCTTGGAGATGCATACACGGCGACCCTCACTAGGATAAGGTCACAGAAGGGCAGCAAATCTCGGCTCGGTATGGAAGCCCTCATGTGGATATCACATTCCGAACGACCATTAAAGGCTCTTGAGTTATGTCAGGCACTGGGTGTCGAGAGAGGAGATACAGACCAGAATTCCGAGAACGTACCTGCAATAGAAGCTGTGCTACGCTGTTCGCTGGGGCTCGTTACGGCTGAGACATCATCATCTACCGTCCGGCTTGTTCACTTCACCCTCCAAGAACATCTATTCGATACTCCCTCCCTGTTTCAGAGCCCCCACTCAATGATGGCCGAGGTTTGTCTGACCTTCCTCAACTTTCGGTGCATCAGGGACCTCTCAACTGCACTTTATTCGCCGCCAGAAGAAGCGCCCTTTGTAGGCTATGCCTCTTGTTTCTGGGGAACACATGCAAGAAAGGAGCTGAATGAAAGAGTAAAATCACTAGCATTGAAACTTCTTGACGGCTACGATAAGCATGTATCCTCCAAGCTACTCTTAATTCATGAAAGGGGTTGGTGGTGGCACCGTTCTAAAGAAGAAGGAAGTAATCTCCTCGAGGGATTCACGGGGCTTCACGGTGCAGCCTACCTAGGGATTGTGGAGATAACGTATGCTTTATTGGAGATGAGGGAATGGAATCTTAATGCAACTGATATCGACGGAAATACGGCATTAGCATGGGCTGCTAGAAAGGGGCATGAGGATGTGGTAAAGATGCTACTGGGACGGCGGGGTGTTGAACCTGATACAATCAACACAGATGGTACAACACCCCTCTTATGGGCTGCTGCAGGTGGACATGAGGGTGTGGTGGGGATGCTCTTGGAACGGCCGGATGTCGATCCTGACAGGAAGGATAAATATAGTCAAACACCACTCTTGAGGGCCATCTTGACCGGAGATCAGAGAGTCCCCAAGATACTACTAGAACCAGGAGATGTAAACCCCAACACTGCGAATAATAGTAGCCAAGCGCCGCTCTACTTAGCCCCCTGCAAGGGTCATGAAGGGGTCGTGAAGATGCTGCTGGACCGGAACGATGTCAACCCAAACACTATGGACAAATATGGCCAAACACCACTCGACGCAGCCGCCTGGGAGGGAGATGAAGGGGTCGTGAAGATGTTGCTGGACCGGAATGATGTCAACCCGAACACTATGGACCAACTAGGCCAAACACCACTCTTTGTGGCCGCCTGGGAAGGACATGAAGGTGTGGTGGAGAGGCTACTAGAGCGAGTGGATATCAGCCCCAACATTGTGAATAGGGATGGCCATACGCCGCTTTACATGGCCGCCTGCAAGGGACATGAAGGGGTCGTCAAGGTACTGCTGGACCGGAACGATGTCAACTCAAACACTGTGAACAAACACGGCGATACACCACTCTTTACCGCCGCTTGGAAAGGCCATGAAGGAGTCGTGATGATGCTGCTGTACAGGAACGACGTCAACCCCAACTCTGTGAACCAGCATGGCCAAACGCCACTCTTCGCTACCGCCCTGATTGGACATGAGAGAGTAGTGAAGACGCTGCTAGAGCGGGTAGATGTTAACCCCAATACTACGGATAAACATGGCCAAACGCCACTCATCGTAGCCGCCTGGAAGGCACATGAAGGAGTCGTGAAGATGCTGCTGGACCGGAACGACATCAACCCCAACTCTGTGAGCGAACATGGCCAAACGCCACTCTTTGTTGCCGCCCAGTATGGACATGAGAAAGTAGTGAAAACGCTGCTAGAGCGGGTAGATGTCAACCCCAACACTGCGGATAAATATGACCAAACGCCACTCTTCGTTGCCGCCTGGAAGGGACATGAAGGAGTCGTGAAGATGCTGTTGGATCGGAACGACGTCAACCCTAACACTGTGAACCAACATGGCCAAACGCCACTCTTCGCTGCCGCCCGGTATGGACATGAGAGAGTAGTGAAAACGCTGCTAGAGCGGGTAGATGTCAACCCCAACACTGCGAATAAACATGACCAAACTCCACTCTTCGTAGCCGCCTGGAAGGCACATGAAAGAGTCGTGAAGATGCTGCTGGACAGGAACGACGTCAACTCCCACACTGTGAACCAACACGGCCAATCGCCACTCTTCGCTGCCGCCCGGTATGGACATGAGAGAGTAGTGAAAACGCTGCTAGAGCGAGTGGATGCCAGCCCCAACACTGCGGATAAACATGGCCGAACGCCACTCTTCGTAGCCGCCTGGAAGGCACATGAAGGAGTCGTGAAGATGCTGTTGGATCGGAACGACGTCAACCCTAACTCTGTGGATGACCATGGCCAAACGCCACTCTTCGTAGCCGCCTGGAAGGGACACGAAAGAGTCGTGAAGATGCTGCTGGACCGGGACGATGTCAACCCGAACGCTGTGAGCCGACATGGCCAAACGCCACTCTTCATAGCCGCCTGGAAGGGACATGAAGGAGTCGTGAAGATCCTACTAGACAGGAACGACGTCAACCCCAACTCTGTGGACGACCACGGCCAAACGCCACTCTTCGTAGCCGCCTGGAAGGGACACGAAAGAGTCGTGAAGATGCTGCTGGACCGGGACGATGTCAACCCGAACGCTGTGAGCCGACATGGCCAAACGCCACTCTTCATAGCCGCCCGAGATGGACATAAGCGGGTGGTGAAGACGCTGCTAGCGCGAGTAGGTGTCAACTCCGATATCATGGATCTCGCTGGCCAAACAGCACTTTCGCGGGCCCTGAGGCGCGGACATGATGCAATTGTGGAATTACTGTCTGAACATGGAAATTCAATCCCCTCGTTAAATAGCAATGGATTCACAGCACTTTCCTCATCCGAGCTCTCCGATCCCAATCAGCGCCCCTCTAAAAGGATACGCAGGTTTTGATCTTCATAGACAAAGCTCAGCCCTCTCTCTTCCTCAAATTTCCATCTCAGCAACCGCTAGCTAGCGGCTACTTAGCCCTTAAAACTCTTCCCACGTGCCCTCTACTAACTTGCCCCTTCTCTTGGTTTTGTGATATCTTCCCCATTTCTTTCCATTTCCCCTCCCCTTTTTCCTAGTTCTTTCTCCCTTTGGTCTATTTGCAGCTCCATTATCCCTTGTGCACAGTGCGCGGGGAGAGTGACTGGGAGTAAGTTGGCGCCGATCATTTTTTATTTTATTTGCGCAGCCATCAAACACGATTACGATAACATTAGCATTATACCATACCTTTTTCCTCTTTAATTTTTTCCCATCAGTGGTTGTCTTTCCTCACCGCGTGCTTTAAGATATATATCTTTTATCATTTATGTATTTTCCTATCGAATTAGAGACCTCCCCACCCTTTCTATCTACCATAGAATAGAAGCTTCCCCTCACTGCCTTACGACAGGAGGATGGGCAACTATCCTAGCCAAAAGAAATAGCTTTTATAATTCCCAAACATATACAGCATAGCACAGTACAGTGCCCTGACAAAAGTCATCGTTGGTAGCCACTTTTTACACCAAAAACGACGCTCTTCAGAGTGCTAGAAGCCTAGGACCCAACCACCTGCATGGCGAGTAAATCAATTCCTCGTAAATAGCGATTCTGGCTATTCTAATCGTGATATATCCCAATATTAGGGAAGCTGATGCAATATTGAATCAACTGTAGAGGTATAGGATTCGGAATTTTCGAAGCATGTATCTTTTTCTAGAGGAGCCCATACAATTTCTTAGCTTTCAGTTCCAGTTTAAGCATGGGGCACGCTAATTAGTGAGTGCTGCTAAGAGAACACAGGAGTTTGCTAAATAAACGTGAATTTCAGATTCGCTAGATCTTTGGCTATTTATTGATATTTCCTATGGGTTAATTTATTAAGAGGTGGGGGTGCAAATCAGCATTTCAGGCACTACGGATTTCGGCTGTTTTTGTGTTTTCAGCCGTATCATACTTAGGCCAGTCAACAATGACTTTTGTGGAGGAACTAACGTTATGTCATACCGGCAAAGGCTTGAATCAGAGTTTACCTTCCTGCCTTTTCTCCTTTTCCCACTTTAGCATCGTCCCTCAAAGTACTAGACCTATCCGCCGCCATTACATTCCCTTCCGACGTCAGCATTGTTGAACTTTGAGTAGCATCACGTTTGCGCTTCGCGGTTCAATTTAAGCATAGCCTAGACTTCCCTACTCGTTAAATGCCGATGGCATTGTGATGGCCTCCCCCGCAAAAATAAAAATAAAAACTCTTGTTTTCGTCATATGCGATCTTGGCGACAAAAGTCGTAGGCACCCCCCCAATTTAACACCAAAAATGGGCATTTTCGGTTCACAATCTTAGTTTTATTGATATCGTAGTAAAAGAATTTCAAAATCCGCGAGAGCCTTTAGAGTGATCTAGATATTATCATTTATAAGTAGCAAGCTCTATTAGTTAATACCCATGGTGCAATGCCAGAGACAATGATAGTGGGCAGAAGGTATGATACCTCTAATACAACTATAGCGGCCAGGTCAATGTGAACGGTCAGCCGTCAGCACCGAGTGTCTTGTCCCACGAAACCACTATTTTGTCAGTGTCAGCATGGTGGTGTCCAAAATCCGGAACCTGTCAGTGTTTTACTCTTGTTCTGACAGTATAGAGAGATTTACTGTTTTTCTCAGGAGAAGGTATTATCAGCTTTTTAGGAATATAGCTCAAAGATCATCAACTAGCTGCAACAATGACCGACTCTCGCTGCCACTGCTCTCAACATTATCCACAACCTCCTCGCTATCCAACAAAGTAGTTTCCCACTCCGTAGTACTCACATCCCGCCTGATACCACCAATTTGCCCTAAGGTTCTGTCATAAAGAAAGCCTTCTGGAAGTACTGTATAACTGTAAGTCCTAAAATCTAGAATGATCTAGGCCCTACTATCTACCTTCTTAATCTTACTCTCCACCCTATTACCTGCTATGTACCGTAAAGCAAAAATTTATTTCCAGTACAGTATTTGTCAAAGAAATTGAGGAAACCAGAAAAATTATCAATATTGTCCCAAAAGCTTTTTGTGTCAGCATGCGGCGTCCCAACTCCGGGCACTTGTTTTTTTGTGTCAGCAATTTAGAAGCGTCCCAATTGACCTGGCTACCACAGTATATGAGTTTCCCATACAAAGGGTACCGACCGTACATTGCAACAATATTCAATCCGGATTTCAAGCTCTCAGCTCTCATATCAGAGTAGGAAAAAATCTCCTAATTCCTATCTAGAGAGTCTGGGGAATTGCCTACACTACCGGTGTGGGAGTAAATGATATAGTTCCCTTAGTAGGATGGTGTGGTCGACCGAGCCGTATCCCACCTGGTGCGTGTCGTTCTGACTCTCTACTATACCGGATAATAAGTCGATAGGGAAATGCTCTGAGGGTATCGTGCTAAATAGAGTGAACAAGGATATAGTAAAAGATGAAGTGCTGCACCCGCTTGGAATAGGAAGGAAGCGATCTCTATTGGTGTTTGCCTGGGTGTTCGCGTGCTTGTCTAACCAAGGAAAGAGAGAGATGGCTTATATGCAGGAAACTCTGCATGCCAAGCTATCTACAAACATAGGTGTTTAGTGCGTACCCAAACGCTCTCCTGACTGCTAAACTACCCTATACTAATGCCCTCATCCACACCGGTATGCCATTGATTTCGTTAATTGTATATTGCTTTCAGGCAAGTTGTGAGTGTTTAAAATCAGCCATTTTTGGTGTAAAATGGGGGTAGGGTTCCGAAGAACCTTATCGCCAGGATCATCCATAAGGGGATCAATTCGAGAACCCAACACCAAAATTCCCCAAGCATAGAAGGCGAGACAAGGAAAAGAACGACGGTTTATCCCCCTCATTCGGCACCACCGCGGTAAATCTGGATCGAAAACTCCTTCTGCCGTGATTATTTAGACATTTCTCCCTCGCCCTTTTTTCCCATTCTTTTCTGTGGAGTTCTTTGGTGGATTAATCTATAAGATTTAATTGCCATTTAAAATAAGACCTCGCTTGGTGACGGGCTGGCTATCGAGTAGCACCGTACCCGTCCGGTGGGTTCTCCAGTCTAAGTCGGCTGAGTCTCACAGCACCCAGAAGCTGCAGGCCACAGAGAAAAAACCTCGCCGCTTTTCATCGCTTTACTGGAGTGAAATACCGTAAAAGCTGGAATAATCGCCCCTCACGCTAGTCGCCCAGAATTCCCTCTTTGGATTAAGGGGGGAAAAACACCCTCAGATCCCCAGAAAAGCAAATTTAACGCCGACCTTACCAGGAGAGGCAACTCCAACGTACTAGCATAAGGACAATTATTCCAGTTTTTACGGTAATAGCATTGCATCTCTAATTATGAGGTTGAATCTGCCAATCAAGGAAATACACTAATTTCACTAGTGCCTCCTTAACACAATGTAGAGAAATTCGACACTATCAACACTGCAGGGGATAGCTTTGTTACATTTCAGTGTGAAGAGGAATTTCATACATGCCTAATTAGAAAAGTGTTTGCGAATGACAATCTATGACTAAGTGAAATCAGATGATACTTGAGTGTCAAAGCTAGCTTGTCAAAACTATCTTTTCCCATATCCGAGACACTGCTCTAACAAAAATAGCATAAGTTAGTGAAAATAGTGTAGAGTGCCATATTAGCAAAATACCACCAGCAAACTATCCTTAGCGGTCACGCAAGTTGGGCATTTCTTGGCATTGAATATACTAGAGCAATAGTAACTTCAATCCGAGATTCGGAACGGCGCCTTCCTAGCGCGCCGGTACACCGCGTACCCAAGAAAGCCCATCACGCCCATATTATTATAGAGTTAGCGAAGGAAGAAAACAAGTAGCCAAAGAAAAGTAGCATGCCTCCTACTAAGTCAGGTATCTTCTAAACCCTTCATGGAATTATCATATAATACATAGAGCACAGAGAAATAACTTCCCCCTAGTATCGAGTTGGCGCTTATGATAATATTATTAACCATCTCCTCGTAGAATGAACGGAAGCCACCCTCCTCGCACTTCGAGGAAGCCCAGATCACGAGTGAGAAATTGTGATCACGTCTTTACCGTAATTCTCCCCCATGGTCCAAGTATGATAAACACCTGTAAATCACACAACTTTAGGTAATCAGGACTTTTCGTCAAGCATATGAAATCTGTACCTTATCGCACAGCGGTGATTCGAATGCTAAAGTTAGCCGTTTCCCTCCTTCCTCCCAGGAACTACAAAGCTCTTGCCACCATCTCCCCCACACCTGGTCAGAGTCCGCCACCCAGTGATTGTGAATTCCCAGAGATTTATTACATGCGAGTTAATTTAGGTATCTAGCCTAGGCTCTCAAAGTTTGGGTAATGGTGCTAGAAAGGGTTTTCCTCCTATTCCAGCACACCTCCCCTTTTCCAGAGTACCGAAGATAAGCACGTTCGCTAACTCAAGCAACATCATTTTTCCGCTGACCGGGTATCCAAGCCCATAATGGGATGACCCCAACAGAACCCGGGACATCCAGACAGTATTGCCAACCAGGCAGTCCGACCCCCTAAGATTAGGACGAAGACGACTATAAATGGTCCATCCGTTACCAGGGAGAATTTGCCCAACGCTTCCGGTCAGTGGACGGGGAAGGCGATGGGCCCCACTATAGATCGCTACCGTGTCCCAGAACGTAGAGTCCTACAGGGCCTCCGAGAATCATCTCAGGAAAGTCCGTCGGTGAAGTCTCCGGGGATGCGAGTTTGCATTTCTGTGGGCAAGGAGTGGCTCTCCCCTTCCTATATTTAGTAAGAAACCAAATCGGCCGAGGACCACTTGTCGAACACACTGAAGCCTGTTCGGATACGACAGTTCCGTCCCGTTTCCCCATACAAACAACCAAAGGGGAAACGGTCATTTATATGGGACAACGGAGCGGAACGGTAGTATCCAAACAAGCTCCAAGGCCCTGTTCGGCATGTGCCATTTTAGAAATACCATAGTATCCCCGAAAATAAATGCGTTCGGCAGTCTCGGCATTTTCACACTATATTTTTTTTGTTTACAAGGTAAATTTATCAGATCGCATTGTCATAATCTGATTTCTTACAGAACCCTAAACAAGAAGTTACAAAGGATATAATTTCCCACACTAAACCTAAGCACCGCCTTGCTATTAAAAACAGGAATATTACGATATTTACTTTTCTCCTTTTATCCTAAACCGCAATGTCATTTCAGAAAATACCGGATTAAAAAAAATACCACAGTATTCGCGGCTGTCGAACATATCCCCAATGAATCAGAAAATATGATACCATGAAAAATATTGCACAAAAATGGAAATACCATGGCATCCGTGGCATGCTGAACAGGGCCTAGTTCTTTCCATCGCACAACTATTTTTCTCTCCTGCTATTAATACCAAGCATTAGCCATTATTTAGATCCCCATGGATCCCCAGTCCTTTGGGAGAAATCCACAGTCCACTACCACCACCAGTGGCCCTGGCGCCGGGACTAAAAAAACAGTGTCTCGGCTTGTCGGGCCAGTGGTCCCTGCCAAAGCCTCCCGTCCCCAAAATCCGCAGGAGAGGGGCTATTAACAGTGGCTCCGTCCCGTCTGCCGGTAGTCTTTCCGGCAGTTTCCAGGAGAGACGGCCGGGGCCCCTAGACCTTTGCGAAGGGTGCATACAAATCAACTCATCGGGTCCCTTTTTCGCGGCAAGTCACAGTACCGTAAAATCTCGTGAGATCCGCCGTCTCCGTCCGGCTTGCGATCTCCAGATTCAAAGGCAAAGGCTCCTAAGAAGGATTATCGTAAAAACTCAAACAAAAGAAAATGTGCTAGAATGCTGTAGTTAACTCTCCTAGTAAGTCTCTGTGCATATTCCTTTTGTTTTGTCTCAACGGAGAGTTTGCGGAGCTTTCCCTCAGGTGCCGGTAGCCGAGAAGGGAATCCTCCGCCTTAGCACATTTTTCTTCTACTCGAGTCCTTACAGTAGTGTCTTCCTCACACAGTATAAGGTCTGAATCCCATCAATTTCTGTTCGCAATTCTGCTGACCCGTCAAACTAAACCTATTCGGAACGAGCCGGCGGGCGGATTTCCGCTGATAACATGAGAGTGGATTTCACGAGACCCTGCGGTACTGTACTCAGGCGGCTACAAGCCAGCGACCAAGCCGATTGCCCAGAATGAGACAAAAGGGCGCCATATAGTACAATCCAAGGGAATAGGTACAAAAGAAAAAATATTTCCACCACGGCACTATATTTTTTTTCTCCACCCCCGGTCGCTAACCCCATCAATGGCCCCCCTAGTTGCAAGGCACGCAACTAGCAGCACCCGAAAGGTTACTTTCTAAGTTTAGTGAGCCCAGAAAACTCCCATCCAGAGAGGAGGCCAGACAAATGAGACCTTCAAAGGCTTCAGGCTTTGGCAACTCTTCCACACTCTCACCCCAGCCGGCAAACCTATCCCAGACAACTCACCATTCTATTCGGCACTCACATATCGGCTTTCCCAGAAGACACAAAGGCCCGATATATCTATCCTCTACTTTCCCAATATTTTTATCCATCTATAACAGCAAATTTAGGGTTGAAAACGAGACATTGGATTGTGATGAGTTCGGCATAAACCGGCGGTCGTGGTTGATGATGGCATGTCTCTTAGCAAGGGAAAGCTCAGCACATGCGAGGTCAAGATTGAAAAGTTCAGGCACATCATTTCCCGAAGGGATGAAATGCGATTTTTAAAGGCCCCCTAGATTCTGCTTTTCCAAAGCGCAATCGCTTTCCCGAGACGTCATCCCTAGTAAAAATGGAGTTTTATCCCCAGAGAAAGGAAGCGATGGGGATCACTGGCCAAGTTTCCTTTCCTATAAATTCTCTAGACATTACAAGCATCCCTGAGCGGGTGCATAAATAAAAGGCAAACACACGAGAACCTACTCAGCGCACCATCTCGTCGCCGAGTGAGTGGCGGTGACTTCCCACCTAACATTGATCCAATATCACAACACAATTCTCCCAAATACCTCTCAAGGACGTCAGACCTCATCTCCCCATAATACCTCTAGCCTCCTTCATCTGCTAGGGGAGAATCTCGCAAATAAGGCTGCCCCTCGGGCGACTCTTGAGGCTTTCTCCTCCTTCTTACATCACCCCGTTCTACCGTACTAGTCCGCCCCTTCTATCCAGCCCCAACGAGCGTTCAATCGAGTGAGTATCGGTGAAGGCCCCTAGACGCCCATTCTCGTTTCCACCCTCAGCATCCCAGCGGATCCAATATGCATATTTCTTGTCACAGCACTCACAGGGGTTCAGATAGCAGATAAATTAGAACTTTTCTCACACACCCGAGTGCCGTAGGCGCAACACACGCCACCACGGGGTGGGCGGCTTCACGGGCACCAGGCTTCGCGGGAACAACCGGAGCCTTGGCCCACGACCACGTAGCTTACGCTCCGGAGGCTACAAAAACGTCGAGTACTCTCCCATATTATTGGCAATGCCCCTGCGGCCTCCACTATACGAAATGATTTCACCTAAGTACCCATTCAACAAGCCCAATCAGCAGCATGCACAGGCCTCCGGCACAACAATATGGCATTACTGATCAATGGTTCTTCGGTTATTGCGGCAATAAAAAGGTTCTGAAAAATTTTCACAGTCCCCGAGTTGCCTCCGGCGTGCATATGCGAAGATCCCTCTTGAGGATCACAAAATATCATTCGCTCTAATCGTCCCTGTAGGGGCGAATCGAGATTGCCGGATGGCGTGAGACTACTCTGGCAGAAAAACTAGCTTAGCAGCAATAGATGATATACGTTGTTATCGATCCGGAACAAACCGAGGCTCCATTCGTGGCGTCCAATAGGGCATCCCCAACTCTGCAAGTATCATCTTCTCTGCTAGTTTCAGGATGCGGAAGTTGAGAAGTTACCTACCTTCATCTAACCACACTATGTCCAGAGAATGGATGGCGGGGGGGGTTCCCAATATCTAAACTACAGGAGAAGAACTCTACTCCACTAATCTATTACGAGGACAGTTTAAGAGGGTGATTAAATGAGTTGACCAATTGACATGGGGAAGTATTAATGGAGGAGTAGCTTACATTCCAGAACCCCTGAGGTTCGGCCTACGAGCTAGTATCTAGAGGCCCGGCGGGGTGTTGCTTGTAAGCCATTCCTGAAACTATAGACAGAAGTAACACCAGGGCCACCAGAAACACCGACACAGTTTCATCCATTCCAACCAACTGCTCTTACCTTCTAGGAAATAGAAGCCTATGCTCAGTCCTGCAAACAAAGCTATGAGACTTCCGAGAAAACACCGTTCTACCTTTCGGGTGTCAAACGCGAACATCATCCCTGTACGATAGTAACAAGAAGTGAGTAGTGTTAGTGATACCTCTTAGAATTAGAGCAACATCAGTAACCATAGGGCCGCGACACTTATGTCGACCCCACAATGCCAATAAAAAATATTTCATCCCATACCTAACGTATCCCACAGCATAGCCATTGTAACAAGCCACAAGCAGGTTTTGGGCGATGCAATTGGCGGACTCCGGTCGGAATTGCAATAGTGGCTAGTATTTGAGTGGATGGCCCGCCACGACGAGCGCTGGCTATGCCATAGAATATATTAAACTTGTCTTTCCTTTTATGACGAGAACAAAGAAACATCAGACAGCCGAATCGCGTGATATGAGATGATTCGAATATATTCCTTTAATTCAGATTGACGAGCCTATTCGTTCTGAAGCAACCACCTCTCCCCATTAGCGACACAGCCAGCATTTTTTATTTTATTTTCTCCAACTTTATGATAAACTGGTACACTAGCGATCAGAAGCTCTTCATATAACATGTCCGCGCACATACCGTAATACAGAATAACATTCAATCCCCGATTCGACCGACTGTGTCATTTCCGCGTGGCCTCGGCAGTCTCCAACGAATCATAATCAAAACCAAGCTCATGGCCTCTGCATAAAAGTATCTCCCGAGGACATACCGGTATTACCAGCAGAAATGTTGTGGAGACCCCAGCCAACTGGCTCTGACACCTGTCATGAGCGCTGGGTTCAAAACCTGCTCAAGTGAATGCGACCGTCTCCCTGGATAAAGGTTTTGTCCTATAATAGCCTCACACCCCCCAGCTGAGTTAGGCTAAGACAATTTGGCATATTTAAGCTCAGAAAATCCCGAGTGGCGGTGACCCGAGCCGTTGTAGAGATTTTTAGGGTTAGGTAAAGGAGAAGATGAACGCAACCTCATTCCACCCCCAAGCCCATTTAGCGCGTCCCCCCACTCTTAGAGACAATAGGAGCAAAGTCAGATATCCCTCTCAAACCCATCGCCACTCACCGGTGTCTCCTTCGGCACTCCTTGGCGGGTATCTCCACTCCTTCTTTCCTTTTTATCTCTCGTGGGCCCTTCTGACCGCAGAGGATAGGGGGCCACCTGCAACTACTTATCCTCGCGCACAGTAAAACATGGGGTTTTCCCAGCCTCTAACTGGCCTGTCATTCCCACCGGCTTGTCTTTAGTTTATGTCGGGTTCGCCTGTCCAATGTGTCTCCAGTGCCGAGCGATGACACGTGTGCTGCGGCTAGCAAAAAGGGGTGCATACATATCTCACAGGCCCAGAGTTTGTGTCGACAGCGCCTATTAACCGCGTTTCGATATATACGATCTCGATTGGAAAACAGGGATGCCGATTTTTTCCACTTTGCCAATTCTCTCTCGTCCCTACAGACATCGTCCTATTACCGTAGCGAGAGGGCCCAGTGGGGGCAAGCTACTTATGAATGCAGGTAGTGATGGTGTTTACGCCAGGAATTCGCTGTAATTGCAATTGCGACGGAAGGGGCCTGTGGGTCACAAAAGAGGGCGGCGTGCAGTACAAGCTCCAGTGCTCGTACCGCATTCAGATAGCGATACGCAAAGCACGCTGATCATTGGGATTACCATTGTACCCAACCCCGTGCGGCATAGTCTGCGGGGCAAGTGCAAAGGGCCCTACCGGTAATCCGATGCCACATTATTAATCCGGTGAAGTACTAATAAGGTAAATTATGGGCTGGTTAGCTATAGTACCAGAGTAGGTCGGCACTTTATCGAACTCTTAGGTGGGTTTTAATTCGGTAACCGCGGGATCAGAGATTTGAGCTCGCTTGCTAACACTTGCAGAGTACAGTACAGTGCCTAGGCTCCTTCTTTCTTCCCACAGATTAAACGTTCCGCCACGCAAGAGAGTGGCGGAAAGCCCAAATACCCAATCCGTCTAGAAATCACTAAACGGGTCTTTTATCCCTCTCTGTTGCTAGTCTACCCGTGTTATACACGACCACTTTTGCATATACCGTATTTACTCGCCAGATCCACTGTCGGGGATCGTGTGTTTGGCTGGCGTGTCCGGAGGGCATACGCAAGTGGAATCACCGAACTAAACCGCTATAGGCTTAGCAGAGTAGGTTAACTGAATTGCGAATACCAGTTAACGACAGCCACCGAGTTCAGCTCTCCCAAGCTATCCCGCGTCCAGAAAGCGCTATTCCTTCTCGGGATGTTTTGTCTCTGATTTCTGAGATCAACGATGTGGATCTAGCGAGTAAATACGGTAATCACTTACAGTCTCTCATGGGGTCGTGACGAATATCAGGAGTTGACGAACAGGGATCAAGCGCAGGTATTTTTTTGTTACCCTACTTTGACGAATTCGATTTTT
>Ga0307507_10006524_pt1 | contig 17839 bp, 8 predicted proteins | sample 7_EM_MG_FD_207223 | JGI IMG/M metagenome (GOLD analysis project Ga0307507, IMG submission 207223) | Populus trichocarpa ectomycorrhiza microbial communities from riparian zone in the Pacific Northwest, United States - 7_EM | ecosystem: Host-associated > Plants > Roots > Unclassified | place... | reverse complement strand
AGAGCCTTGGTTATTATAAAGTATTCTAGGGCCTTATAATCTGAAACTACCTTAATAGGCTTAGGGGTCCCCTCTAGCTGCGCACGCCAGTGCTAAAAGCTAGAGATAATGGCCAGCATTTCTTTATTATAGATGTGGTAGTTTAGCTTGGCATCTATTATAGTCTTTAAATAGTATGTAATAGGGTGCTATTCTCCGTCTAGTTGCTTTTAGGAAAAAATATTGGCTATCGCGCCGTCTAAGGCATCTGTTTCTAGCATCGAGGGCCGTTCTGGGTCAAAGTGGGCGAGTAGAGGAGCCGATACCAGCTGTTTTTTAAGCTTATTAAAGGCCTGCATATATATGGCGTTAAAGTAAAAGGGCTAGTCTTTCCTAGTAAGGCGGTTAAGAGGCCAGGTAATCCTACTATAGTTTTTAATAAAACGTTAGTAGAAGTTATAGAAACCTAAAAATAATTATACCCCCTTTACGGTCCGTGGGGGTGTCCACTGGTCAATTACAGCTATTTTCTCTAGGTCGGCCTTAATTCCGTCTATACTAATAATAAACCCTAGGTACTTTGTACGCTTAACACTAAATTCTAACTTCTTAATATCAGCCTAGAGACCAGCCTTGCGGAGCCATTATAGAACTTTATAGACGTGCTCCTTGTGTTCTAGCTTGTTTTTAGAGTAAATCATAATATTATCTAGGTAGGCCGTATAGAAGTCGTTAAGGTAGTTAAAGAGTACATTGTTTATATACCGCTGGTACGTAGCTGGTCCGTTAGTTAGTCCAAAAGGAAGTACCTTGCATTTGTATATTCCGTAATGGGTCTAAAATGTAGTAAGATCTATAGATCTAGGGTCTATTCTAATTTGGTAAAAGGCCTGGCGGATATTAAGCTTTGTAAAAACCTTAGCTCTACTTATTTAGGCTAGTGTCTTATTAAGTAGGGGTAGTGGATAGCGGTCCTTGCGGGTTATATTGTTTAGCTTATAGTAGTTAATACAAAAACAAAGTCCTCTATTTGGCTTTTTAATAAAGAGAATTAGTGAGGCAAAAGGGACTTAACTACTAGGCTTAATAAAGCCCTTATCCAGGTTCTTAATAAGATATTACTTTATAGCCTATAATTCGGCAGTAGATTGCTGATAAAGGGGGCTATAGTTAAGGGTGTTTTCCTTATCTAACTTAATCTCGATCTTGTGGTTGTATAGTTGGTAAGGCGGAAGCATATTAGATACTACCTTTAAGAATACGTCCTTAAATTTCCAGTGTTAATGAGGTAGTTTCTGTTCTACTAGCTCCTTATCCATAAGCTTGCCTTTCTGTCCGCTAAGCTCGCTTTCCTTTTCCTTAATTATTTGATCAATTTTATATAAGCTGGTGGTAAAGGTAATGGTATTAGGTTAGACCAAGTTCTAATAGAATCCTACGGCACCGATACAGTAGATATTAACTGGGGGAAGGTCTATAGATTTCTTTATAGACTTTTATCGGGCCGTATTTTACAGTATAGGGTTTATAGTCTTCCTTAGTTTATATCCCATTTTCCATAAGTTGTCCTTCCAGTCTATTAGTTTAGTATGGCGTCCGGTATTCCTAGCCTTCCTTTATAGCTGTGTAGGGCCTAAGTTCTCCACGGGGGACTTAGCTAGGTTACTACTAATTTCCTAAGTCTCTGGTGCGGGTGGCGTAATATAGGTAGTCTAGGGGCGGTATAGTATACAAATCTGTTGTGGATTAAGCTGTACGTTCTTCTTAAAGGCCTGGTCTCTACGCATAGCATTGGCTTAGTAGATGGTATTAATCTAGGGCCGTATAAGGTTCTCCATTATAATACTAATTTCTTTTATAAAGGAAGGGGTTAGGGGTAGGGATTTGGGCCAGAGAAGCTGTCTATTCTATACGTCGAGCTATAAACCTAAATAGGCTAGCCATTTTCTTCCTAAAATCATATTATGGCTTCCTAGGTCCGTAATAAGAAAGGGGATATTATACTACCTTTATCTGTTAACACGGAGGTAGATCCATAAGATAGTTATAATAGGTGGCCCTATTCTTCCGTTGTACCCGCGAATAGGAACTGGTTTAGGCAGTTCCTTAAGGGGCGCATTTAAAAATTTGGCCAGCTTTACAGCGTACTAAGTGTCTATTAAGGCAAAGGCATTCGCTCTAGAGTTAGCTAAAGCAGAGGTTAAAACTTGATATCCATTACAAAATAAAGTATAAGAGATAGTGCAGCTTCTTCCACCAACTAGCTAACCCAGATTAATATATAATATATTAATCCCTTTTAACCCTAGAGAGGAGTCCTTCTCTAGGGATTCTCTTTTTCCGACTCTATACTATCCTCCTGTATTAACAGAACCTTGTTTGTTTTTGCCTTTGTCGGGCAGTCCTTGGCGAAGTAGTTCTTCTGGCTATATAAAAAGCAAGCCCCTTGATTGCTAAGGGCCTGTCTATAGGGGTTGCTATACGTAGGCCAAGCATACGCCGGACCCGCGGCAGGGCTAGCTGCGCGGCTAGCTGCTAAATTAACGGCGGGCTGTACAGCTGGTGCCGTAGGAGTTGCTAATTATGCTAGGGCACTACGGGCCGTTCTCGTAGCGCTTATGGTCTGGTTTAAAGAGTTTCTGGCTTTGTACCGCTTAGCTTATGCCTTAATTTAATAAAGGCCTTAATTAATAGCTAGGCAGTGGTCCGTAAGTACCTTTAACGTCTATACAGTAGTAAAAACTGGTAGTACGGCGCGCTATAGGTCTAGGGTGAGCTTGTTAAAGAGGTCTAGTATTAGGTCTTTATAGGGAATTTAGGCTTAGCTGGCTAGATGCAGAAAGCGGGTCTAGAAGGCCGAAAAGGTCTCTGTCGTTTTTATATTAAGGGCTTTATAATTAAGGCGGGCGTTCTATATCTTGAAGGGGTCCTTATAAATAGAAGATAGGTGGTTAATTATCTCTTCTCTAGAGAGGAAGGGGTCTGCTAAGTCCTGGGCATATCGCGGACGTAGATGCGTCTATGCGTCCCCACCGGTACGGCCAAAGACGTAGGCCATTTTAGCTTAAGCAGTAGGGAAGTGGTCCGTATTGACTTTAAGCTTGTCTTATAGTTAAAGCTTCCAATTGTTAAACGTAGGGTCAGTTCCGTCTATAAGCAATAGGGGGTCCGCGACCTTTGCGGACCGCGATAATACTAATGCTGTACGTTAGGCTAGGGCCTTAAGGACTATAGCAAGTCTCTAAGTGTCTAATAACTCCTTACTAGGTGTAGGGGTGTCTCTGGTTTTAAGCAGCTCTTAAAGCCGTTTAATTTCGGTATTAGCTGCTGCGAGCTCTTCCTAGGGGGTTAAGACGGCGACTGTTTTACTATTGGAGGTATTTGCGGGTCCTATAGCAGCTTTGCCGGCTGCTGTATTTCTTGGCATGGTGGTAGGGGTATTAGGTAATTTTTGGTATTTGTTTATTTTCTAGGGGTTCTGGTCCGTGCGTGTCCTATTCTTAGGTTTCGCGTTCTGTTCGTGTTCTTTTGGTTCTTAGGGGTTTGTCCTGTCCTTGTGGTCCTGGTGATGTCCTTAGGGTCCTGTTCTGTGTCCTTTGTAGATATATTTGAGTTCCTTCTTAGGAAGAAAGAGTAGTTGAGCTTTAGATAATGTTAGCGACTTAGTTAATTAAGGCATGAGCACGGTATAAGGGACGCGCAAGCCTGTATAATTGGTTGTCTATAAACGAGGATCCAAAGCTAGAGAAAGGAAGGAGAAGAATAGCAGCGCCGCTCGATATTTATGCGGTCCTCAAGTTACGTGACTCGCGTCTACCATAATCCACGTCTGCTAAGATTCACCGTTTTCCACTAGCGCCGTAACATCTATAGTCTCTAGTAAAATAACCCTATTTTCCGCAATTTATATAAGCTCCTAATTTAAACTATTGCTCTTATTATAGAGTCCGCCTAAACGTCTTCTACTATTAAGATCCCTGGTTTAGCCTCTACTCCTTAGTTCTATAATTACTTAATCCTTAACCTCTAGGTTTCTATAGTTTCTTTATCTATCTCCTAAATTCTTTAGTACTACTTAGGTCCATTAGCTCTCCACTATTCTATGGTTTTTAACTCTATATCTATTGTTATATACTCTGCACCTTATAGAACTATAGAACTCTATCTTACCCTTTCTTAGCTTGTTCCCTTTAATAGATCCTATTATTAATCTTTATTAACTCCCTTAGAGTATCCGCATCTTTTATTAGAATAATTGCGTCCTAGACTTTAGCCTTAAGTCCCTGTTTATACTATGCTATAAGCGCCTTATTATTCCACTTAACCTATATTACAAGTGTCTAAAACTATATTATATACTTAATTACTAAAGTGCGTTATACTAGGTTCTAAAGTTTTTATTCTACTATAGTTAATGCCTCTAGGTTACTAAATATCTATATTAACCTTTCCGCGAACCTATTCTAATTAGTAAATATATACCGTACTTCCTAATTAGTAGTTAACATTCCATTTATCTATATCTTGGTAAGGTAAGATTTAAACTACTTAAGTGCTCTTCCTGTTAAGAACAATCCTGCGTACGCCATTTAGTCTATAGGTATTACTAACTTTACTCCCTCCTGTATAACTTTAAAGTGCATTTGCATAAGAAATCCTTTAAGTTTTAACCTTTCCCCTATAAATTGTTTAATTAATAGTAGCTTAACCTTTACTGCTCCAATCCTATTAATACAATCCTTAAGTATCCTATTGTTATCTATTAATTAATTACCATTTCTTATAACTAACCCATTGTGACTAGCTGTAAATCTGTGTCCCCTATACTGGTATCTCCTAACCCTAAGGTTGTAGCTGCCGTGGCTATAACTAGTGCTTTTAGTAGTATATTACTTGACTTCTTATGTTTTAATACTGTAACCTTGGTAGTAAATATATAATGGAACCTTATAGTAGGAACTACGGTAGGCTTATTAATGGGCTAGGTATATAGGTATAAATAATAAGTTATTAATAAATAATAACTGGTGGAGTAGTTGCCTAATAGATTAACTCTAATTATATTTTAAGATTTACTACAAAGAGAGAACTATCTGGGTAGGGACTGTGGTCCTTTAAATACACAACCGTACGCCTAAGAAATCCCTTCGCTACGTGAGGTACGTAGTGTACGTAGTATACATAAGTACGTTCGCTACGTTCGCTACGTGCAGGTCACGTGACTCGGTTACCGTTCCTCGTTATATGGTTCCACCGGATCCATTCTGGACCGTGCCTATATTAACTAACTAGCTTCCGCCAACTCCTCTCTAAGTAGTCGTAATATCGTACTTAAGCTGTCCGTAACATCCTTTACTGTCTATAATAGGACTAACAACTTAGCTTTTATGCTTAACGTCATTACTATATCCTACTTATTTACTCTATATACGATTAGTCCTCTAAATAGCTTCATAATATATCCTTATAAGCTCTTTCTATTAATAGAATTATCCGCAAATAATACATCGCTGGCATAGATAAATAATTACGCTTTACCTCTACCGTCTCTTCCGTCATCTCATCCTTTATCGCTTATATCTCTCCCTTTACCATTCGTTCCTTCCATATCTCCTCCATAGTAAATTACTCTACTCCTCGTACTATATAGGTATTAGATTACTCTATCTACTACTTAATAGTGCTCTTAACTAGGGTTCTAATTAAACCTTATTAGCTGTAATACTATAAAAGTAATATCTGGACGCGTTATAGTGGCTATATAAAGCATTAAACCTATTTTTCTCTAATATAGCATTATAGAAGCTGCTTCTCTTAGTAGGGATATAAAACGGACTAGTAGGTCTATATTAGGGGATAGAAACATTAAACGGATTAATTAGTAATTAGTAGGGAGGAGTTTAGATTCTGCTATAGAAGTGTCTAAAAGACGCCCTATAAGATCTATCTTATACTAGTTAGCTATTTTCTTAATATAGGCTTCCTAAGATAACTATAGGAGCCTCTATATATAATTGTGTAATATATAGATTCCTAGGAACCATTTTAGCTTACTAAGGGTACTTATCTAATATTCCTTACTTAGCTCCTTAATTACTTTTTAAGCTTTCTTCTTATCTGTCTTTTAGTAGTAGAAGACAATATTATTAATATAGAAGAAGACGACTATTTTACCTTTTAGCATAATATACGGCTTCTAGGGTACCTCTTTAAAACCCAATTCTATTAGTGAGCTTATAAGATTCTTCTACTATAATAGTGGTGATCGTTGTAGTCCATAAAGGGCTTTTCTTAAGTGTAGTACCTTCTCTATCTTTCCTTAATTAAACCCTAGCGGTAGCTTTATATAAACGACCTTGTTAAGATCGCAATAAATAAACGCATTAACTGTATCTATCTATGTCGTCTCTAGGTCAAATTTTACGGTAATCGCTATAAGGGTTTAGAAGGTTATACTAGTTAATATAGTAGCTCTTATAGGTAGGTCTCCTAGGGCCTATTAATTTCTGTATACTACTAAGCGTGCCTTATATTTCTAAAGGAATCCGTGCTTATCCGTCTTATAGATAAACACCTACATTAAGCTAAGAATCTACTATCCCTTTACATACTTCTTTTCTATTTTTTAAAATAACCTTATTTAATAATGGGATTATAGGTAGATTTGTTAAGCCTCTTAGAACTAATCTTAAAGAGAATATATATTAAGGTCCTTAATTAACTAAGGTAGAGGAGGTAAGTTCTTCCTATATAATTTAATATTACATATTCTACCTAATTTCAGCTTACTATTGTTAAGTTAACTATTAAGATTAAACTTCCTTCCTACTAAGAAGGCTCCATAATAGGCTAAAGTAATCCTTTTAATAATAAAATCTTTAAACCTATTATTATAGGCTTTCTTAAACAAGTCTTTAACTAGGTTATTAAATACCCCTTAAGTATTAAACGCATCTCCTGCTTAATAAGCGACTTCTTAATTAGTACCTTAAACTAAAATTACCGGATAATTAACGTAAAAGGCATATAGAAATTCTTTATCTTTATCTATTAGAGGTGGTGTATAATACGTATCTTTAAGAGCTCTTATAAGGTTAAGATCTACTAACTTATTAAAGGCTTAAACTAGCTTATTATTAACGTCGTCATCTTCCTCTTAAATTAATGGTTTAAATACTTCTTTATTATCTTCTAGAAGGACCTTATTCTTGGTCTAGGTATTAGGGAGTTAAATCTTCTTAATTAGCATATCTAATTTAGCATATAGATCCTTTAAGATGTCCGTTTATTTACTATTAAAGATAACGTCCCTAGTAGAGATAATAATACCCTTATATAGGATCTAGATCCTATAGATATTGGTAGAGTTATAGCCAATAAGGTAGCTGATATAGGCTTGCAGATCTAGCTTACTTAGCCTTTTCTTCTTTAGTTAGGCATCCGACATTATTGTGTACGCCCTATAGCCGTAGGCTTTTAGGTGCGCTAGTTACGGTCTTTTTAATCTCCTATTAGCTAGGAAGGTATAGAACCTCTTATATAGTAATTTCCATCTATTACTTTCTTATGGCGTTTAATCTTAAAGGTAGACTATATAGTTAATAATCTTATTCTATAGATTATACAGTAGATTAGCAGCAATTCTTATTACTTATACTCTCTTAATAATTACACCCCTTAAGCGTTTAGCGGTACCGTTCTAAGCTTAAGTATATAGCGCTAAAGGCTTAAATATAATCCCTTAAGTCCGTAGCTATTTAAGGGTTCTCCTTCTCCCTAGCTTGTTGTCTAATCTAATAGTATTAACTTTAAGGTTATACCTTAAATAAATCCATTAGATAAAATCTTTAAGCACTTATAGTATCTCCTTCTCCTTACTATACGTCGTTATAAAATACGGAAAGGATCTTCCTAAGAAGGTGTTATAGATAAGTATAACTTATATAAATCCAGCATGCGCTTCCTTAAGGTTAGTCCAGTTAATATAGAGGTTAAAATAGGGTTTATTAATATTCTGTTTTAAGAACCTTCGTAAGACCTAACGCTTAATTTTAGCGAGACTATAATGTTAACATTCTATCGTCTTAGGGCCTTATAGTTTAACTCTTAGGGCGTTAATACCTAGATAATAAAGGCTTATAGGTCCTAGATGCCCTAGATGCAGATGCTATAGTTATACATTACCTTTTAAATCTAGATAAACGTCTCTTAATAATGCTCTACGCTTCTATTAGCGGCGTAGCAGTTAGCTTATATTAAACGCTAATAGACTTTCTAGTCGAACGTATTTAATAGTCTATTGTCCGTAATATTCTTCCATTTAATATAGGATTATATTATCCTTCTAAACTAGAAGATTATTATCTCCTTTATTATCCCAGTAGTACCCTTATTTTTAAAGTAGATAGAACAACACTAGATTTGTGTTAAAGTCCATATAAAAGGTAATATCCTTAAGACGTAGGATTCCCTTACTCTTGTCTAGTTTTATAACTTAGATAGTAACATTGCCGTAACCTAGTATAGGTACTTTTAAGCTTCCGGCGATAATATATTTATATCTTAGAGCTTTCCTAAAGGTATAAAAATAAGAGAGATTATTAAAGATATAAAGAGTGGTTCCTAAGTTAAGAATAGTTAATAGCTTTAATAGATGATGTTAACCAGTATAAAACAATTCTAGAAATATTATATTAGCTTCTTCTTTAATCTTCCTAACTATCTCCTAACTCTCGTCCTGTCGTTATTAAGCTTTATTAACATTTAATTCCTTAAGCTTAAGTCGTTCCACTTAGGTAGCTAAATCCTTATTATACTCTACCTTTTTACGCACCTTTTTTATATATATACCCTCAGTATTAAATCCCTTGGGCCTCTTACACTTAAATAAATACCAACAGTCAGAAAGGGTATATCCCCTTATATCGCATACTAGGCATTTTAGGTTCTTTAACTTTTTAAAAGACGTCTCTTTAGTTAAATTTATCCCTGCCCTTTTTTAACTATAAGATAAGCTATTTCCTCTTCCCTTTTAGACTTTAACAGTAATAGAGATATCCTCTTTAGACTCTCCTATAAAGTCTACGTTAAATGCACTGCCTCTAGTAGTTGAGGATAGTACGACTTTTAAAAGGGTTGCGAATGCTTCCTATAGCTTTATTACTACTTTATAGTATTCTAATAAGTAAGCCTTTTTAGTATTATTTGCCTATTTAGTATATATAACAAAATAGGTTTCGCTTATAGGTTATATTATATTCGCAAGGTCTATTAGCCAGATCCTATTAGTTATCTATAGAAGACCGTGCTTCTCTGCTATCTTTATTGCATATTCCCATCGGTTAAGCCACTAGGTAATTTTTACCTGCTGAAGTCCCTTAAGTAATTCTATATACTGCAATTATACCTTCCTTATTATAAAGTTCTTTAAGGGCTTAGTGTCTTCTTTTAAATAAATTAGCTATTCTTTAACTATAAGGGAAGGGTTAAGCAGTAGCTTCTTTTAAATTAATACTACAGATGTAATCTAGGTGCGTATCTATTATAAATGCTCTTCCTATTTTAGGAAGTACTTTATATCTTAATTATAGTATCGTCTGCTATTTTTATACACTCTCTATTAATTCGTTAGGAGCTATATATATAAGGTTATATTCTTATTAAAATCTATAACCTTTAGATAAGGTAGTTTTTTAAGTAGACCTTCTTAAGGTGCTTCTATAGCTGGGTTAATATAGGCCTAAATTTACTAATCTACAAGGGCTTGGAGTTGCCATAGCTATTATTCCCAGTCTTCTGGCTTATTCAGAATAATCGTTGTTAACAAACTTGTTAGTAAAGTTATTTAACTAATAGGCAAGTAAGGAATTAAGATAGTATTTTTTTTATTAGGATCGTCAGAATTGTTAGAATCGTCCTTATTATTAGGATCGTCCTATAACAATTAAGGTAGGATTTCTGTTAGAGTCTACGTCTTGACGATAAGGTATCAAAGTCTAACAATAAGGCAGAATTTCTTTAAATAATTAAGTAATAGCTGAATAGCTTCTTAAGTCGTCGGACCAGGCTTATAACTGTCACGAAATGCATGTAGAGCAGTTTATTGATGAAATAGGTTAATTAATTGATGATCTTGATTGTGTCTTGAGTGACATGTTCTTGGAGGCCCTAGGGCTTCGAGCTACGAAGAGATTTTACAATGCACGTGCACTGTGCACGTGACTCGTGCACGTGACCCACGCCTTTAGAGAATACAGATTATCTGACAGAATCACGTCTGAGCCTGCTGAGGTAACTTTGTAGAAAACTTTGGATTGCGGGCCAACGATTACCCGGTAAACACTGAAGCTTTCAGCATCATGGACAAATACAAGATCAGTAAGTTCTCCTCGGTCCCGCAACCTGTGTTTCATTAATGCCATAAACAAAACAGGAATGCAAGATTTCATACCCCGAAAGATCCGAGAGAAGTCGCTCCCAATGTTTGCTGCCAAATGGAATATGTACAAATCACTTCTTAAGCATGTCTCCTAGAGATGAATGACGGAGGTCATAGACGTGCAAGTAGCTGATAGTCTAGCTGCTTATCATGATTTAAATGCGATGCCCCGCATTTCGCTTCGAATCTCTGACGATGGGCCTATCCCTATCGCTACAACTGGAGCAAAGCAATAGACACACTAGAAACCTTTAAGGATGTTATATTGAGACTTAACGGACTGTGTCTACCGCTTGATGCATGTTTCCATCAGTAAGACAGCCACTTTGAAGTAAACTTGAGATAGTGGCGTGAATGATAGGTTACCGATGTCAGTTGATAACTGGAGTAGACTTGCATTTTGGCTAATACTGAGAAAAGAGCAGTTCGAAGAATGGCGAAGCCAGGAGAAACACTAGCCGCTAATAGCACTATTTCGCAACGCACAACGCCGCATAGTAATACTTGAAAGCCGAAATCTCTAAGGCAAACACCCCATCACTATTGATCATATTAATCGGCCTCCAGAAGCTCGTATCAAAGAACGTCAGGAGGCCATCATACGTATTGCCCGTGCCAGACGGCTCGTTCCATCCCCAAGGATTACGCAGAACAATATACTTCTGTCCATTCGCAATAGTCCAGCCCAAGCACGTATAAGCATGGCATGCAACAATGTTGCTACCATTGTATTGGTCACCACTGCAGTACGTGTTCGCCGTCATAGGGTTAACCGTCTTGAATGCGACCGAGTTCTCACGCACGATGCTCCAGAGCTCATCTGGAGTGCGCGACCAGGTGTCATAATAGTACGGCGTGGTGTCAGTCAGCTGTGCCATAGCGATGTCGGAGTATCCACTCGCGGTCTCTAAGATGTTGGGGCAGTCACCCTGGTTCTGCGTACACCACTTCGCGAAGGCCTTCTCGTACAGCATTGGCCAGATCTCGCCCCTGTCCTGGGATGTGCAGAATGGTGAGTAGTCGCCCCAGTCATACACAACGGTTTTGTCGGTAACTTCCACGATGGCCGTTGGAGCATCGTGGTTGCCACCCTTCTGATAGAAGGTAATGGCGTTGGTGCGGTCGGCTTCGCCGGTTCCAGTGGCTCTGTTTCGGTGGACGATGGAGAAAGGCTTGGCCCAGGCAACAGCGGACATAGCGGCAATGAGCCAGCAGTTTCCTACACCGCCTTGCACGGGGTCACTGTACTCGGTAACGTCCTTGAAGAAGTCTCCCATGTCTTTCCAGATGTACCCGTTGGGCTGCCAGTCGTCGCTGTTTCCCCCGGCTCCGGCTTTCTTCAGGCCCAGTGCGGGGAGAACCAAAGAAGCAATTTGCCTGGGCAGAATGCTGTTTGTCATGGTTTTATCCAGTAACGGGGCCTTCAAGGTCAGCTTGAGCTTCCCATTCTCGACTAAGGCGTTTGAAACAAGCGCTTCTTCTAGTTTCTTTACACCAAGCTCCTTGAGATCCCCAAGAGTCTTAACTTTAGACATGTCTGGAATGAGTTGCTCGCTTGGCTCAATAATCTTGATCTCCGACTCCTTGAGTCTCTCCATCCGCATGGTGGACTTGTTGAGCTGGAATCCAGAATAGAGAGGGGAGTTGTACTTGGGATCAAAGAGCTCATGGTAGTCTGTCTGCAGGACGTCAGATATCAGCTTAACAGACCCGGGATCGTTCCAGTTAATCTTTTTGCGAAGAATTGCTTCGACAAGTGCATATGGGTTGATTACTCCCACCGGCTGTCGCTCATGGGTTCTAAGGGCGGCAGGCACGGGAGCGTGGAGCGGAACCTGGGGTTCGCCGTCCTGTTGAGGCATGATGATATGGTATCAAGTGATGGCAATGATGCCTATATAATCAAAGTAGACACTGTTGAAACTTAGGAGCGGTTAGAGGAGACTTGACCATCATTTATACCATGGAAGTTCGAGGCTGTAAGATTAGATCGCCGATTTTGCTGTTCTGGACAACAACACTTTGCATCAGCCCACGTCTGTTGGATGGGCCGAGCGCTGCACACGGTCCAGTAGTTTCCATAGCTTTCATTCGCAATACCCTACTACTTCCTATGCACATCTTTATTCCTCTTCGTATCCACCCCCTCCCTGTATTTTGCACACCGGGCGCTGATCCGACATCACGCCACTGACAAAAAGTAAGATATTGCTACAGCTAATAATAGAACGATTTTAAAGAATATCATGATCTTCGCCGATTAGTGCAATATAGGCGACTGAGTTAGGCCATAAAAAATTCGTCGGGATGGTCATAATCTCCGAAAAGTAATAATCTCACCACTACTGTCAAGATAACCCAGACTCTCGAGTCCTCCAAATGGCTGACTGAATTTACATGCTAAGAAGAATATAACTTGTTATGCAATGTAACCAAAGCATGCTCTAACCCTAGACTTGCTGATAAGCAAGCAAAACCCTGCTTGCTTGCTTGTCTTGGCAGTAAGCAAGCAAGCAAGCAGGAGACCTTATTTTGGGCAATCAAGCAAGCAAAGGAAGGGCTTGCTTGCTTGCTTGCTTGTTTATTGCTTGTATATAGTTAATTTAGTGGTAGCAGTGGTTGGTAATAGACCTTTGGTTTTTTTGGTGGCTGAGGCAATGCAAATGGTGCAAACAAGCCCTTTTAGGCAGCCGCTAAGCCTATTTAAAATATTTTTCCGCGCTGACCTAAAGTCTCGTGTAGCTTAGACACCTTCCTCTCCTTATCCTCCATACCATGCCGAGATCGCGATATACGCGCTGCCTTTACCGCGTCTGCCCTATAAACCGCCTCCAAGCGGCGCGAACGAGCTTACAATTGATTGATGGTGGAGGAGCTTGGTGGGCAATATACTGCAGCTGGGCGGAGCCATGGCAAATATTCTATCGAACTTCTAATTTTAGACTGTCTTGGCAAGCAATTAACAAGCAAGCAAGCAAGCAGACGTGATTTTGAGGCCAACAAGCAAAGCAAGCAAGCAAGCAAGCAAAGGGGTGTTTTGCTTGCTTGCTTGCTTATCAGCAAGTCTGTCTAACCCACATCTGCAAACCTTGCCTGCTCAGCACCAACCATATCAAAACTACGGTAGGAAAACTATGGACGACTAATAGCAAACAAAAACCCACAAACCAGCAAAACCATGCCCAATTAGCAATTATGTGTCATTCTAAACCCAGCATGCGGATACGTATTATCCTGCCAGAACTCGACACCCCCAGCGTTTGACTCCGGCGCGATCGTAACCCGATACGACATTGTTGGCTGGCAAGCCGCCGAATTGATCACAATCTTCTTATCTTCGTTAAGAAGCTGGTTCGTCTGAAGCGCCGGCGTATTGCCGACTAAAAATTCAGCCTGAGGCGCCGTATTCCATGTTGCACCGTTCGGAATCGGGCCCGTTGTCTTGTAAACATAGAGCTTGTTCACCCCGCCATTCATGCCGAGCAGCTGCGGATAGTTCTTGGTGAAGAAGAGCTCGAGCTGGCAGCCCCAAGCGCCTGAGGAGATGTTGGAGAACTGGATGAGGCTGTCGATGACAGCACCATTGGCACTAGTATCCTTCCAGGCCAGGAAGTACGGCCCGTTGGCGCCAACAGTCGGGTTTTGCTTTTGGATAAAGCCTTGGTAGGACGGGTATTCGATGATACACTGGCGGGGGAAGAGATCTGTAGGGGCGGCAATCGAGGTGCCTGTGAGCAGGCTGAGAGGTAAAAGTAGTGATGATAGAAGCATGTCTTTGACCAGATTGCTATTTGCGTTTGAGGTACTGCTAATGAGTTTGGAATGAAATTTAGTTGCAACTAGGTTGGAGTAGCACTACGCTTCATTATATGTCTTACTTTAGCGCGTGATGAAATTGTCAGCAATGGGATGATTGTTCTGCTCTGCTGGTTTTCCACAGCCTCAATTTAAATGTTATGCCCGAAGCATGCAATCTTCAGGCATTAGCTCACGGGATATGTGATGTCTCATTACCAAACCTAATTTATAACTCTAACTCGCTTTTAAGGCTAACCTTAAAAGCTAAAATCTAATTTTATATAAAAATGTTAATATGCGTAGATAAAATACAGCAGAAGAGGTGCTTGACAGCGGTTGTAACTGTGAAGAAATGGGTTAAAGTCACTAGTCATTGCAGAATTTCGTGAAGAGCTTCTGAAGCTGTAAGTCATGTCTCTTTTTCTTTATCCGTGCTATTTTCTGAAATGATCAGAATTTCAGAAAGTGCCGAACGCCGAATTTCGCACGGCCCCGATCAGGTGCTATCTGGCACCTAACACCACCTGTTATTTCACAAAATATGGGCTGTCTTGCCAACGAGCCTTTACGCAGGCGGAGAAATTGAAGTGGGGCCACTTTTGCATGAGCGGGGTGCAGGGTCAGCTCACTGCACCACCAGTTCGCACCGTCTATTGTAGAACGCCACTATGCTCGTATGAGATCTCGTTGTCACGTCCTCCGCCAGATAACCTGGATTCGCTTCTTGCTGCCGGAAACACTATGTTAGACTACATTCGAGGCAAAAAGTTATGTCAACATCTGTCCATAACGCGCATTCTGGGGTGATGAGCTAGGCGACATGCTGTCTGCAACCGTGCTTTGCACTTGCGCCACAATGTGGTCTAATGCAGTGCGCGCCCAGTGCAGAATTCTACGAGGTAGTAAATCGGTACCCTTTCCCCTTTCCCCTTCTTTTTTCTTTTAATCCTTTCCTAACTTTTAACTAGGACCGTGAGTGACCTTAATACTGACTTACCTATCCAGAACGGGCTCGAATCCACACTTTACGCTATAACGCTAGCTAGGGATTATGACGGAGAACTTAAGGTATCGGAGGTTGGGGTTAAGCTTGGCATAACCTCGGGTTACGCACAACCCCCTAAGGTCTGCAACATATCGTTCAAATATCACCCCCCCCCTTTGGTGGTGGCCCCTACTTTTTTGACGCGTCTTTAAGGCCTAGGTTAGTACTAGGTTAGTATAGAGGTCCTTGTCGCGCGCCATTGACCTTACCATCGCCTCAATAATCCTATTTTCCAACCCTCTGCTGTTTTTATACCCGCGCTAGCTCCTGGCTCGCGCAGGGCTTCTGATTTTATATAAAAAGGCCTGCTATAATTCTAATTCTATAATATAGAGCCCTCTTCTTCTCCTTCTCTATTAATATTTACGCGTTATTTACCCGTACCGCGCTTACGCGTCTGCCCCCTTACCTCTTGCGGATATAGAGTCTCTTAAGAATCTTCTTACCCTACGGTTCACTACAGAAGCCCCCCTAGCTTTCTCCCCCTATAGCCTCTAGAACGAATTCAAGGCCCAGACAGCACGGCTATAGGATATTTATAAGGCCCAGCGCTTAAAGAATACTATAAGGGCGTACAAGCTAAAGTAGAAAGAGTGGGAAGACTAGTGCGCAAGACTAGAAGGTAATATAGACGGCGCCTAGGTAACGGAAGATAAGCTTTACTTATTTTTAGAGTAGTAAGTTATTAATTAAGAATTATAGGCCGCTGGCTATTAAAAACGGAAGTTAAAACGGAAAGAGATATAGAAAGATAGCAAGCGGGCAAAGAAGAGGTAGAAGATAACCGCAGAAGGGCTGCTAGGGGGAAAGGCAGCCGCAGGGGAGGAAGCTATAAAGGAAGAGATATGGGATAAGGAGGCCCTAGACGCCCTATTTAATAAAATAGTCTAATACTTAGTTGTAAATAGCTATATCTCCGCTATTACTAAGCTCTACGCGTAGCAGTTAAAAGGCAAGACCTCGCAGCTACTACGGGGGGCGAAGCTCTTGGTGGTACTAGATAGCGTCCGCTGTAATAAGAACTGGATTTAACGCGTTAACTTTATTAATTAAGGCCTATTTATAATTACTAGCGGCTACAACGTTAAAGGGCTTAAAAAGGCAATTACTTAGTACTAGGAGACGGGCTCTAAGAAGCTAGGCTTAATTAAGTTTTACCTTTAAACTGCGGCCGAGCATTTATTAGGTTTGTATATACCCTATTTAGTCTATACAGCTGCCGTTTTCTAACCTACTTAGGCCATACTACCGTTACCCAGGGTAAAAGTAGATAGGACGTTTAGCTTGCTAACCTTATCCTTATTAAACTAGAGAACAAAGGGCCTAAACCAGACAAGTTAGCGCTATGTATAATTATATTAATAACATAGGGGAAGCAGAATTAATACGGTAAGGTTAAGTATATAGGCTATATACGCAATACTAACCCTATCCTCTGCCCTCTCTCCACAATAGCCTTCTACTTCTTTAACTGTTGGGGTAAGAATAGCGCTAAGAGCTTCCTATCCTTTTAGCAGCTAGAGGACTATTATGGCCTATACATCTTCCCTAGTAGCATTAAAGTACCGCAACAGCCGTTAAGCTATTATACGCAGTTTAAATAAAATAAAAAGATGTTCCAGGGGGTAGGGATTCACTTAAAGAAGAAGACCCATAGCGCCTATAAGCAGAGCGTCCGGCACACTAAGCTTAGCGGCGTTAAGGAGACCCAAATTAGATAGGCTAGATACTAGAATATAGATACAATAACAGGAGCCTACCTTAGCTATCTACCCTGTGCATTTATACGGTCAATCGCCAGCTTTCTAAAGGAAGAAAAGGGCTACTTTCTTTCCTACGCGCGAGAGGTGCCAGAGAAGGTACTCTACTTAAAGATATAGCCCAAGACTAATGTCTAGCTAAAATATATAGAGACTTACCACCTAGAGAGGGCTGATAATAAGGTTATATAGCTTAACCTTATAGGTTTAGGATTTCTACGCCTTCTCTACACACTTAGGGTAATCCTATTATAGGACTTAGTAATCCTATATAAGCAGTTCCCACTTTACCCTCTATAGAAAAACTCCCTCTTTAACTGCAAGGAGTACCAGAGGTTTACTACACAGGTAAAAAGCTCACTAGCTAACATAGTTACGCCAAATAAGATAATAATGCGGAAATACTGGCCCACCTATAAGGCCGTAGCTAAGCTAAGATATAAGGCCGCAATCTCTAAGATAAAGGGGGTTTAATTACACATATAGACGATCTTAGAACGCCTTAACAAGATAGAAAGGTTATTAGTATTATTTACACCTATATAGATCCAGTAAGGGAAGATAGGTATCTAGATAGGGCCTATAGAGTCTATATATCCGTCTTTAGACGGCCCTATACCCATACCTATATCTATACCTATACTTGTACCTGTACCCGCGTCCATTCCTAAACGCGTTAATAGCTAGATTCCGTCTTTAGATAAACCCTCTCCTATATATCCAACCCCTATAGAGATATTAAGGGGTCCTTAATTGTCTACCACTATAGAGCCTACTTAGCCGTCTACTATAACGTCTACTATACCCCTATAGCAGCTG
>Ga0307507_10006523_pt1 | contig 17842 bp, 22 predicted proteins | sample 7_EM_MG_FD_207223 | JGI IMG/M metagenome (GOLD analysis project Ga0307507, IMG submission 207223) | Populus trichocarpa ectomycorrhiza microbial communities from riparian zone in the Pacific Northwest, United States - 7_EM | ecosystem: Host-associated > Plants > Roots > Unclassified | place... | reverse complement strand
ATGAGTCAACTGATCCCATAGTTTGAAAGATAACAAACCGATGACTAATAACTATTAGTCATGTGAGAGTCTGCCTTGCTTAGTCACCGTTTGTGACAATCTTGGAGAATCTGGTGATGAGATTTTCTTCCAGGGCTTTTTCTCCGGGTACCGCATATGCAACTGGCCAACTTTTGAGACCCAAAGTCGTACATCGTTCGCTTTTGAATGTGATCCTTCTCGCATTCCAATCCATTGTTGGGTTGTGTTCTCTTAACCAAGGCATCCCGAGGATGACCTTATCGTTTTGGAGATTTGCCACTTGGAAGGTTGCCAATTCCCTATGGCTACTAATGTCCATAGGTACTTTCGTCATATGGGTAACGGGACCCATAGCCCTTGTTTTTCCATCCGCAAGGTAAATTTCCCACTGGCTTTTTCCTGTGATCATCTTGATCCCGTGTTTGTTGCAGACTTCTCTGTCTATGAAGTCTTCTGTTGCTCCTGAGTCAATCATGGCGTTGATAGTGACTGACACCTTTTCGCCGTGTAGGTGTATTTTGACCATAATGTGGTCATTGTCGTTTTCGAGTGTATCTGTGGAGTGGAGTGCCGTGTAGTACTTCTCCAGGATGATGGGGTTTCGTTCGGGTCTGTCCCTCAGACCATTCTTTACTGGGGACAGTCGTTGTTTTCCGACTCTTCGGGTTCTAGTTCGACCTCGATTTCCCTAATCTTTGGTCTGGTTTGCCAAGGGGCGGTTTTCTTCGTGGGTTGCCAGCTCCTGGCTTGCGCGTTGAATGTCTTGGGTCCATCTTTTTTCGGGCAACTCCTGGCTAAGTGTCCCGGTTGTGGGCACTTGAGGCATAGTTGTTCTCGTACCCATCTTTGGAATTCTTCCCTCGAGATGTTGAACCTTGGTCGTTTCCGCGTTGCGTCCAGTTCCATAGGGTCACTGTAGTTGGCATTCCCATGATTTGTCGGTCAGTATGGCCCGTTCGGGTTTCGTGGTGTGACTGTTTCTCATTGGATGTTTTGTGTTAATGCCGATCCTTGGATATGCCTGATCGTTGCCACCTTGGTCTCTTTCCCAATTGCCCATTGGGCCAGGGTTTCGAGGTCCTGGTATTCTTGACTGCTCGCTCCCCAGGCGTTTTGCAATTCTGCGATCATTCCTCCTAGGAGCAGTTCTCCTCCGGTTGAGTCGTCCAACTCGGCTTCGCTAGCCAGGAGGCGGAATTCGTTCTAGTATTCGTTGACTGATGGTTTGCATTGTTAGATGTTTTTTACTTTGATGCTTGCTTCTCCCTTGGCGTCAATTACGCCAAATTGTATTTGTAATTCTGCATTGAATCCTGCCTAATTGTCCTAGGTTGGCGTTATTCACTACTCTCCGTATGGTGTAATCCAGGTTCCCGCGTCGTCCCTTAGGAGGCTTGTTGCATACAGGATTTTTTCCTAATCATGGCCATTCTGCCATCCTACAGTCCTGTAGTACACTATGAGTTGGGCTAGCGCTCCTCGTAGTTTGTGTCGTCCTCCTCGGTAAACCTCCGGTTCCTTGGCTTTGGGTCTCCTTGTCCCTCCACTTAAGGATGTGATGATTTGTCTCATCTGTTCCGGGCTTAGGATCGGGGGTGTTTCCGAGGATATAGCTCCTCCTTGTTCTGTGGTAGCCGCCATCATGTTTGGTCGTGTCCTGCCTGGTTCTTCTGTTTCTTCTGAACAAATTGGTGATGGTGGCTCTGGTGTCGTAGGGCTTGGTGCCCTCTCTTCCGTTAAGGCCATTTCAAGTCCTTCTCGTAGTGATGAAAGGTCGAGGTTTTCCGCAAGGGGGGTCGATGTAGGTTGCGTTGTTGGTCTCCGTTTTGTGTGTTTCTTTGGTGCTGCTAGTTGAGGGAACCAAAGTTACAATCTTGTCCCCTCCGGGTGATACTTGCAGCAGGTAACCGATAGTCCCATAACGATCACTTCTTTTTCGCCTGATATCGGTTGCGATAGCAGAGTCCGTTGACTCCTATCTAGCAACGTTGATCGCTAGGCTCAAATAAGCCAGTCGTGTATGGATTCCCAAAAGCGTGATAGATAAGGATCTTTGTATTGAAAGTATAGTATATGAAAGAACTTAGATGGTTGCGTGAAGAACCCAAATCCCATGCCTTTTTTTCTTTTTTTTTTGCTTTTTTTTAATGTGCTTTGTTTTATTCATCATCTAGGTACAAAGACTACGTGCAGCCCTAGCTATCGTAGAGAAAAAGCTCCGTGAACCTCACCGGGGCCAGGGAAAAAGCAATCAACCCAAGTCTCTCTGGTCTGAGACCGACCGCACACCAGCCATGCAAAATAAGAAATCAAACTCCGACTAAAGGGGCGGAATAAGAAACATCAAATAAATACACGGGGAGGAATTAACAGGGAAACCGTTGCAGTAGACACCTGACAAAATGAAATAATTGATAAACCACTTGTGAAACCCTAAGTAACCGACAATGAAAGAGGAACAAAGGGGGTGCGGGGGCCACTAAAAACAGTTGTGACGTTGCAACCATTACTCAAGAACCCAAGGCGTTGACATCCGCCAACGAGGCAGTGCAATACGACGACTGCTCATAACCGAGGGGCGCGACAGTGGGAATCACTAGGGCGGGGAAGGCAGTAGGGTGCCAGCCGAGTGAATGGATTGTAGCTGTAACCGAGCAACGGGACGAGACCTGAAGGGGGAGAGGAGGGGTTGACCCAAGAAACGTGGAAACTATCGGTAACCGTGTGCGTGTCTGAGTAGGCAGCCTCTAACGGAAGTGAAGAGAATGGAGAAATCGACCGTAGCCTGTTGAAATGTTTTCTCCTACTGCGAACTGTAGTCCCAGCCGTCTGTAACATGGGCGAGAGGGTATTGCCGACCGTGCGAACGCTAAGCGAGGCAGCGAAGCGTGAGCGAAAAGAGGGGGTGATAGAGCCGAACAACCCCTAGAAACAAGGACGCCAGGGCCCACGGAGATAATAAGGGAGGTAAGGCGGGAGTGGGAGGGTGCAGCTCACGGAGAGTGCGGGTGCAGCTCACTGAGAGTGCGGTGGTGGTGGGTCTTGACGATTAATTCTCATGGTGTTGAGATTTGGATCGCTGGCTGGGTAAGGGAGATGGTTCGTGACCCAAATCCCATGCCCTGAGGGTGCCCTTATATAGTGGTTGTTCCCTCAACCCTAACCCTGCGTGACTCGTACTCTCGCGTCACGCGACTCATGACTCATAGTGAGTCATAGTGTGAAATCCATCAACTGACTCGACCGAGTCAGCTGCGGCCTATCTCTCAACCAATCAAAACCCATAAAACAAGTCAGGTGCCCTAACGGGGTCACATGCGTGAAATCCATGACTCGTAACTACGAGTCATGTGTGAAATACATAAACCACATGACCACAATCGTGCGTTATGTCAAATATCAACCAATCATCATAAGCCGATGACACGCTATTACGTCGTCATGTGCAAACCTATGAGTCAACTGATCTCATAGCGTGAAAGATTAACAAACCGATGACTAATAACTATTAGTTATGTGAGAGTCTGCCTTGCTTAGTCACCCTTTGTGACACAAAATCGAGAAAACGACCCAAGCTAACCGCTACACCCCGTGTACCCACTGCTATAGATTTGGACACGCCTCTCCCTGATTCACCCAGAAACAGCCCACCTGCCCTTACTGTGCGCTTCATCATACTCGCTCGGCTCACAGATGCTTGAACCCCACCTGCCCCAAGGGTGGCGACTCCAAGGCCGTCTCCAGAGGCTGCCCCTCCCCGCCCGAAAGACCCTCCCCCAAACAACTCGCCCCCTGATTCTCCTCCGCCCTCTCCACCCTCACCTCAACGATAGAAAAACAGACTCCCCGTTCCCACCCCTCCCCAAGGTCCAAACCCTGGTGGACCCCCCTCCTCACTACCCTATGCAAAGACTTCACCAAAGCCCCTCGCGAAGCTAAGAAACACCAAACACCCGACCTTCTCACCAGCGCCAAACTGATCAGATTAGCTTACTTCAAGGCCATCAAAAGAGCGAAGGCATCCTACTGGGCAGACTTCCTCACTAAAACAACACCCCACAACATATGGACCGCCAAACAATTCGTGGCACCCAGAAAGACCCCTAGAGACCCCTCCCTCCCAGGTGCCACTGACCCGGTATCACTCAACAAAGCCCTTCTGGATCACTTTTTTTCCACCGAAGCACCCCCTCCTCCCAAGACTACGCCTGTCAAGGGACCCCTCAACACCTCCCTTCACAGGGGACGAAATCAAACACGCCCTGAGCCAATGGTCCCCCTCCTCCGCCCCCGGTCCTGACGGCATCCCACATTCGGTATGGAAAAAAGTCAACCTCCTCAACCCAGCGATCCTACTCGACCTCCTCTCTCCCCTGGTGGCCTTTGGGTACCACCCCCCCACGTTGAAAACTGCAAATGGCGTAGTCCTGGACAAGCCAGGTAAGGCCTCATACGACTCCCCAGCATCATTCCGCATTATAGTCCTCCTCAAGACCATCTCAAAAAGCCTCGAACGGGTCATTACAGTGAGGCTTTCCGCCATCGCCCACTCCAGAAACATGCTCCACCCCAACCAGTGCGGGTGACTCCCTGGCCTTAGTGCCTCGGATGCCTGCCTCTCCCTGGCACACGAGGTCAGGACCCTCCAGAGACCCAGACTCAAGGTCTCCTGTCTTTTTCTCAACATCAAAGCTGGCTTCGACAATGTCAATACCTCCACCCTCAGGGCCGCCCTCCTGGCCAGACTTACCCCCTCCTATATGGTCGACTGGGTCTCCTCGTTCCTTTCTGAGAGGACCTGTACCCTAGTCTTCCTAGGCTCCCCCAACCTCCCGGCACCGGTCTCTGTAGGCGCCCCCCAGGGGTAGCCTACTTCCCCACTGCTCTTTCTCCTCTACGTCACACCCTTACACTCAGCAATACCGAAGGTCATAATGCTCTCGGACATAGACGACTTCCCCATCACCGTAGCCTCTGGGTCCTACCAGGACAACATTCACCGCCTGCAAAGAACCTACACAGAAATAGCCAACAGGGGCCGGAGACTCGGCGTCTCGTCGGTCCCAAAAACCGAACTCAATCACTGGAGGACTCTCAGCCAGAGGACCCCCCACGCTACCAACCCCATCAAGCTGGACGGACAACTCTTCCACCCCCCAGTGGGTCATAAGGTGGTTAGGCTACTGGCTAACTCTCGCCCTGACCGCATCACACCACTATAGACCCTGCCTCTCGCTAGCCCAGGCTGCCTTTTCTTTTGTCAAAAGACTATCGTCCCAGGTCTCGGCGTTAGGCCCTTCCTATACCACCGGGTCACCCAAGGCCTACTCCTCCCTATATTAACCTACGGAGCCGACCTCTATACCCCCAACTCCAGCGCCCTCAGGGGCATGAACAGCTTTTGGCACCGGGTCCTGAGGTGCAGCACAAACGCCTTCCACTCCACTCCAACTTCCATCCGATCGCGGGAAGCATGCCTCCCCCTTATCGTCACCTACTGCAGATACAGAAGACGACTTGCGGCCCAAAGGGTCGCCTGCCCCCTCCCCACGAACAACCCAGCCGCCGCTAGGCTCCCAGCTTCCTTCCCATCTCTTTTGGCCTTCATGGCCCAAGACTCTTCCCGGCACCTCACCAAGGGGCTCTCGTCAGTCTACCTCCCACTCGACTGGCGGTCCCCGTTCCATCCCCTCCCATAAGGAAACACCTGCCGATCGACGCCCTGGCACACCTGACGCGCCCACTACAAGAAGGCCTAACGTACTTCCCCCTCATCCGCCACGCCCCCCTCCCCCCGGGAGCAACATCCCTCCGTCCCAGCTTATGGCACGTACCTATCACGCCCTGCGAACCAGGGCACGAGACTTGCTGATTAAGGAATGGTCTACCAACGCCACAACCACCCCCTACTACAACCACCCCCCCGCGCCTTTCCCCACACCCCTTTATGGGCCTTGGGATGTTCGTGGCCGGGAGAATTCACCAAATGCGCGCTGCCAAAAGTTAACTCGCAGCACACCCCTCTTGGTTCGATGAGAACCCTTCGATCACCTGCCCTCGATGCTGTTTATGTCAAGAAAGATTTGAACAAGCTACCCTCCACTGTCCCACCCACTCACAGGCCCGAAACCTCCTACTGAAAGAGGTTGATAGCATCGACATGGACAGCACAATATGGACCGAACCCCCCCTCGTAAAAGCCCCTGGACAATACATCATAAACACCAAAACCGGCTTGCCTCCGGCGATTACCACTGAATTTCTCCCCCCATCCCCGCCCTACCTGTCCCCCTCGCCCCCCCAAAGCGTGACGTCTCCCGTGTAAATGGTTATTGAAGTGTATGCTTTTGTTGGAAAACTTTTATTTATTTTAATTTCCTTACGCAAGAAACACAGATTTTGGTTCGTGTTAGAAATCTCAGGATATATTTTTTCTCGTATACGAGAGCGTTGGCAGATGGTTTTAGCCAAGTTGTTTTCAGTTTTGTGATGGACTCCGGAATTTGGTTTCTTTTGTGTTTTGTTTTGATTTATAGGTTTTGGTCTTTCCATATCTAGCGCTGCACGAAGCTTCTTATACCTAAAAACAATGAACGCATGATAAAAAAGAAAAAAAAGAAAAAAAAAGGCATGAGATTTGGGTAGAGCTCTTCCACCCCGCCAAAGTCGTTAGATGGCTGGGGTACTGGTTCACCCCCTCCCTCACCACCACTCATCACTTCAGACACAGGCTCTCCCTGGCTCAGGCTGTCTTCTCCTTTGTCAAGCGTCTATCCTCCTCCCCAGGGGCAGGCGTCACATCCTTTTTGTGCCATCGCATCACCAACGGCCTCCTCCTCCCAATACTCACCTAAGGGGCGGACCTTCTGAACCTGAACTCCTTAGCGCTCAGGGGCATGAACAGCTTTTGGCACAGAGTCCAGAGATAGAAAAGAAACAATTTCTTTTCCACCCCCACCTCCATCCTGTCCTGGGAGGCATGCCTCCCCCCCATAGTTTCCCACTGCAGGTACAGAAGACGGCTAGCCGCCCTCAGGATCGCCTGCTCCCCCCCGACCAGCAACCCAGCCTCTGCCAGACTCCCACCGTCCTTCCCCACCCTCTACACCTATAGGGCCCAGGACTCATCCAGACACCTCACGAGAGGTTTATCATCTGTCTATCTCCCCCTCAGCGGGCCAACGAATGTCCCCTCACCACTACTGAGAAAGCACCTCCCGGGTGACGCCCTGGCGCACCTCACCCTCTCCCTACAGGAAGGCCTCACACGCTTCCCCCTGGTTCTGCACGCCCTCCTCCCCACCAGGAACGGAAATACCCCCTCCGAGCTCAGGAGAAAGACCTCCCAGGCCCTCAGGGTCCGTGCTAGGAACATGCTCCTTCAAGACTAGGCCACCATTGCGCCCACCCCCCCATACTACGAGTACCCCCCCTCCCTCTCACTGCACCCCTTCATGGGCTTGGGGACTTTTGTGGCAGGAAGAATCCATCAGATGCAAGCAGGAAAAGGCTACCTGGCCGCCCACCCCTCCTGGTTCGACAAGAACCCCGACACAACCTGCCCCTGGTACGGAACCAAACCAGAGTCTGTCCAGCACGCCATCCTCACCTTCCCCACCCGATCATGACCCAGAAACCTCCCGCTAAAAGAGGTCTCTTCCCTCCAGCATGGGACCGCACTTTGGACCGAGCCCGACCTCATACGAGCCTTAGGCGACTACATCTCCGACACAAGAAGCGGCTTTCCACCGGACATGAGCTTTGACTTCTTCCCATACCCCTTCCCGTCCCCCCTCCCGCTTCCCCGACCTAGAAAGGAGCAGACGCCGTCTGTGTTAAGTTTATTTTTGGTAGCTAGTGTTTGTGTGTTCGTACATCCCGTTTGTGTATCTTCCCTTGCAAGAAATGTGAGAATTGGCTCAGTTTAAAACTTCCTTTTGTAATATTTCATGTTTTGAATTATGTAGGCAAGTGGTTTTGGCCTATCATATTTTTAGCTACCGTGGTGGATCAACGGTTTTAAAGTTTCTTTTGTTTAGTTGTTTTTGATTTATAGGTTTTGTTCTTTCCATAGCTAGCGCGGCACAAAGCTTGTTGTACCTAATAATAATGAACGCATGAAAAGGAAAATAAAAAAAGCCTGGGATTGGGGTTGTTCACGCAACCATCTAAGTTGTTTCATATACTATACTTTCCATACAAAGATCTTTATCTACCACGCTTTCAGGAATCAAGACACGATGGTCTTATATGAGCCTATCGATCGACGTTCCTAGATAGGAGTCACGGACATAGGTATCGCAACTTCTATCCGGCTAAGAAGGAGTGATCGTTAGGAGACTATCGGTTACCTGCTGCAAGTTCCACCACAACTGGAGAGGATTGTAACACCCAGCTTGAAATTGCAGTGTCCAACTGGGAGGAAGCTGACGTTTTCCAGATCCACCGGGCCTGCTGAACTGGAACAAAGCTTTCCAGAATAGTGGGGTTGGAAATGATTGCGTATGGGTCCAGACTGGTGGGGAGGAGAGTTATGGGGATTTGTGAGCATGGGTGGTGGCGCGATTATTAGTACTTTTCAAGATAAAAAATGTTCTAAGCGAAGCCGCAGGAGTCGAACAGCTGGCATTGGTTTATTGTGATTGGTTGATATTTGACATGACGCACGATTGTGGTCATGTGGTTTATGTATTTCACAGATGACTCATAATTATGAGTCATGGGTTTCACGCATGTGACCCCGTTAGGGCACATGACTTGTTTTATGAGTTTTGATTGGTTGCGAGATAGGGCGCAGCTGACTCGAGTCAACTGATGGAATTTCACACTATGACTCACTATGAGTCATAAGTCGCGTGACGCGAGAGTATGAGTCATGCAGGGTTAGGGGTGAGGGAAGAACCCCTATATAAGATAAGCCTCGGGGCATGAGATTTAGGTCACGCACCATCTCCCTTACACACCCGGCGATTGAAATCTCAACACCATGAGAATTGATCGTCAACATCCACCACCCCCGCACTCTCCGTGAGCTGCACCAAGCACTCTCCGTGAGCTGCACCCTCCTCCTCCCGCCTTACTTCCCTTATCATGTTCTTGGGCCCTGGCGTCCTTGTTTCTAGGGGTGGTTTGGCTCTATCACCCCCTCTCTTCGCTTGCGCTTCGCTGCCTCGCTTAGCGTTCGCAGGGTCGGCAACACCCTCTCGCCCATGTTACAGATGTCTGGGACTACAGTTCGCAGTAGGAGAAAACTCTTCAACAGGCTACAGTCGATTTCTCCCTTCTCTTCACTTCCGTTAGAGGCTGCCTAGTCAGACACGCACACGGTTACCGATAGTTTCCACGGTTATTGGGTCTACCCCTCCTCTCCCCCTTCAGGTCTCGTCCCGTTGCTCGGTTACAGCTACCGTCCACTCACTCGGCTAGCACCCTACTACCTTTGCCGCTCAAGCGATTGCCACGGTGGCGCCCCTCGGTTACGCTCTGTCGTCATATTGCACGGCCTCGGTGGCTCATGTCAATGCCTTGGGTTCTTGAGTAATGGTTGCAACGTCACAACGGTTTTAGCGGCCCCCGCACCCCCTTTGTTCTTCTTTCATTGTCGGTTACTTAGGGTTTCACAAGTGGTTCATCATTGATTTCATTTTGTTAGGTGTCTACGGCAAGGGTTTTCCTGTTGATTCCTCTCCATGTATGTATTTGATATTTCTTATTCCGCCCCTCTACTCAGAGTTTGATTTCTTATTTTGCATGGCTGGTGTGCGGTTGGTCTCAGACCAGAGAGACTTGGGTTGATGGCTTTTTCCCTTGCGCCGGTGGGTTCACAGAGGTTTTTCTTTACCATAGCTAGCGCTGCACGTAGTCCTTGTACCTAGATGACGAATAAAACAAAGCACATGAAACAAAAAAACAGAAAAGAAAAAAAAAAGAAAAAAGGCATGAGATTTGGGTTCTTCACGCAACCATCTACCTTCTTTCATACTATATACTTTCAATACAAAGATCTTTATCTATCCCGCTTTTGGGAATCAAGACACAACTGTCTTATACGAGCCTAGCGATCGATGTTGCTAGATAGGAGTCAACGGACTTAGCTATGGCAACAGCTATCGGGCTAAAGAAATAGTGATCGTTAGGAGACTATCGGTTACCTACTCCAAGTATCACCCGGACAGGAGAGAATTGTAACATTTGGTTGCGTCAACCAGCAGCACCTAACAAACAGACAAAATGGAGACCCACAACGAAAACGACATCGACCCCCTGGCGGAAAATCCCGACCTATCATCAATAGGAGATGGACTTGAAAGGGCCTTAACGGAAGAGAGGGCACCACGCCCTACAACACCAGAGCCACTGTCACCAAGTGTATCAGAAGAAACAGAAGAACCAGACAGGCCACGACGAAACACGATGGCGGCTACGGCCGAACAACGAGGAGCAATATCCTTGGGAACGAGCCCGATTCTGCACCCCGAACAGATGAGACAAATCATCGCATTCCTAAGTGGAGGGAGCGAAGGGAGGATACAGGAGGGCGGTAAGGCAAAAAAGTTAGGGCAGGGAGCGAAATGAACGGAGGGTCTGTCTGTGGCCGAATGTGGTGGATCTGATTGTCTAGAACCACAGCGCCGGGTCGGACACTGGTCGCTTTATCAGTTTTTTTTCGAATGGGAGGGACCAGGAAGCCGAAGGCCAAGGAACCGCAGCTTTACCGGGAAGAACGACACAAACTAAGAGGATGGCTAGCCCAACTCATAGTGTACTACAGGACAGTAGGATGGCAGACCGGCCATGATGAGGAAACAATCCTTTATGCAACAAGCCTCCTAAGGGAAGAAGTGGGAACCTGGATTACACCATACGCCCAGGAACGAATCACCCCAACCTGGGTCAATTGGGCAGCATTCAAATCAGAATTACAAAGACAATTTGGCGTAATCGCCGCCAAGGGAGAAGCAAGGATCAGCCTGAAGAACATGAAACAAGGCAAACGATCAGTTACGCAATACTGGAACGAATTTCGCCTTGTGGGTAGAGAAGCCGAAGTGGAGGACTCAACTGGTGGAGAACTACTTCTAGGATGAATGATCACAGCACTGCAGAACGCGTGGGGAGCTAGTAGCAAGGAATAGGAGGACCTCGAAGCCCTAGCCCAATGGGCAATCTAGAAGGAAGCCAAACTGGCGACAGTCAGACATATCCAAGGATCACCATCAGCAAAAAACATCCAACGGGAGACCGCTACACCACGAAACCCAGACGGGACATATCGACCCACAAATAATGGCAATCAGAGTTACTGCAACTCTATGTGGCTGGACGCGACTCAGAGACGACCAATGTTCAACATCTCGAGGGAAGAATTCCAAAGGCGGATACGAGAACAACTATGTCTCAAATGCGCACAACCTAGACATTTAGCCAGGAGCTGCCCGAAAAGAGACGGACCCAAACCATTCAACGCACAAGCCAGAAATTGGCAACGTACGATGAAAGTCGCCCCTTGGCAAACCAGGCCCAAGATTAGGGAAATCGGGATCGAACAGGAACCCGAACGGTCGGGAAACGACGACTGTCCCTAGTAAGAGATGGTCTGAGGGTCAGACCCGAACGAAAACCCATCATCATGGAGAACTACTACACGGCACTCAACTAGACGGATACACTCGAAAACAACAATGACCACATCATGGTCAAGATACAACTACAAGGCGGAAAAGAATCCGTCACTATCAACGCCATGATTCACTCAGGAGCAACAGAAGACTTCATCGACCAAGAAGTCTGCAACAAACACGGGATCAAAATGATCAAAGCAAAAAATCCCAGGGAGATTTGCCTCGCGGACGGGAAACCAAGCGCTATGGGACCTGTTACCCATATGACGAAAGTACCTATGGACATCAGTAGCCATAGGGCATTGGCAACTTTCCAAGTAGCAAATCTCCAGAACCATGAGGTCATCCTCGGGATGCCATGGTTAAGAGAACACAATCCAACGATCGATTGGAACGACAAAAGGATCACATTCAACAGTGAACCATGTATGACTTGGTGTCTCAAAAGTTCACCTGTTGCCTATGCGGTACCCGAAGAAGAAGCCCTGAAAGAGAATCTCATCACCAGATTCTCCAAAGTCCAGGCCAAGAAAGGCCCGACGGCCAGTGACCAATACGTCAGAGTTAAGAAGCTATCCAATGGGGCCAGAGTGCCTAAAATGGGATCAGCAAGGGCGGCAGAACACGACCTGTACGCAAACGAAGAAACTGACGTTCCTGCCAGAGGACAAGCAATTGTTGAGACGGGGATAGCAATCGGATTACCACACAACACCTATGGACGAATTGCACCACGAAGCAGTCTAGCAGTCAAACACCGACTCAGGACAAATGCAGATGTGATAGACTCCAACTACAGAGGAGAAGTGAAGGTGGTCCTACCCAACCTAGGAGACAAACCATACCGAGTGGAAAAAGGAGACCAAATAGCACAACTGATTATCGAAATATTCGACAACAGGGAATTACAAGAAGTAACTCAGTTGGATGATACCGAGAGAGGAGATCAGGGGATCGGAAGCTCAGACACCACCATGGACCAAGAGGTCCAGGGTCAGAAGGCGAATCCATAAATGGAGATCAACGAGATATCGGCAAGAGCTTTCGGACAGTTCTACCGGAGAGGAGAGACAACCGGCATCCTAAGATGGGACGAAATCCAAGACGAGATCCAGTTGGAAGCTATCAACATTAGCACCGAACTGGGGATAAAAAACAAAAAGAACAGCGAAGACTAAGACGTGAGAGAGTCGGTCCCCCGAGAATATCACCACCCGTTGGATCTCTTCGAAAAAGTAGAAGACGACGGTACCGCCCCACCGGCCAGGCATCAATCTGGGAATCGACCTGGAAGAAGGAAAGACGGTACCCATCAAAAAGATATATGCCCTGAGTGACGACCAATTGGAGGAACTCCACCGATACATCAAACAGAACGAAGCTCGAGGATGCATCCGAAGGGTAAAGTCAGGAAGGGCTTCAACAATTATGTTTGTCAAGAAAAAAGATGGCAAACTCAGGCTCAGCGACGATTATCGGGCGCTCAACGAAGTCACCACAAAGGATCAACACCCGCTACCGCTAATTAGTGAAGCACTGGATAGACTGGGAGGAGCCAAATACTTCACCAAACTGGATATTAAGGACGCCTACCACGACAGTCGAATGAGAGAAGGAGACCAATGGAAAACAACCTTTTCAACAAAACTAGGGACTTACGAATACCTAGTCATGCCATTTGGACTATGCAATGCACCGGCGGCGTTCCAGCGATGGAGCAATGAGGTCCTTATGAAATACATGGACATGTGTTGCCTCGTTTAATTGGATGACGTACTCCTATATTCGAATACCCCACAACAACACCGAAAAGAGGTCAGCAATATCCTGGAGGCAATAAGAAAATCTGCGATGAAGGTCAAACCATCCAAATGCGAGTTCCAGCAAAAAGAGGCAGAATACCTAGGATTTATCATTGGACAAGAAGGGGTCAAGACCAAACCAGTTAAGACACAAGCCATCTGGGAATGGGCAACACCCAAGAAAATCAACGAAATCCAATGCTTTCTGGGATACTGCAACTTCTATCGACGATTCATAGAAGGTTTCAGCAGGACGGCCAAACCGCTGTATGCGAAAACAAAGAAAGAATGCATTGGCAACTGGGAATGGGAAGACAAGAAACAGCAAGTATTCGACGAATTAAGAACAAAACTTACCACGGCACCAGTACTGGTCTACTTCCACCCCCTCGCGCCAACCAAAAGCGAAACAGAGGCCTCAAAATACGTCTGCTCTGGTATCCTGTCACAACAATGCCAGGACGGAAAATGGAGACTAGTGGCATACCGATCCAAAACAATGTGGGACGCCGAATGCAACTCCGACACACACGATAAGAAAGTACTGGCGATAGTTCAAGCATTCCACGAATAGAAAAGATAAACAAGAGGAAACCCCAAACCGATACGGGTCCTCACAGACCATAAGAACCTAGTCACCTTCATGACGACGAAGGAACTAAACGAACGACAACCACGATGGATGCAAGAATTAAGTCAATACAACTTCAAAATCGAACACCGACCAGGAAAAGAGGGAGGAAAGCCAGACGCCCTCACAAGAAGAGAAGGAGACCTACCCACGGCAGGAGACAAAAGACTCACTCGAAACGTGGGAATCTTACTACCAAAGGATCGATACTGGGACATCCCAGAGACAGAAGAAATCAGGATCAACATATTGGAAACAACCGAATTCTGAGACAAGGACGAAGGAGAAATATAGAAAGCCAGCAAAAACGACAACGAAATCCAGGATATCAAAAGAACCCTGGACGAAGAGAAGAGAGAAATGAAGGGAATAGCACTATGGCTATGTCAATGGAAGGACGACCTCTTATGGTATCAAGGAAAGAATTGGATACCAAACGACGAAGAGATTCCAACAGCTCTTACATCAGGAAAATGTCGTAGGGTGGTCCACAGTGGTCCTGAACGCTCCTGGTCCACCAAAGGGGGTCGTGCTCCCTGTGGTCCACCTGGTCCACACCGATCCGCTCTGATCCACACTTTTTAAAATTTACTGAAAATGTGGACCAGGGTGGATCAGGGTGGACCAGGAGGACCTAGGCGGACCATAACCCCCCTTGGTGGACCAGGAGTGGTTTTTACATTTTGCTGATGTATCGCCAAACACCACGAACTCCCACAAGCAGGAGATAGAGGTACGGCAAAAACTACTGAACTCATCAACCGACGATACTATTGGCCAATGATAAGGGAAGACATCAAACAATTCATAAATAATTGCGACACATGTCAGAGAACCAAGGTGGTCCGACATGCACCGTGAGGATTGCTCTAGTCAAATGAGGCCCCCGATCGACCATGGAAGTCAATATCTATGGACTTCATTACGGACCTGCCTAAATCAGACGGTTATGACACCATACTGGTGGTCATCGATCGGCTGACCAAAATGAGGCATTTTATTCCCTGCTCGACGGACCTCGAGGCCAGGCAGTTCGCCAACCTGTTCATGAAAGAGCTAGTCTGGCTACATGGACTACCAAACGATACCATCAGCGACAGAGGGACACTATTCACCTCAGACCTATGGAAGGAAACCACGGGGAAATTAGGAATCGAACGGAGACTCAGCACCACTTTCCATCCACAAACGGATGGGCAGACCGAAAGGACCAATGCCATATTGGAACAATATCTACGGGTATACACCAATTATCAATAGGACGATTGGTGTGGTTACCTACCACTAGCCGAATTTGCATAGTACAACGGATAGCAGGAAACCATCAAGAACACAGCCTTCTTTGCAAATTACGGAATCAACCCCGAATACGAGATGATTGGTCATATGATACAAGGAAAGCAAACGAAACCAGAAGAAATGACTCCGAGTCGGTTACATGAGTCATTGAGAAATGAAATAGTGGCCGCGCAATTACGACAAAAAGAATAGAACGATCTACACAGAAAACCCGATCGGAACCTACAATCAGGGGATAAGATGTGGTTGTTGCCACGCAATATCAAGACCACGAGACAGTCGAAGAAACTGGACTACAAGAAAATCAGACCATTCAAATCTTGGCAAAAATTGGGACAAGTGCATATAAGCTGGCCTTACCACCCTCAATGGCCATACACAATACATTCCACATCTCCCTCCTCAAACCTTTTCAAGAAAAGAAATTCCCCTCACAGAACAAGGAACCCCCTCCTCCTATTCAGATAGAAGGAGAAGACGAATACGAACTCGACGAAATCATTGACTCTCGACTCCACTACAACAAGCTGCAATATCGAGCTAAGTGGAAAGGCTACTCACCAGAACACGATAAAGCCTGGTACACCGCGGAAAACTTCAACAATGCAGAACACACAGTGCAACGATTCCACCGGCGCTACCCAGGAGAGCCCAGAATGGATACACGTCACGATCAACAGATCGTCCTCCGTGCCTCCCCCATCATCAAACAAGAACGACACTCACACACACCAGAGAGCGATGCCCAGCGTGTTGCCCGCAACACTACCCCCACTAGCCCTGAATACTCGGGCTCCCCAAAAAGAGAGGTGGCACACGCCTCAATGAACTGGACGGACTGCACGGACGATGGATGCCAAATCCATCCAGCCGAAAAACAAGGGTCAAACTGGTACCCACAAGTCACCAGGAGATCGAGAACACCAAGTGTCGCCCACGACCACGACTGGCTACAGGAGATGGAAGCAAACCCAGGAGAGGACTGGGCCTCCCCACCACCTCATCGGCGAAGTGCCCGAAGAGCCCATCACAAAATTACGAGCTGGGAGCATTGTTTTCAATGACAACTGCAACGACCACCGATGGGAAAAGGTGGACGCCGGCTACTACCCCCGACAAGTAGGGGAGAAAGGGACATTGTCAAAGCATGACAGAAGGGAACACAAGAAGAGAAGAGCTATGAGGACACGGCTGGGGAGGGAGGGGAGCGAAAAAACCATTCCAGATGTGGAGGCCCGGGAAGGACAAATCTCGGACCTCCGAAGCCAACTCGATCGCGCTGCCCAAATCATTGTGGCAAAAGATAACGACCTCCAACCGCTCAATAAGGAAAAAGAAAAAATCCCACAAGCCTATAATCAATGCAAACAGAGGATGCCCCAACTCTGGAAAATGCTGTGGAAAGAAGGAGTTTAGCATCGTGGGACCGATGCAAGAGGGGGAAGGGAGCTAATGCCACAAACGGTTACTAAGCAAGGCAGAATTTCACATGATTAATAGTTATTAGTCATCAGTTTGTTATCTTTCACACTATGAGATCAGTTGACTCATAAGATTTTACATGACGACACAATAGTGTGTTATTGGTTTATTGTGATTGGTTGATATTTGACATGACACACGATTGTGGTCATGTGGTTTATGTATTTCGCACATGACTCATAATTATGAGTCATGGGTTTCACGGATGTGACCCCGTTGAGGCAATGACTTGTTTTATGAGTTTTGATTGGTTGCGAGATAGGGCGGAGCTGACTCGGACGAGTCAGCTGATGGATTTTCACACTATGACTCACTATGAGTCATAAGTCGGGTGACGCGAGAGTATGACTCATGCAGGGTTAGGGTTGAGGGAAGAACCCCTCTATAAGGGCACCCTCGGGGCATGAGATTTGGGTCACGAACCATCTCCCTTACACACCCCACGATTGAAATCTCAACACCATGAGAATTCATCGTCAACATCTACCACCACTGTACTCTCAGTGAGCTGCACCCGCACTCTCCGTGAGTTGCACCCTCCCCCTCCCGCCTTACTTCCCTTATCATGTTCCTGGATCCTGGCGTCCGTGGTTCTAGGTGTCGTTCTGCACAATCACCCCTTCTTTTTGCTTGCACTTCGCTGTCTCGCTTAGCGTTCGCACGGTCGGCAACGCCCTCTCCCCCATGTTCCAGAGGGCTGGGACTACAGTTCGCAGTTGGAGAAAACTTTTCAACAGGTCATGGTCGATTTCTCCGTTCTCTTCGCCTCCGCTAGAGGCTACCTAGTCAGACACGCACGCGGTTACCGATAGTTTCTACGGTTATTGGGTCTACCCCTCCTCTCCCCCTCCAGGTCTCGTCCCGTTGCTCGGTTACAGCTACAGTCCACTCACTCGGCTGGCACCCTACTGCCTTCGCCGCCCTAGCGATTGCCACGGTCACGCCCCTCGGTTACGCTCAGTCGTCGTATTGCACTGCCTCGGTGG
>Ga0307507_10006522_pt1 | contig 17844 bp, 19 predicted proteins | sample 7_EM_MG_FD_207223 | JGI IMG/M metagenome (GOLD analysis project Ga0307507, IMG submission 207223) | Populus trichocarpa ectomycorrhiza microbial communities from riparian zone in the Pacific Northwest, United States - 7_EM | ecosystem: Host-associated > Plants > Roots > Unclassified | place... | reverse complement strand
ACCTAATCGTGGGAATAATGTTGCACAAAAAGTTTGCTCCAGTATGAGAGGCGCGTTTGATAGCAGACCCCATATGAAGTTGATCGATTTGTCATCAACGGTATCGGAGTCTGGCAACGGGAGACTAGCTAGTACTTAACTTGACTCGGCCGAAAGTATGAAAAGATTTGGATCTCCGCTGGTCATGCTGATGCAATATCTCTCTGCGTCAACCCTACGACGAACAAAGTGGCCGCACAAGGCTTCTCATCGGAACAGAACGATTGTAGTCGTCGCCGACCAGTATTGCTCTTGAGACTTAATGCGGGAACAATTTGAAAACCCTCTTCCTCAACGACATGCCCAACTCATCGCGGATATCCATGTTGACCGAGTGTCAGGAATAATTAAGGGCATGACACGACAGTGAGTGTTATATTCAATATCTATCGCAAATCCCTTGTTAATTGGTGCCTCAAGTATGAAACGACAATGAATCGTTTTCAGCCTTATTGGGAAGGGTTCTCATCTGCACAAATTACATTTCAAACTTGTCAGATAATAAGCCTCGCAGTGTGACCTATTCCCTTCCCTGGACGATCCTATTTCACATATGCATCCTGTGGTCATCTTTTCTAGAACTCGGAACGAGATGAGTACTCAGTGCGTTATTTACTTCTACGAAGACTTTCCTTGTATACTAATTCCTACATTTTGAACTAACATCAGTACTTGCCCGTAAACCACGCGGAGAAACACAATATTAAGTACAAACCCTTCACCTTTCTTGATTTCCGGGTTGACCTGTCGTAGTTTCAGTGGCCAGGAGGAGAATGGATGCAACCTTAACTACTCCGTGGGGCCATGATGGGATTACAAAATAACTCCCTTCCAAGTGCCTACAACAATCTCGATAGATATACCACCGAACTCCTGATTCGATCCTATGCAGCACCGTGGATCTACATCAAATGGTGGGTGTATGATCCTAGTTTATTTGCTACCGTATACCTACACTTCAGACGAAACACGGGTCATAAACTGGTGGAAATTGTTGAGAAATGAACTATCATATTATTACTCACGTTTTCTTCCAACTCTGCAATGGAATTCCTATATTTAGAATTTTCTAATAGGGGACACACAGAAACACTTTACCATATGGATGGCTAATTTTTTATGCAATAGAACGATAATTTTTACAAACCAATACGTAGGTGAATAAATATCGGAAAGAAACATTTTGCAAGAAACTGTATCGAACTCTTTCTGCATTCACAACACTTCACTCGCCCGGTTCTGCCGTTGGTTCTGAACGATGGGCCAACTTGAAGTCTCGCTTCGAGTCGTCCGGTGCAGCGAGGGCAGAGGAGTAACAGATGAGAGCGAGAGTAATGACGGTGATGAAGAACTTCATGCTATGAAGACGTCAGCACAGCGATCAACTGCCATAGCTCAAGTTTCGACTAACCTTGGGAATTGGATGACGAGATTATGAAGAGAACACGACGTGGTTGAAATCGGCTTCAAGTTACTTTGCTGAAAGGGTTGCTTTTATACCCCTCGATGTCGGATTTGGCTCCATTCAAGAAGTGATAATTTTACATGATTGTCAAGTTTCAGAGTAAACGGGATCAGTAGGAACACTGGTATTTTTTGGTGGGACTTCATTTGCACTGCGCATGTGGGTTCGTATGAAGTAGGATCGTCACTAATATATTCACTCCACTCAAGAATAAAATTCACTGGGGATTCAGATATATCCGACGGTATGGTGACTTCGATCATTCAGAATCCAATCGTTTTGCAGAAACATCATGTCCGCAGTACTGGAAGTAGCTTTTCATGCCACAACCCAACTTGAATACCACCAACTTCCAAGATTGGTGATGCATGCCACTCAAAAATAAGTAACCAGAGCCCGTTCAGATGCGATTGGTTAGTATAGAGATCCGACAACGGAAGTGCGGAGAGATAAACGGAGAGACGAACTGCAAATCTAGATTTTGTTCGACCTTTCATTCACAATGCGTTTCTGACATGTACAAATATTATCGGCTATATTGACAATCAATTAATCACTCTTCACAGGCTTTGATTCACAATGAATGCCGTTAGAACATTCACAACACATTCTCCCTGGATTCATTGGCCTCCGAACCCACCCTCAAGAAAACACCCGACCCAGAGAAACGACGGGCAGATGAGTACCAAGCTCCCTCACATACTTATCTGCGAGACCCTTCTTGTCGTTGGACGAAATTTGTAGATGGGAGCCAAATTGGATGTGAGCACGCCATCATTGGGGTCAATACATGACACCCGGGTTCAAAGCAGAACAGCAGCTGTAAGGAAAATTGCTGACAAGTACGATCCAAAACATATGATGATGAACCCATTCTTGGACGAGGTGGTGTTTACGACTTAGGATAGCCACTATGCCATATGTATGGCGTATGATTAAACCTTTCTAGCTTTGGGAGTTACTGTACTTCGCTTTCAATGTCTCTACCTTTTATTTTAAATAACCTTTGTTTCTGCAACTTCCCGTGCGATTGTCACCTGGTGGAGAGTCTGGTTTTGGCATGGTTGAACCTCAGGCTACTCTTTACAAGTTCAGGTCTTCTCTTCCTTTTCGCACAAAGAACGAGTCGCCAACCGCTGATAGGGAACCCTCCTCTTTCCGCTCTCCTTCTCGACACATCAGAAGTTCTTCACAAACGGGATCGCTCTTTGTGCGATGTTATCCAGAGACAATATTGGTCTCGGGTTACCTACACTTCAGATGAAACGCGGGTCATAAACTGGTGGAAATTGTAGAGAAATGAACTGTCTCTTATTATTACCCACGTTTTCTTCCAACTCTCAATTGCTTTATTTCCAATTAGGGGACTTACACATAATATTAATATGGATGGCTGATTTTTTTAGGAAATAGAACGATTTTTACAAACCAGTACGTAGCTGAATAAATATCGGAAACATAAAAGAAACATTTTGCAAGAAACTGTGTAGAACCCCTTCTGCATTCACAACACTTCACTCGCCTGGTTGTGCCGTTGGTTCTGAACGATGGGCCAACTTGAAGTCTCCCTTCGAGTCGATCTGTGCAGCGAGGGCAGAAGAGTAACAGATGAGAGCGAGAGTAATGATGGTGGTGAAGAACTTCATGCTATCGGACAGTCACTGTGAAGAAGTCAGCACAGCGATCTGCCATAGCTCAACTTTCGACTAACCTTGGGGATTGGATGACAAGATTATGAGCAGAACACGATGTGGAAATTGGCTCCAAGTTACTTTGCTGAAGATGTCGCTTGCTGAGGGTACAAAATGCTAGTAGGGTTGCTTTTATACCCCCTCCACTACCTTGATGTCGGATTTGGCTCCATTCAAGAAGTGATAATTTTACATGGTTGTCGAGTTTCAGAGTAAACGGGATCAGTAGGAACACTGGTATTTTTTGGTGAGACTTCACAGGTGGGTTCGTATGAAATAGGATCGTCACTACATCCACACAAGAATAAAATTCACTGGGGATTCAGATATCCGATGGTATGGTGGCTTCGATCATTCAGAATCCAATTGTTTTGCAAAAACATCATGTCCACAGTGCTGGAAGTAGCTTTTCATGCCACAAAGAATACCACCAACTTCCAAGATTGATGCATGCCGCTCAAAAATAAGTAACCACCAGAGCCCGTTCAAATGTGAAGTGAAATGCTGCTTTGTGAGTTCGGAAAGGGGACAACTGGTCCTAGGGGGGATTTGGATCGTGTCGTGTAGCCTCTCACGTAGGGTCCTGAATATCAAATGCGTTGTTGCCTACTGTATCGTACAGGAGTGAGCAAAAGAAACAGAAAAGGGCGACAATACGAATATGCTATGTGTCACGTGTCACGATTCACCGTAGCCGAACGGGCTCTCCGGGAGCCCTACAAATGCGATCGGTTAGTATGAGGATCCAACAACGGAAGTGCGCGGAGAGACAAACTGCAAATCTAGATTTAGTTATGATATCACAAATTCACAATGGCAAATATTATCAGCCATAAGGACCAATCACTCTTGAATTTTGTTAGAACATTCACAACACAAGCTCCCAAGACTCATTGGCCTCCGAACTCACACTCAAGAAAACACCCCCACACCGGCACTTTGAGATGATTATGACCCAGAGAAACACCGGGCAGATGAGTACCAAGCTCCCTCACATACTTCTCCGCGAGACCCTTCTTGTCAATGACCATAACGGAGTGCCATTTATAAAGCTGTGCGACTGCACCAATTGCCTTCCAGGCTTTCTTTAAGCCGGCGTGTGGCCTCCTGTGGATGTCAGCGATTGTCGCCTGTAATAGATAGATATTTTTGCCATTAACGAGGATACCATCAATCCCAGGGAAATTTACGACAGAGGGAAACCAATAGAACAATGACAATCCGTTGCGCACGGCATCGCGGAGCGCGGGTGCGGTTCCAACGAGTCCGGGGGGCCAGTTGCTATTGTAAACTCATTGTTGTCGTTGAAGATCTTGTAGTGCTTGCCATCCGTGAGCATCTGTTTTTCTCGTGCTGCCAGCCAGCGGGACTCCTTGTAAGGGTATGCATGCTTAGTGCCTCGAAGAGTCTCATTCTGTCGTGTGCAGAGAGACTTTGACATTTGCTATCGAAGATCTCCGACAGATGCATGGTCAGGATGGTGAGCATTGAGTCGCCATAATCGAGGTCGTCCTTCCGACGGATGGGGTACATGAATAACCTTGACCACTCGGTAGCTGTCCAATGTGGCGTACCTTCGATGGTTCGTTGTATATATCGATGGCTGCGTCGAGTGCGTAACGTCCCTGATTTCTCTCTTCATGTGCGTATTTGAGGATGTTTATAACTGTGCGAGTGGATGGGCCCCACTTGTTCACAAGGAGACAGCCTGACGGGAGTCCTGACATAACTCCACTATGAAAAACGAGGTCATAAATGAGCTGCACGGGATTAATTGATAAAGCAAGTACGCGAAGGCCACCACTTCTACTGTTCGTGGCAAAGCTGTGATAACAGTGTCTGCCACTGCCTGGCTGCGCCATTTCCTATACCGGTCAGGCCACGGTGACGTGATTAGAAATGAGCGCAATCCTTGTCGCCCAAACACGGTGCAGGGGTACATCACACTCGCGTTACCATCGCTGAGACACCAGCATCCGGGCGGAAGCATCTTCATGTGATCTATCGAACCGCCGTTGATCGCGCATACGTACGCGCCGCTGGCAATGAAGGTGAAGTACTCATCGGATGAAAACTGGACCGCTGTGGGAAGTTGGTGCGCAAGGCGGTAGATAAGCAGGTAAAGTAAAAATACTGTCTTGCCTGGGTGAATAAATACAAAATCGTGAGAAGTGTAATTTGTAAGGACAGCAGCTTCACCAACCAGTACCCGGATGACCTGTAACTATAAAAGAACGATCGCCGTTTTCCAACAACTGGCAGAGAAACCCGTACTCCTCAAGGATGACGATAATTGACATGCTGGTGCCTAGGATGCCGAAGGCAACCTGAAGCAAATCGACGTTGCACAGGCAGGTGAAGGTTGCTCGCTCAGGAATGGGTCCCTCGTCACCTTCGGCATTATTGGTATTGTCAATTTCCATGCCTTCATCATCGCTGTCGGTATCGTCTGGAGGAATGTCTTTACGGTTGGTACTCTGGGGCCAGGCCTTCCCCCACCCAGTGCGATGTATCTCCTATCCACTCGTTACGGCACTGGGTCGAGGAAGAATATGCAACAAACCTTTCAAGTTCAAAACCAGACGGCATGGAACAAGTCCAAGTTGTGATATAAGTATAGTCTGCCGTTCTAGGAGTGGATGTCAATTGAACAAGACAACATCAGCGGACTTTGAAATAAGCCAAACTTGTTTGAAGTACGCGGGTTTTCTACTCCCGAATAAATGAAAACCCTGTACCATGGCCACCCAAACCTAGCGAGATTCATCTTCCGGGAATAACCTCAACGTTGAAATTTTTATCCCGTGACTTTTGTGTTCCTTAAATCGAGTTTTCGAGAAACAATGCCGTCAACATTGGTACGGCGGGAGCCAGCAGCACTCCAGGTCGTTATCTACTCAGCTACCGCCCTGCGGACCCTGGCTACATTCCTGGTGATGATACCTACACTGGCTACCTCAACCTGCCGACTCCCTACGGCACAATTGTTAATGGCCCTGACGATGTAGAGGTTGTTAAAACTATTCAGGTCCAGTTTACCTTGACGTCTGCGCCAAACCACGTCCAGCTTGCTCCCAAGCTTACGATGTCCCTTCTATTTGATGGCTTCTCAACCGATCGCACCGAAATGCTTCTTCAGCTGACGGCACGCCTCTCAGTTTACAATCTTCCTGAAGTAGGGTCCGAGATCCCCATGGTGGCGGCCATTCTCCGACTCGCCGGCTTGTCCCAAGGGTCCTATGCAACTCCATCTGGGGTCGATCTAACCAGCGCTATGATGGATGCCACCGCGACCATTGCGTTAGTTAGCGGTGCTCAATTTGACAAATATTTCCTCGACCTTGGCAATAATTGGTCACAGATGCGCGACAACTATTCGGGCGATTTCAAAGAAAATTACAATGTCCGAGCATCAGTGATTGCGGAACAAGGCTATCTACAGCTTACAGCCGATCAGGCCATATATCCTTCGTACACGGGCAATTTCACCTCTGATAATTCCTACACGATCACATTCAGCGGGAAGCCTCCAGTAAATGGGTTCTGGAGCCTTACGGTATATGGCGACACCGGATTCCTTGTCGCAAATTCATGGAAGGTTTATTCACTTGGTGACCGGAGTGCCATCGAATATCCGGATGGTAGTCTTGTGTATCCCACGTCTGGGTCGTCGGATACCGATGGGGAATTCACTTTACTTTTGCAGACCCTGGATACACCCCCGCCTGAAGAATATCGTTCGAAGTAAGCATGTCCGACATCTCTTTTCGTGTATTCGAGTTTCTAACTTACCTCAGCTGGATACCAACAACTGCAAGCGGTACACCATTCAATTTTTTAGGTGAGTGAAATTCATAAAAAATTGTTTCTTTGTTGATACTAGATTCTTGCTATTCAGTCCGTTGGTATGCCCCGACATCCGACCTCCAGGATGGAAAATATGTATATCCAGCGTTGGAACCGGTCACGGCAGTTTAATGACCTTTCTTTTCCCTCCGTAACCGTTCCTTGTCCTTCCTAATCCCTGGTGACCTATATTGGTCCTTGTCCATTTCTTCCTCGTGGTCTACTTTCTATCTTAATTTCCCCTGCCGCTGCATAACGTGTCTGACGAGACGTCTTGCCTGTTGCTTTTCTCAATTCTCAATTCACCTAGCGAATTGATTGGTTTCCAGGAGCAATATGAACTTTTTTGAACAATAATGGCGAACGACTGAAAAGTCTCTGAACTAAGACGACAAGGAAAATGAGCACCGAGCAATAGGAGCTTATCTCACTAGCCGTCATCGTTGCGAAGTCAGAATGAAAGACGGCTTGAGAAAAACATTATGGTCTTTTGGCTAATCCCTATCTACTGAGTTGAACCTCGACCCAATTCAATTCCATATGTAGTTATCATTAGCGTCCAAACTACAACATGTCGTTCACATACTTAATGTCGGCAAATCACCCCTTAACTGGATTCCCGCATAGCATACCCTGGCCGAGGATGGCTACAATCGGACAATTGTAAATGAGTTATGCAAAGCGTGAGCGAACATGGGTGCCACAATGAACAACGCACAATAGACAGCACTTCGCCATTTAGCCCTACAATAGCCATAAGCATAAATTAGTAACGAAGGTAGATAGAAATTATCCACGATATTCACAAACATCGTCTGCAAAAAAAACAGGTCAAGGGCCGATGGTGCACATCTATAGGGCCTGAATGGGCTGCATGTTATACACCGTAGATATTCTAGCGTGTGTTCGTCATTATGGTGGATTTCGAGCATTATCTTACTAGTCTGTCCCTTTTTTATCCGTGACTTGAAGATAAAAACGCAAGATGATTTACCAGTTCGAGGTGTTCATTGTCGGTTTGCTACAACGTGCCAGTATAATTGGGAATTTGGGAAAGTAAAATTCGGCTTTCTCGGTCACGCGACGCCAACGTTCTAGATCTCTAATGCTAATAGCTTTCAACATGACAGTCACGCCTCACAACTTGAAGACATTTGCTATGCAACCATCCAACACCCTATCTTCAAGTTGCGACTTTGTGATTCCCTTCTGCCCTTTCGAACGCACCCTTCTGACAGGAATCAAAGACAAATATTCTTCACTGCTAGATCCAGCGATTCATCGCTGCTCTTTGTTGGAAGAGGAAATCCTCAGTTGTGGTGGTGCTGACCTTCTCAAAGACCTTGGAAAATCAATAGTTGCCCGTTCAGATTTGCACATTCGTGCACTTGAAGAGTCAGATATTGAGGATAACACAGATTTAAACTCTCCAAGTCTCGCCACAAATCTCAAGACGTACCTCTTCCAAGGTTGGGAATACGCTCACACAACCGGAACGGCTATTTTGCTTTCGCAGACTCAACTCGGTCTTAAAGACTACAATGGGGATCACGCTCAATCGTACACTTCCATCATTTCTACCTTGCATGATATGCCTCACAAAAAAGAGCTTTTCCGGTTGAAGTCAGTCGAACAGCACAACGCCAGCGTCCGCAGCAGACTCACTTGTAATCCTCCTCCCAAATTGATTGTTGTACCTGCCACCTCCGATAGTTCATTTTGGGATGTCGTCCTAGGAATGTATCTTGTGGGCCATCGCACACACCTGCAGACCATAGGGAAGAAGGCCGTTCAAATTTCTGATTCCACATACAGGATTTGGCAAGTGGCGCAACAGTTCAGTCTCGGCTGCAGGCGCCCTGCCAATAGCAGCCTAGTGGAAAAATACCTCTTCCCATTACTTGCCGTCAGAAAACCAGCCAAACCACTGCTATCTTCGAAGGCAAGGGAAAGATTGCATGTATCCGACTTCACCCCAAAAGTTGGCGCAGTAGACACCCGAATCCCTTCGACTACACTTCTGGAAATTTTGCTCAATATCCATACCGACGAGGCTGAATTGCCCGTGCCCATGGTTCATGCGTCTGATACGAACAGGGAGTCCGCTGTGGGAAATAGTACGGCTGAAGTTTCTTCACCCCCCAGTCGAAGTGCTGCAGCCCGCAGTTCGCTTCATGACCCCCGAGGATACGTAGAAATCATCCCATGGGTGGAGCTAGAGCCTATCTCTCCTACTTTGCTGGAGAGAGCTCGTATCCCCATCTTCCTTCCCCACCGCACTGCTATGGCTCAGGAAGCGTCAGATGTGAAGTGGATGCTTTGGAGACCTCCGAGCTCTAATTTCTTTGATTGCCATCATCTCTTTACGGAGGATGAGGTTTATCAATACTGTGTCGAAAACAACTGGCATTTCCCTGGCCAATTTTATGGTGACCGCGTGGTTTTTGCATTATCTCCTCTCAAAGCCAGTCGATTTGTCGATGACTTGGAACATTTCTGGGACACCTGGGTATGTGAGTTTTGAACACTGCTTTGTATTAAATTATGAATGCAACATTTCAAACGTATAGAACGATTGTGCTCTTACCACTGACCCGTCGGACGAGCAACTGTATCTCTTGGAGACTATTCCAGGGCGCAACTATCGACTTAGGCGGGGGCAGGAATTTATAGATCGAGCCGGCGGTCTCTATTTTCGTAATGTTATAGAGGCTCATGCACAACAGCAAAATGACGATGCGAAATTCAAGGAATTATTGGGCCGGAAATACAATCTAAAGTATCAATATATGCTGCGGTATATCCATCCAGAGCAACTTACTGACTTCACTCCCAAGCCACTTGGGAGTGGGACATTCGGGGCAGTCTATGGTGCGCTTTGGAAGCAGCCGACTGCGTTTTTGCATTCAATGCGGCACAATGAAAATTCCCTTGCTGTGGTAGTGAAGCATATCCTCCCCAAGTTTCACAGGACGGAGGCTATTGAAAAGATCCTCTATGAGGTAATGTCTTGAAGTTGAGTGATGATCCTGATGTCTTCACTCATCCTGGGTTCGTTAGCTGGACATCACATTCACCGCTCTGGAAGGGACCGCAACCAGTTCCGTGGATTTTTATGGTATTACCGAACTCCAGGTTGATGAGATCGGCATAATCCACTTGGCCTCTAACGGGTTCAAGTCCACTGAAGAGAAGCTCTTTTTGGTCTTCGAGAGAGCATCCGAAGGAAATCTCTTGGAGTTTGTGGAACAGCACTTTATCAACGCCACTCGAGAAGAAAGCTGGTCTATCGTTATTGACGCTCTAACATGCATCGCCAGCGGCCTAAACGACCTTGATCGACGTCATCTATCCCATGGGTAACTTCTCTTAACCTATGACAAAATTTGATTCACTTACAATTTCCTCCCTATCCATAGTGATTTGCATCCCGGAAACATACTAGTCACAAAGCGGTTCTATGAGGCACCGCCACCGGAGCATGAAGAATATGACTATCTCCTCACTGACTTTGGAGGTGGAGGTTACGTTGGATATCACTCCGTTGTTTCTAGCAGTGGCAAGTTCGAATGTCACGTTGGAGATTACATTGCACCAGAGATCAAGATTGGGGGGAGCGGGTCTGTTGAGGCTGATGTATTTTCTCTCGGTTGTATTGGTAGAACTCTCGTTTCCCTCCGTAGAACGATCTCTGCAAAGAAAGGCAGCATAGATTGGGAGAACATCCCGAAAGCTCTCAAAACGATACTTGACGAATGCACCTCGAGTAATCCTTTGGAACGACCACAGATATATCCCCTTATCAGTCGGTTAGAGGGTCTGTATGTCCCAAAACTGATAGAGGATGAGACTGCATGGAGTGTTTGGGATGGCGATCGATCAGACTTGACCGTTTTAAAGATAGATGCAACAGCAAATCAGCCAGGAGGACATGTTGCCCGTGCCAGAGCTCAAGTTGAGGAAATGTTAAGGCGATTTGGATGAAACTCCCTCCCGAGCTGCGTATATTACATGTTGGACATAACTTACACGACGTGACTTGGTGATATATCCCGATCTTACATGACTTTCTTTGTGTTGTACTTGTTATACATCATGATATAGGCTGCAATCCACTAGCTTCAAATGAATGACATCGCTGGTCATATATTGTCAAGGAAATGCTTAGCAAGCAACGCATAGGCCAAGCCAGTCTCTGTCGATGCCGCATCGACTGAATTTTCTAAGTAGGACAATGCCACACGGGCACGCTTAACTACGAACAGATTCAGCTACCAGCAGTCCTGAAAGGAAAAAGCAAAGGTCACCTTCTGGAGGATGTCCCAAGTTGTTGTATTCCAATCTTCCATCACTGAATGAATCCGTGAATACTTCCACAGGTACGAGCTCCCACCAGACGGCTGCCCCAAGAAGAAATGAGTTACGAGGGTCACTATACTTATCAACTGATCGCTTGAGCTTCAACGCATCTTCAATGGAGATATCGGTGACTGTAGCATGAACACTGTTCCTTTTGAAACAGATCTTCTCAAATATGGAGTTCTGGACCTCTCCTGGCACTTCACCGATTGAAGATGGAGCACCAAGTGATCGTTGGGTGTAGAAATCAAGAAGTGTCTGGGCCACATATGGGGCGGGAGGGCGCAGAGTGGGGCGCGAGTTCCAACAGCTATGCACAATTGTATATACATCGTCCCAACCTTGTCTGTCAGCTCCAACGGTCCAAGGGAGCGTTCCACCGGCAAGCTTTGTTCGTATGGAGCGCTTGCCTTCCTTTGAGGCGACATCACTGGGAGCAGCTGAGAAAGGGAAGGTTCCGACGCTACACTCCCAGATCACTACTCCGAGGCTAGTATTCATTGATTATAGATGTAGGACGAAACTTGGGGCACAGAAGGGCTACCCACCTCCAGACATCTGAGTTGCGAGAATGTTGGCTCCGAGTCCTATACTCAGGAGATTCAAATCGTACATCATATGCCACCAATGAAGTCGATTCCACAATCTGAACAAGAAAATATGTTCATGTATGTGCTGTATGTTCAATCTGTACCGCTCACCTTTCTTGCCTCCTCGAGATTAGTCAGGCATGATCGAAATCTTCGCTCGCCCTCAAGCCTTTTCAACACAATGTTGACATCACTGATGTTTTTGACAACGATGCCAACAGAGTGAAGGTACGCGACGGCACTCGCGACTTCATAAGCCAAGTGCAGTCTTATGAGAGGTTCGTTGAGCTCGGTGGAGTCGATCATTGCAGCAAGTGTTGGATCACCCCGAACGTCCTCCATCACGGCATATCGTTTCCCTTTCAATTCTGCGATTCCGTAAAACACTTCGACCAGCGTACTGCTTGAGATAAGGTGATAGATCTCGACGTGCCTTGAACCACGGCCGCTCCTGATCCCGTCGTTCTTGACCTCCTTGCAGATGACTTGCCCAACGTCCTTCAAAGACGCGAGCAGGTCCTGGGATTCGTCCAGGTGGCTAATTGGTTGTAATCGAGGGTCTCCTTCGGGGAATCTGATATCAACACGTTCCTCGTCCTGCCACTGCTGCTGCTGCTCTGCTTGCAATTGTCCGAGACGTCGTATATTGTTAATTTGCTGTTGGGTAGAGTCTGTTATGATGAGCAACTCCTGCAAATTTTGCCTAATGTTTTTAAGTTTTTCGATCTGCATGTCAGATTTAACGCGCAGCTCATTTTTCGTGCTGGCCTTTTGATTTCAAAACGGTCAGGTTCATTGTAACTGGTGGAACAAACACTGCTAACCGAGGTTTCCAACATGCACAAAGTAATCCATTCAAATAGTTCCTGCTTCAAACGCGGTAGCTTTCGAGTCACAATGGCCTCCCACCCTCGTTGCCAAATATTCCACTCTCCAATACACTTCGTAATGAAGGCGTGGGTCTCATCCAAGGTTGCCTTGAGGCGTACCGACGTGTTCGCTCCACTGAAAGCTGAAGACTTTGATACCAGAGTGGATCCCGTGCTAGATGAGTCGTCGTTTTCAATGGGGTGGTCAGCTTCCATCATGACTAGGAGCAACGCCACCATGTTTCCGAGCTCGACACATTGCCCCCGGAATTGTCGAACGTCATTGATAGCTCGAAGTATTTTATAGAGTAGTGTGACGTTCAGGTTCACTGCGCCTTCGATTGCTAGGGCTGACATGACGGTTCAACTCTAGCGGTGAACGGGGAGCGTCATGCATTGTTATCACCTCGCTTCGAGGCAAACACCAGATTGAGCCATGGAGTCTGGACTTCGTACCGGTGTCAAACCAGCCGTGCCCGGCAAGTGTCCGGACAATACAATGAGGGCCAGGGAGTCCATGGTTCTATATTCAAAAATCTAAGAGTGTTAGGTACCCAAGGGTGAATGTGTACATTTCATTTCATTCAAGGGCGCGGAATGGAGCAAAAAGATGTTGACTTCTAGTGGTCCCTATTTCGAATGTGTCGACGTCGTTGAGGGGGGAATATTGAACTGTATGATTGGCGGGAAGAATTGAATACGAAGTCGGAAACCTGAGGCTGGGCATTCAGCTGCGCGGCCTGCGCCGTTACATAATTGGATGACTACTGTACATGTGCAGATCAGTTAAAATTCAAGAAAAAGGGGAACATTCACATACTGGATCCAATGAGCCACAACATTCTGTGCATGGCGAGTTGAATAGCCTGTAGATCATGAATATCGGTACCTCTTCTAAGGACTGGATTGGGTTGAGAATTGAACGGCGGTGTTGACAACCAGGCCGAGGTGGTGGTCACGGTTGTGGTGATGAACGGTCGGAGTTCACATAGGACGGCGTCCCTTATATGCTAACGGTCGCTGATAAATGTAAAATAATGCTTGCAACGGGACGCCTTCAATTCAATTACCACTGCTGTTCTCCACAGTCTCCGTCAGCGATCCAGCTACTCAGCCTATGCTCAAACTTGCCAATTTTCCAACGTCTCTTTGGTGATAAAATATGCTGTCGGTTCTGTTGAATCCTATCAACCCATAGGAAGTGGCAAAATGTGAGTGACGATCTTTGACGGCCTCGGCATATGATATCCTCCGCCACCCACAGGGAATTGCATGTCTAAAGCGGGTTAAATAAAGGTTTTATGAGCCCAAGAACTCCGCAGGAGACGACATTAAGCTTTGACTCGGCAACATATAAAGCCTCGAAAGAGAACTTTTTAAAAGGCTGGGAAGTTTCCACTTCACAGATATGTCCTTCGTCCTCTTTCTTTCCCTGCTCCTATACCCTGGCAACGAAGCTTCGCCCATCCTTGAGCGGGCGAACCCACCACCAATGTTAACGACGTATACATCTACGCGATCAGTCTTTACTATCCTGTGGGGCTGTGTCACCACTACATTTCTTTGCGCATGGGTGTCCGTGCACCCCAATCTGCTACCCCAACTGGGAGAGGGCTGGGAGAGAGTGGGGCAAAAAGTGCGGCTCTTACTGGTTACAGTGATCATGCCAGAGCTCGTCGTTGGGTGGGCTTGGAAAGAGCGGATAGCTGCTAGGAGAATAAAACGCCAATTATCAGAGAAAGGTAAACATCTTCCTTCCTTTAGCTTTCAATCACTAAATAATAATCCAGGTTTCAAGATTTCCATGGCTCACGCACACTTCATTGAAATGGGAGGATTCGCACTATGCTTGCCTGAGGAAAAATTGAGGGAAGCATTTGTAGGAAATGAAGACAGCCAGGAACTGCCGAGGAACGAGAATGAAATCATTCGGGCGGTGGACGATGAATTATCCACTATTGACGACGAGGTCGTCAGCTTGCGATACGTCGAAACACTTTCCGCTAAACGTCTTAAAGACCTTTTGGTTAATTCATCAGTCAAATTTCCCAAGATTTCCAAATGTGAACTTCAAGATCGATCGAAATCCGACAGTTTGGCAAAATTCATCACTGCAGTCCAGGCCCTGTGGTTCGTCATTCAATGCATCGTACGGAGCGCAATGGGGTTGGCAGTTACTGAGCTTGAGCTCACGACTCTTGCGTTGGCGAGCCTGAACCTGTATACATTGTGGTCTTGGCGAGATAAGCCGCAAAATGTCGGGGTTCAGGTGCCTGTCTACCTCATGGAGAGCTCTGGGGAATGGGTTGAGATTTACGAGATGAAGAAAGGAGAGTTGGCACAGAGAATGAGAGAAGACGAGAAACAGAAAGAATTGCGGAAGAGAACGACAATGGGGCAGAGGTGCCTGGAATCTTTAAAACAATTATTGGCGACCTTCCGGAGAGGTTTTATGGCGGTTGGCCAGACAGAGAATAACGAGGCTCAACAGGAGGAGGGCGACGATGAAGAAGATCAAACAGAGCAGGGACTGTTTTCTGAAACTATCCGTATGATGGACAACTTTATAGAGGACGTATCGCCTTTCGTTGTCGACCACATGACGGAATCACGCTCAGTCAGTGCCAGAGAACTGCCTGCCGCGCCGTTCCATCGTCTCGTTTCTTATTTCTCTCACAGAGTCAAGATAACAAGGGAGTGGTGGTCTAAAGTCTGCCTCAGGTCATGGAAGGGTTGGGCCATATTTATCTGGGACATCCTCCTGCTGATGCTTATCCGGCTACCTTTTTGGATTATCAACCGCATACCTGCAAATATTCCCCTCCTCATTAGCATTCCTGTCCTCTTTCTTCTCGTCAAGTCCCGTCGAGTCTGCAATTTTTTCGATGCCTACCTAAAGCAAGGACGCACGACCTTGATTCTAAAGGATGTTTTCGAATATGGCTTACAGGCTGCACTTGTTGGAACCGTTTTCGGAGGGTTGCACTTAGTAGGGTGGAATTTTTCCTTTCCCACCACAGTGGAACGATGGATCTGGCGCAGTATGTCATTGACACTCGCGATTATGCCCCTATGGGCTGCCGCATCCGCGATTCTCCTTGTGGTATTCTCGAGAGGCGGCAGGCTTGAACCTAGGATGACGGTTTCATATTCACATTTTCTTGTGGCAGCATTCTTTCTGTATGTGGTTGCTAGGCTCTGCATCCTTGTTCTTGCTTTGGAACTGTTGCGAAACCAGCCAACAACAGCATACCTTGCAGTTGACTGGATCAAATTTTTGCCACATGCATCATCATAAAATGTTGGGCGTACAGTTGGAAGTCTATTGACAATACGTCACAATCTTATGAAGGAAGAAGTCCAAGCTCAAGAGCTCAAGGCCTCCTGTCCCCCACATATGCCACCAATCACCCGCTTCTCGTTCAACCCTGTCTGCCAAAATCTCGCATGTCCGTCATCACGACGTTCATCAAGTACCTCAAAAAATCCCCTGCTCATTTGTGGCTCTCCAAGGGGCCGGTATATAGTGGACATCCATCATGGAGGCGGCGACAAAGGAGACAATTGGGATATGATGAGCAAACACCCATCCGCTGGCACGCAAGCCCATCATGGGTTCTCAACGTTCTTGTTTCCCTACCTTTATTGCCATTTCTTCTTCCCCATTTCTCATTTATTTCTGTTGGACAAGATTAGTCTGTTGAATTTATTATAATGTTGAATAGTACTAGCCACTTATGGCATATCACTGTAAGACTCGACAGCCCAAGTTAACGTGGCACCCGTTATCCGTCAAGCAGGAGACATGCAATTTGAACTATGTTTCTACTAGTTGCTCCCATCTTGGCTACAACCCCAAGGCGATGATGAATACAAGTTAATATTTAGTATTTAATCTTTGTCCACTCCTTCACCGTTACACGTGACATTAATGTGGAGTCTTTCGTATTCTTGCCGGCGCTGTTTTCAATCAGTTGTTTCCTATCGCGGACAATCTTTTCAGCTCTTAATTCAACATTCAGCTACCATACCCCCTCCAATCCCCTCCTTTCATCATGATTTTAGGCGACGTTCATGGCTCTGTCAGCAACATCGGCAATAACAACTCTGGCGTCATCGCCGGCACTGTCCACATTGGAAACCTCATCCAGTCGAACAAAAGTGAGTGAGACCCAGAATTGCAGAACGAAGCTCATAGCTGACCTTATCTACTTCAAGGCACGCAAGAATCGCTTTCTGTATGTGTCTCCGTCACCTCGAGAACTAACTCTAACTCTCACTTCTACAGCAACGGTACCTTGAGACCAACTGGCCTCGTTCTCCAAAGGCAGCATATAATGCCAATCTCGGAGAGACTGTAAGCCGTGAACCATGCACGCGTGGGACCCGTGTGGATATATTGAAGCGCATCTACGGATGGGCACAGGATTTCTCATCGAACAGTCCATCGGTCTTTTGGTTGACAGGCGAAGCGGGATCTGGAAAATCGACAATCGCATACAGCTTAGCGCGCCATTTCGATGGTCAGGAAGCAGATGAAGAGGAGGATGAGGGAGAAGGTGACGCTCTGCAGGATGTGCCAAAGATATTGGGTGCAAATTTCTTTTGCTCGCGGCAATTTGAGGAGACGAGACTAAAGAAAAACATCATCCCCGCCATCGTCGACCAGCTCGCTCGCAATTCCCAATCCTATGCCGATGCCTTGCTTAAGGCAAACAACTTTGATTCCGTTAACACCACGTCGAAACAGATGAAGGACCTCCTCGTCGACCCCTGGATGCAGTCCGTGAGCGAGCACCATGCAGAAACCTCATCTTTACTCGTAATTGTGGATGCGCTGGATGAGATCGAGGATAGGGGAGGGTCGGCTTTCTTGAAAGAGTTACTGAGGATGACCGAAAAATCTCATCTTCAGGGCCTCAAGTTTTTTATCACCAGCCGGCCTGACGCAGATCTCGCAAAACTCTGTTCATCTTTCACCTCAG
>Ga0307507_10006521_pt1 | contig 17844 bp, 18 predicted proteins | sample 7_EM_MG_FD_207223 | JGI IMG/M metagenome (GOLD analysis project Ga0307507, IMG submission 207223) | Populus trichocarpa ectomycorrhiza microbial communities from riparian zone in the Pacific Northwest, United States - 7_EM | ecosystem: Host-associated > Plants > Roots > Unclassified | place... | reverse complement strand
AAGATGTCTCTAAAGATGTTACAGAAGGCGTTCTCGAGAAGTTGAATATGTCAGAGGAAGACCTTGAAAGATTGGTTGAGGCACAACTCAATACTCTCGCCATTTCTTTGAGTTGTGTTCGGTGAATACCAATTGTCCTCGCTTTCTAGGTCTCCGATTTTACCCTCATGTCACAGTTGTAAGCAGACAATGCGCGTCGACCGCGAAGGATATCAGACATTAAACATTATTATGTGCCCTTTACCTAGTTGTCAGCATAGGTGGTGCAAGTTCTGTCAGAAAGAGGTTGGACCCTGTGATACAGCGCACCGATGCAGAAATTGGAAGCTAGATGGACTCGCATGGACAAAAGGTTGGAGAACATGCCCAGGTATTCGAACTAATTTCGATTTCTTTGGAAGTTAGCCTAACGAAAGTGTTAGGCTGTGGTGTGGTTGTGGAGAGGGTTAGCGGGTGTAACCATATGACAGTATGCGACATTTCTTTTCCTCCATCGATACGAGATTGAATCTGTTTCAGTGCGTCGCCCCAGGCTGCTTTGTGTATGTTTGAGGTCCTTCGTTTATAAAAGTGCAACCTTACTCACATTTAGTGCTGTAGTCATTTTTGCTATCGGTGCGGGAAGCTCATTGTTGATCCCTCAAAGGGAGCCCATGTCGGCATGGCTATCATCAATCACTACTCTGAATGCCGGCAGCACGATAGACGGTTTATTCCACATCGCATTCAACGGGCCTGCATCATTCAATGATGCGATTCGTCGAAACCTGGCATTGGAGTTTTGATCACTCTTTTCCCCAGTATCTTCAAGTTACTATAATCAATGCAACATGTACATATTTTAAATTCCTCTCCCAACAATCCATTGCTGCCTTCAAAGAAAATCGGTTTGTCTGATTTCTATTTTCACACATGCACGAACTGCTACCAGAGGCCTGAGGCACTGTCTACGGATATTCAACTTAATATTTCGAAATCTGCAGTCGGAAAGGCGACACGCTTATTGGCATTTGATTGGTGTGGAGCAGTAAAGACTTCGGGCCGGATTGACTTCCAAGTTCCAGGCAACTTTCGTCAACTTTCCGTAACCTAAGTAGACTAAGTCGTAGCATAACTTGAAGTGCCCCTATTTCCAGCAACCTTGGATATCAGAATCTGCTCACTCCAACTATGAGCTTTGGTGTTTCCGTTGAACATGTAAGTGTCTTGGCATCATTTGAATGACGACTCAGATTGATTCAAGCAACTAGCCAAACTAAAGCAGTGAAATTTCCACACTGCCCACCGTAATTGTATTGAAAGACACAACTTCGGGGGGTGGTGACCGCCAGGGATACATTTTAGGACATTTTGATTCAAATAGCACGGATCCGGCCTCAGTGACCTGGAGCAAGGGCCCCAGGATTGGGCAACTCTCGTTTCATCACATCTCACTGTCTTAATTTTATTCGTCCTCCACAGCTTGCCTTGTGTACGGCACGCGGTGAAGTCGATACTTTCTTCGCAGACTTCGACTGTCAGCACGATGTCCTTTACAGTCGAAGCTGACTCCGTTTTTGATAAGGAAGCGCTCACGAAGACCCTCGAAAGCTGTAGCGAGCAACCCCAGAGCCTTCAATACTTGATTAATCAACCCTGTAGTTGTCTCCTCTCGCCGCCCGCAAGCGATGCCTCCGTCCCCACATGTCGTCCGCGTGCACTCCGTTGTGCCAAAATGGCATTCAGGTTGTGGGACAAAGGTTTGAGGGACACGATGTTTGTGCTGCAATTGACTTCGCATCGTGGTGTCAATGTAAGTTTATTACGCCCCTTCTAATTGACCTGCTTCGTCTATAGCTTATTGTGCATGTGTAGGATGTATTCCAAATCGAGGAAGTCTCTCGGCAAGCTGAAGATGTCAACGTATTGCCTTCCGATGACCTTGAAGAAACGGTAAAAGTTACTGAAAGAGAACTTAGATGTGTGGAGACCCTTCTATCGTGAGCCAATGTTCATGTCATTCTGAACATTGTCTAACTGATTGTTGTCACAGACTTTGCTTCCCAACTCCTTCCTCGACTCTCGCTTCTGCTATCCTTCAGTATGGCCAAGAAGCCGTTCTTTACCTCAAGATTCCGTTTGAAAACTCTCTAATCCATGCTGTCTTCGATCCACATCCTCGTTCAGACCATCCTTCTGGACCGTCCTTCTCCATTTCACGGAAACCCATCGATATCCACGCACTGAAGATTTTCGCGAGTCCGATCAGTGACGAAACATTCGCTTGTCGCATTCAACGAATCTCCAACCGAGTTGCCGGGCTGGAGGAATCATTGAAGTCAGCCCACCGCAAAGAGAATGAAGATGCACTGCGGAAACCTGCTTCATCTCGTACATCATGGACATTGGTCGAATCTTCACTCCTTGTTCACCGAAACGATACGGTGTGTTGTCTTGGAATAGACATGCCTACGGCAAACTCAGGTTTTATTTTTGAAAATCCACAGGAGAATGTGACACCCGAAACTGCTGCGGTGCCGGTAGAGAGTTGTGGACCTCTTGAAGTAAGTTCTAAGGTCTAATTCACCGATTTTGTGTGTTGATCGATAGCAGGAAAATGTCTCCACGTCCTTTCCAGAAAATGAGATAATCAACCCAATTGAGCAGAAGCGATTGAGGTATTTCTTTATCTGAATGATTGCCGTCTGTCATTGCTTACAATATTCAGCGATGTTGATTCCCAAAACAAGTTTTCTGACGATTTTGTCCCGGATCGTTTTCAAAATCCGAGGGACAATATTCTGTTTCCTGAAGAGTGGTTGGATCGGGCCACAACTCCTCCGGTGTCCCCTAGAAGCTATCGACCAACTCTTCAAGCAAACGTCATATCCTCCCCTGACTGGTCCAATCAATCCTGTTCTCCTGATAGCGACGATGGTGACGCATTTCGCCCTTTTCAACCTTCTTGGACTCTTCTACCACCTTCGCCCCCCTTCTTGCGATCTTATTCATCATCGTCACGCAGTATCGCCAACTTCAGCATAGAGGACAATTACCCTTTCTCGGCTGATCACAGTGTTTGCCTTCCCTCTTTCACTGATCCTGGGAGTGAAAGGACTCCTTCATATGCTGGTCCTACTACACCATACTGGTCCCGATCCCCCCTGAGCAGCCCTCAAATGGATGATTCCTCAAAGGAGGCTTGTACCGACGATCAAGACTTTCAAGTTCCTTCCTTGCAAAGACAGGCAACGAATGGTCTTTTTGCGAATTCTACAATTCCTCGAAACAAGCAGAAGCAAAAACGCAACGATCTGTCACATCCCGGCCACTTTTCTGCCTGTCTATTCCCTGAGGTCTTAGGGAAGGTATCCAATGAAGAATTTAGTCCATATACTTCAGCGGAAAATCTTTACCCTACGCCACCTGGTTCGGCTCCTGAAAGTGATGGAATATCCTCTCGTGCTGGTCCCTCAAGGTTGGGTAGTTTGGATTCACAATGGAGAAGAAATTCGCGTCTAGAAAGAGAGGTTCCATCATGCCAGGCATACTCTGTAGACCATCGAGATATATTGGCTCATCAGACTATGAGCGGAGAGGACTGGGAAATTGCACTTATGAGACAGCTGCAAGAGGAGGAAGAAATTGCCGCGTCGGTTGCTCATCAAATCTCTGTTGATGCAGCTTGGATGGTGAAGCTGCAACAATTTATCGCGGAACATGGCTCTCCTTCCTCTCATCCGACCTCACTTGAACTTGATCGGCAGCTGGCTTTTCAGCTTCAGCAAGAAGATGTCACGTCGCCTGATTCCTCTAGACCCACGCGCGATACATCTGACAGATCAACGTCAGGACTTACCGATAACTTCGAGTGTGGCATCTGTCATGAAAGATGTGATAATGATGTGAAAATATCCGTTGTGGATTGCGAACACTCGTACTGTCGGGAATGTGTGGGATTTCTTGCGAGGGCCAAAATTGAAGACAATCGTTATCCAATCCTATGTCCTGACTGTCTGATTGACCGATCGCGAGCCGTCAAGTGTCGTGAGTTTCATTTTTGTCAGAACAAACGATTCCCTAATTTAACGCTCCAGAAATACCAATGGATGTCCTCCAAGGTCTGGACCTATCCTCAAGAGAACTTGAGCGTCTGGAAGAACTGCAAACGCTCTCACACTCTGTAGTTTTAGAGTGTCCGAAGTGAGTTCAATTTTTTTTTTCTGTTACGGGTGTTATAAAACTGGTTGATAGGTGCCATGAGACGATCAGAATCAACCGTCCTGAGTATGGGGAACGGAAGTTTATAATTTGTCAAGGAAGGGAATGCGGGTACAAGTGGTGCAGAGACTGCCTGAAACCCATCAGATGCCTTGATGAACGACATCGCTGCAAAAATGAAAACATTGAGCGACTAATGCGGAGGAGGGGGTGGAAATACTGTCCCGGTGAGTATCTAACTGTGGGCATCACCGATGCAAGGGTTAATCCCTATTCAGGGTGTCGAACACCTGTACAGAAGGAGTCTGGCTGTAACCACATGACAGTAAGTGCCTTCATCTGTTATTTGGCATCTTTCTGAGCGTTTCGTAGTGCAGTGCTCCAGGATGCAACGCGTAAGTCCTACCATCCACCGTCATTTGATTTTCTCTAAAGATTAAACGTGGACCTCTAGGCATTTTTGCTATAGATGTGGTGTTTTGATTGTAGATACCACTAACGGAGGAGACGTAGGCTTGACAGTCACCGAACATTATGCAAACTCGAACTGTCGTTTATTTGACAGAAGATACTGTACTATTCAGTGAACCACATGTATTTTTAGGTCGAACTACTTATGTAACATCAGTTTTCTGACTTTTCTGCCACTACTTTACACATGGCTGAGCAGCGTCTGGTCGACAAGAATGCAACGTTTGGGTCGTTTTCAAACATCTTGGACTCGAGAATACTGCGTGCCCTGGCAGATATGGGCTTTGCTCGACCAACACTTGTGCAAGCCAAGGCAATCCCGCTTGCATTGGAAAGTCGCGACATCTTAGCTCGAGCTCGGACAGGTAGCGGTAAAACGGCTGCTTATTGCATCCCGATAGTACAGAAGATTCTGAGTGCTAAGACTGTGCGTTTCTTGTTTCATCTCACTTTTTTCCTTCGCTAGACTTGTGTTAGGCATTCAATACCGAGCATAGTAATTATCAAGTAACAAGGTCCCTGATTTTGGTGCCGACCAAGGAACTATCGGAACAAGTATTCGGGCAATTGAAAACTCTCCTTGTCTACTGCGATAAGGATGTGGTTGTCTCAAATGTTTCTTCTGGAAGCACCGCTCATCTGCAAAGGTACGCGTCTCTCAATTAATCTCTCATTCTTTGTCGTCATTTTGGTGTTAGAACTCTGCTATCAGACAAACCGGACATTGTAATTTCTACACCCTCAAGGGCGTTAACCCTTCTTTCATCAAAAGCACTATCATTGGCCTTCCTAGAGACTCTGGTGATCGATGAAGCCGACCTAATACTTTCCTACGGGCACGACGAAGATATTCGACAAATTTTCAATGGTTCACACCTTCCAAATATCTATCAGTCCTTCCTGATGAGTGCAACGATGACGGAAGATGTGAACATGCTGAAAGGTCTTGCTCTTCGAAATCCAGTTAGTACACTCGACAAATTTCATCCAGCTATCTGAGTTAATACGTCTCTCTAGGCAATGCTCAGGCTCGAAGAGGGAGAAGATGAAGCTGCTTTACTGAGTCAGTATTCTGTCAGGTAAAATGAATTTGGGTTATAAAATTTTGATGTATTCAAATCATCCCCAGATGCTCTGAAGTGGACAAATTCCTCCTTATCTATGTCATCATGAAGCTGAAGCTCATTCGAGGAAAATGTATCATTTTCGTTAATGACATTGATCGTAGCTATCGCTTGAAGCTTTTCTTGGAACAATTCTCGATTAAGAGCTGCGTTCTGAATTCAGAACTGCCGCTCAATTCAAGGTATGGGCTAGTAGTTTCCTTCTGGTTGTAGGTTTTGACACAAATATCAGGTACCATGTCGTACAGGAGTTCAACAAGGGTGTTTATGACTATATCATTGCTACAGATGAAAGTGGTACATCAGAGCATGACAACGACACTGTAGACGAGGAAGAGGAAATGAATTGTGAGCGTCTAAGTATCCGATGTTTTCATTTTGCTAACCAATGGTCGTAGTTGTTCAAACAGACCGCCATGCACAAGACCTGGCGTGTGAGGCGACCCCATCCAACTCAGAATCGCGAAAGCGCAAACGACGGTCAAGTCCTAACCCATCACCCAAGAAGCATCAGAAAGATGGCAAAGACAAAAACAAGGAGTATGGGGTGACACGTGGTGTAGATTTCGTAGATGTTGCCTGTGTGGTCAATTTCGACCTTCCAACCTCGTCGCGGTCGTATACACACCGAACTGGACGGACGGCTAGGGCAGGGCGGACTGGAATGGCTTTGTCTTTTGTTTTGCCGAAGGGTCTGTGGGGAAAGAACAAAGTCGTTGGATGCCTACCGAGCGCAGAAAGAGACGAGCTAGTCTTCGCTAAAATCGAAGAGGAGCAAGCAGCAAGGGGGTGTAAGATCAAAGAGTATCAATTTGACATGAAACAGGTTGAGTCATTCCGCTATAGAATGGAGGATGCTTTGAGAAGTGTAACAAGGGCCGCCATTCGTGAGGCGAGGGTGAAAGAGCTGAAGACGGAAATTTTGAATTCAGATAAGCTCAAAGTAGGCGACGAATACTTCGATGACACGATCTTCACATACTCACAATCCTTAGGCACACTTCGAAGATAACCCTCTGGATCTAGAATACCTACGTCACGACAAACCTCTACACCCAACACGGATACAACCACACATGAAGCATATCCCAAAGTACCTCCTTCCCCGGATCACCTCTGTAGCAGACTCACAAGGGATAGAGTTTGAAGAGAAAGCTACTTCTAGTTTTGTCCCTTTCAAGAAGGAAAAGATGAAGGGGAGATCGCGTGGACGTGGTAGAGGTGGTCAAGGAGGGAGTAATGCACGGGGACACAAGGGAAGGAAGAAAGGTGATCCATTAAAAAAATTCTCCTAGAAGTGTTCATTGCAATGAACTATGAGATGACATCTTCATTCGGAAATAATAGTACAGTAATGTACAAGCCGAATCTCTATGCCGTCCATACTCTGGTGTAGATTGGCGGATAGCGCTTGGCTTCAAGAGTCATCCCATCCTTTCGATCGCTCTATGGCCTTTTGCCATCCAATACATTTCTTGAGTCTGGAGGCATCATCGATGCTTGGTCTGAAAACGGTGTGGGCCTTTTCATTTACTTCTTTCAATGTCTCTGGTTTAGTAAGATCCCAGCCGAACAAGCCTATCGCCGCGCCAGCACAAATAGCTGAGCCTAAAGCCGTCGACCTGCGTAGCATTTTCGTCAATGCATTTCATGAAATTATAGAGCGACAAAGACGTACTCTCTCATTTCGGGTCTTATCACCTCAAACCCTCCTATATCAGCCAATATGCTCATGGTAAAATCTCCATTCGTCATCCCTCCATCCACCTTAAGGGTCTTGAGATCCTGGCCAGAATCCAACTTCATGCTCTCGATAATCGCTTTTGTCTGGAAGGCATTCGCTTCCAGCGTGGCCCGAGCGATATGGGATGGATTCGTATACTGTGAAATGCCGATCATGAGCCCTGCAGCAGCTGGGTCCCAATACGGTGCGAAGAGTCCAGAGAAAGCGGTCACGAAGTAGACGCCTCCAGTGTCTGCTTCCCTCGCAGCAAGCGTGTTAATCTCGGCAGCACTTTGGATGATTGACATGGAGTCCCTCAGCCATTTTATAGCGCTCCCAGCTACGGCAACTAGGTTATGAAATGTTGGTGCAAGTACCAAAGGGTTATTCATACCACTTACTACTGCCTTCGATAGCGTGAACGGGCTTAGTGCCAGGTCCAGGCTGATAAGCAACCTATAAGAAAAGCTCAGATGCAACAATACGATAAAGGTAACCCTGCATACCGTACTGATCAGACCATGTCTGCTTTTCACTACTTCCTTTCCCGTATTGAATAGCAAGAATGCGCCAGTGCCAAAAGTGCATTTTGCCTCCCCTTGAGTCAGACACTTGTTGCCGATAAGGGCTGCTTGTTGGTCGCCGACAAGTCCGCCTATTGGTATTCCAACAAAGGGTCCATATCCGACTGTGCCATAGACCTCAGACGTAGAAACCAATTTGGGCAAGATACTCGGGCGAAATCCGAAGAAATTCAAGAGGCTATGTTCCCACTCCAGAGTCGAGATGTTTAGAAGAAGAGTTCTGGAGGCATTGGTAATCTCTTCGATGTGGATACCTTTCTCCACGCCACCAAGAAGATTCTGAATATTCAAGGGTGAGTGTTTAATCACTTGAGAGAGAAAAAGCTACCATACATAAGCTAGCCAGGACTCGACAGTGCCAAAGAGGAGGTCGTCTGTTTCGTGTGCAAGGTTTACCTCTGGTAAATTATCTAACATCCATCGTAGTTTAATAGCCGAGAAATAGGTGGAAAGAGGAAGACCAGTACTGTGCATTTGTGTCAGTTGACGTCAATATGAATAAGAATTTTAGTACAGGTCACGAAGATATTCCATTCCCTTGAACACACCTGGCTCTGTCTCTATGCCCATAGTTTCCGCCTTATGCACAAAGTCAGATACCGTCTTCTTCGTGCGTGAATCATCCCATACGATGGCCCTGCAGATCGGTTTGCCTGTCTTCCGACTCCAGACTACAGTCGTTTCACGCTGGTTGGTGATTCCTAAGAAAGAGATACCATCATAATGTTGAACAGAAACATCATGATCATGATGCGATTCAGTTGACAGACCAATTACTTTCACACTTTCCTTCGCCCATCCAGCGGCCTGCAGCGATTTAACCACTTCTTCAATACATTTATCGACAAAGTGTTGGATTTCGAGAGCGTCGTGTTCATGCCATCTGAATGTTAGACTCATAAGATTCCACATGCACGAGGGGGTGAATGCTCCTTGCTTACCCAGGATGAGGGTAATACTGAGGGAATTCAAGCTGGTGTTCGGCGACAATGTCTGCATACTTGTTGAAGATGATGCAGCGCACTGAGCTATACGACTGGTTTATCAACGCTCGGTGGAACCGGGAAATAAAAGAACTGACGTAGTGCCGCAGTCAAGAGAGGCAACAAATTCGCCAATTCGAAGAGGAGCCATTGGAATTTGTCTGAGACTTAGAGCATCTGAGGACGGTTTTACTTAGGCCCGGGAAGTCTTAATTGTGGCAAATAGATTAAATTACGTCCATATGGTTGAGAATTTAATTTTTTCTTCTGGCGTCCATTGAAACACAGGGAAAGGGTGTGCTTCTGTGTTAAAAACCCATTTATCTAACGGTAAAAGATCCTCTTCGTGGAACATGAGATACAGGTATTTCAATCTATGTGAGTGTCAGTGAAAGGGATCGATTGATTTCGATTGATTTCGAAAACCCACGTTTCGGCCAAGAAAAAACTAGATGCACGCCGTCATTCATTTGTTTATTTAAGAGTCATGAAAAGGTGGACCCACCTAGGCATGACGTTTCCAAGAGGCGGAGGTTTCGCATCCACGTTTTTGAGAAACGTGTATCCAGTATCAACCTTCGAATGACTTTCAATGGCTTGGAAAATATCCCATCCCCATTGTTTCCATTTGGGGTTCCCGGTGGTCTTCCAAAGGATGAATAGCGATTCCACTGTCTGTCAAATAAAATTGAATCGATTGGAGACATAAGACAAAATTTTTTTACCTCTGGTCTTAGCAGGTACACAGTCCTCCGCATCACATAGTCGCGTCCCCTACCTGTTCCCCGTAACCTTTCGTCTTCCGTGTAGTAAACCGGCTTCTTATTGCTCAACCCAGGCACTTCTCCCTTCCGGCCAGTTTTCGTCCAATCATCAACTGCGTCAATCCAAAGATATGGCTCATTGTCTTGTCCTTCATAGCCCATGTCCATCTGCATCTCATCGGGCCCCAAACCGGTTGCAGAGTCCGCATAAGTCAAATAACATGTTTGCGCGAGTCCTTCGGCAGCCCACATGTGTATCTCCTTGAGGTTATATCTGCTGAGGCGATCGTATGCTTTACCCGCCTCCCCAAAAATAGTTTCGTTCCCTAAATGTTCTAGACGAATGCCAAGTTGGTCCAGGCGATCAAGTGGCAAAGTATGAACGCCCAAAGCTAATAGACCAGGGAGGAAGCACGCTAGGTGCTCGAATGTATGTGTAGGCGTTGGCAGATCGTGGAATCTTAGTGTCGATGTGTCCGTTACGTAGAGAAGATTTCGCTTGGGTGTAAGATATAAGAGTTGGCTGATGATTTGGGTAGTCGCTTGGAGATCTTCAGGAATAATAAGTCAAAATCTGATAATACCAATCCAGTCGTACATAGAATGAGACTTCTTTCATCTGTTTGCCCTGTAAGCAGATAAAGTTTCAAGAGATATTCATGTGCGCTATCTGCTTGAGCACCAACAGATAGGTGACCTTAAATCCAGAGTCATTTCTGATACAAGGAACAAAATGGAGAGTTGAACAGACGGTCCCATGGTTCACCAGTTGACAAATCCCATTTGATGGGAAGCATGCCACCCGTACTGCTGAGGTTTGCATTCTTGAAAATGTTCATGACGGTTTCTGACTGCGGTGAAAATTAATATATCTCATAAGGCATGAATGAAACCTACTCTGTTGAGATATCGCGGGTTGCCTGTCAGCTTTGCGAGATAGGTATATTCTAATTGGAGAGAGGCAAATTCTGCTAGAACACCAGAATTCGAGGTATGGGGTGTCAATCTGTGATCAGCTTCAGCCTCAGCACGCAATGGAATGGGATTTATACAAACGTGACAGGGTTGATAGAAAAGGATGCTAGACCGCTCGAAGTGCTGAAAACAGGATCCAATACCTCAGCGAGCTCTTCTGCACGGTCAAGCAGCATGCGGTTTGGTGAGATGGCGTATGCGGATAGCAAACCTCCAAGGTACCGGATAACCGTTTCAAAATAATGAATGTCGTCCTCCTAAACAAACGGTTCAATGGACAAACACACGAACAAAAAAGGGGTTACCGAAGATCTGTTGAAATCTGCATTTTGGACAATGCGAAGTGCGCGTTGGTATTCATCTTTGAGGTCCATCAGTAACATTGTGTCCAGGGAGTCGAATGCCGTTACGCCCCATCCATTGTACCTTGAGCGTAAGATGTCAGTTTTAGTGTTGACAACGAGTAACAGTACCGGACTTACTGGTCGTTACCTATTTTGGTCCCAGGCCTGAGCTCGTCGTGTGGGGCTGCATACCTTTCGTAGTTATTGTATGCATGCACAAAGGCAGATTTGACTTTATTTGCTCTGCCTTTGGATATACGAGACGGTCCTTTGTCTCTGAGATAAGGGAGAGCATCATTGGGTGAAGTTATAAAGTAGACAGCGTAGAGAGTGATTATGAATGCAGCTCCGTAGGTGATGTTTCGAAATATGGGTTTGGAGAGCAGCATTCTTCGCATGTCGTTTGGGGCTCAGTTGTTCAAGAGAGGATTGAGTCTACTCAACAGCACCATAAAATTGACTCCAGAGTCCCTCCTCAATGACGAGGTCAGCAACAGATCTACTGGGCTGAATAGGGGTGTGGGGAATGTGGGCGACGGTGAGCACTGAGGCCTGAAGTCGAAATCTTTAAGTACTTAGTAGAGTAAGTATATAAGCTTTAAGTATTCCCGGAACTCGTCCATGTGACTTTTGACTGAGTTTCAAAACAGGCAAGTCTCCTTTTAGCACACCCGTTCAGTGTTGGCGTCTCTGCCAGAGGTATTGCCCGATGTCCAGCTTCGACAAGACCGTTAAACTAGCCTGTAAGCCAAAGGCTGCAGCCCCAAAACCAAAGGTAGCAGCACGTTTTTGTTGAGGCTCTCCAATTCAACGCTGATGCTTCCCCTGTTATTCCAGTACCTGGACCCCATCATAGCCGCGACTTGGTCTGATGACGGAGCCGTTCACGACGTTTGCAAGGCCTTGGTATCTCGCATTCGGGAGCCCAATGCTGTCGTATGTTTTTGCTTCTAACGTTAAGTAATGCGCTCGCTTGTGACACTTCATTACAGGTTGTCTTTAAAGCTTTGATTGTTCTACATACAATGATAAGAGCCGGGGCTACAGACAACGTCCTTGGCTATCTTTCCTCCTCTAATATCCTAAAACTTCGGGATATATCTTCTGCAAACTGGGAAGGTATATGATTTTCCCCATGACTGTGCAAATCCCATTTATCTAATTTCATTATCCACAAAAGGGTATGCCGCACCTCAAAACCTTCAGAATTACGCACTCTATCTCGAATCACGGATATTGGCATACAAGGAAATCAAACACGATGCAATTAAAGTACAGTCAGACTCGAATCGCGATATGCGCAACTCAATATCTATCGGGGAAAACTCTAAGCGAGGTCGTAAAGACCGGAAAACAGACGCATCACCTGCGCCAACTAGAAGTAAAACGATAATGGGCAGAAAATTACGTTCGATGACCGTTGAGAAAGGTCTTTTACGAGAAACGAAGGTTGTCCATCGAATGATTGATGCATTGGTTGAATGCAGGGTATGTCGACGAGAATGTATTAAGCAGCTCTTTGCTGAAATCTTTCTATTACAGCTTTATCTTGACAATCTCGAGGATGAACTAACGACAACTGCTTTGCAAATGCTGGTAAAGGATCTTTTGATATTGTTTCAAGCTGGCAATGAAGGGGTCATCAATGTTCTTGGTATGAACGCCATTGGGATTACTCCATGTTGACTTAGCATTCTCTTACAGAACACTACGTCGAAATGTCACATGTAGATGCCGAGGATGCTCTCAAATTATATCGCCGTTTCTGCAATCAGACAGAAAATGTCGTTGGATACCTTGGAGTTGCCAGGAAATTGCAGAATATATTGAATGTCCCCGTTCCCAATTTAAAACATGTTTGTCAAATCCTCTTTCCCATCTCCCTGTTGATAATGTATCCTATTTCAGGCTCCGGTATCTCTGGCAGGAGCATTACAAGAATATCTGGACGACCCTAATTTCGAACAAAACCGAATCGAGTATAAAATGAATAAAGAATCTGCAGATCGTGGGACCAAAACGAAAGCTGTTAAAAATTCTTCCTGTAAAGTTTCTGAATACTTACCGATTTCGTACCTGACCTGTCGAACAGCTGAAGCCGAAAAAAGGACCTCATCGCAGGTATCGTCCGAAAAGACTGAACCCCCTTCAGTGGGTACTTCGAGCGCTCCATCTACTGGTAATCAGGATGGACGGGATTTTTTCTCTGCGATTGAAGAAGAGCAACCGACAATCTTTAACCCCCAGACAAATAGGTCAGTCTAAATAATTTTATTCTTGAAAAAAAACCAATAGTACCAGTTCCAATGTCGCCTATTTGCAACAACCAGCAGCGAATCCCTTCACACGTATGGTTGCTGTTCAGCCCACTGGATTCTTATTGCCACAGGCTACTGCTGTGCCAGCTCAGTCAAATCCTTTCGGTAACTTCTTGACACAACCACAGCCTACAGGCCAATATCCTTTGTCCGCCTTTGCACACCAGCAACCTAATGGGATATCTCCAATACCCCAGCAACCCCAGCCAACTGGTGGAATGCAATTTCCTCAACGACTCTTGCAACCACAGATGACCGGACCCAATCCCTTCCGGCAAAGTATGTTGCTCCCTCAAACCACTGGCATGCAGCTGTTCGGCGTACCGCCCGTGCCTTCCTTGCAGCACAGCCAGACCATGATGAATCTTGGACAAACATTTACCGGACTACCGCCTGTTCAAATGTCATCAACCACTTTTTCTGCTCCCAAACCTTCATTCGGATCCATTCCTTCCGTAAACAACAACGTCCCTGCACGTCCTTCATCAACCCCTCTTACCTCTTCGACGGCTGCAACTGCAAATTTCGCTCTACAACCCGTCAAAACTCACCAAACAGGCACCAACAATCCGTTTGGACCAGTTTCCGCACCACCACCCGTTCCTAAACCCCCTACGCTCTTTGAACTGTCAACAGGCATGTATGGTCAGAATCAAGATCATCAGCAGGCAGGTTCTCTGCTACAACAATCACCGCAGGACCGCCAACTTCCTAAGACATCTAGTTCCAATCCCTTCAATTTCGCCCAAAGTTCACTTAATCCTGGCGCATCCGACATTTCCAGTGTGGCATCGTCCTTTGCGTTTACGAACGGCAACCCACCCACGAACTCGTCTGCCAATTTGTCAACTTTTCAGCCGAGGACTGCAACTTCTACCACAGGTCCTGGTTCTCCATTCTCAACGGCACCATCGTCCCAACCCACTGGCGTGGCGGGCCCTTCACACTTGTCCTCAACAACACCATTCGTAACTCGCCCTACATCACCCATTTCCCCAGTTAATTCACACATCACTGGGCTCACAGGTTTAAAGCCTTTCAAGCCTACATCTTCGTTCGGAACTTCATTGCTGGAATCCCTACCTCCAGTAGCCGGGTCGGGTCCAACTACTCCCACATTATCTGGCAACAATAATTCTGTTATTTCTCCAACATCGAAAGATCATTCGACAACTCAGAGCAGCATGGCAGACTCGTCAGGGTATCTCCTCCCTTCCTCCAACCTTTCTTTCCTAAGCAATCAACCTACTGGTTCGTTCAGAACGAGATCGACACTCGGCGTTGGTTTACGACCTCAATTGACTGGAGGTGGTGCTGCTAATCCATTCAGAGCTTCGATGGCTGCTGGTACACTCGGGGGCAATGCCGTGCCGCCTATGCCGCACTTGCCGGGGTTGGCTTTTGGTGGAATGGGCAGCTCTAATCAGAGTCAACAGCCTAATGCTGCGACATCGCTGATATAAATTACCACACAAACTATTGGATACTGTCTCCTCAGTAGTTATGAATTTTTTTACTTGTTCTCCATCCTCTCTTATTCTTTAAATACTTTTGCTTTAATACCCGTCGGCGTTTTGTCGCTTGTCACGTAGTACCTGATCCGCAAACATCACGCTCATTTGTACCCATTCCTTCAACTCCGTTTACACCATGACATCGTACGTATTGTAAAAATCCGATTCCGTTTACTATATCCACTAAGTATTCACTAGCGATCAACCACGAGAAGGCAAGGCACAATCCCCAGAAGCTAAGCCAACCGACACCATCGAGACCACGCTCGAAAAGGCAAAACGCGCATTCGCTCTTAAACAGTACGAACAAGCTGTAGAGCATTATGCCACTGCCTTGGAACTCGTGTAAGTCACGTCTACCATTCGTCTCTCCTCGTACGTCGCGCCTTGACACATTCCGCTTCTACCAATAAAGCACTGAACAGCTCGGCGAGAACGCTCCAGAAACTGCGGATTTATATTTTTCGTATGGAAAGGCACTTCTTGAGAATGCGGTTACTCAGAGCTCTGTATTGGGCAAGGAGCAGGCGGAGGAAGTTGTTCAGGATCCTGCAACAGGTACGCCCGATGATGTCAGGATAGACGCGCCCTTGACCATCCTCTACTTCAAGCCAACAGCTCATCCTCTAATTCCAACAAACCTATTCTCTCGTTCTCCGGAGACGCGGAAGATGAAGATGGTGCTGTGGATTTATTTGGCAAAGCGATAGAGGTTGATGAAAACGAGGGTGAGGAGGAGGAGGGGGAAGAAGATGGAGAACCAGAGGATGATTTTAATGCTGCATGGGAAGTGCTAGATCTTGCGCGAGCCATATACGACAAGCAGTTAGCAGATGATGGTGACGATGAGGTCAAGCTCAAGTTGGCGGATACATATATCGCACTTGGAGATGTGTCACTAGAAACTGGTAATGCAATATTTTCACCGCATGAAAAAATCCTATTTATCTTTTGCACAGAAAAGTTTGACCAAGCTATTTCAGACTACGAAGCTGGTCTCAGGCTTAAACTAGACTTGCTACCAACATCCTCGCGTCAGATCGCTGAAGCCCACTACAAGTTGAGCATCGTGCTTGACCTCACCTCGGGACGTCTGTCTGACGCCATCGGCCATGCGGGAGAGGCACTTGCTAGTGTTGAAGCTAGGCTGGGTGAACTTCGAAAGGGGTTTGCTGGGAATCTCCCTCCCCTCCCTTCAGAGTCCACAAAAGACTCCAAAGGAAAGGGGAAATCGACTAAAACTCGACTCGTTTGCGATGACATAATCCAGCAGATGTCAAAATCACAAATTGAGGGTGAGATAAAGGAAATGGAAGGTCTTCGTGAAGATCTAGCACTGAAAGTATGCGTTTATGCCTCCCTTCTGAGATCTCAAAGGTTAACGGAGTCAATCACAGGTGGAGGAGCTGAAGACTGCACCGAACGAGTCACTTGCCCAGACCGCACCCGCCATGGCAGCAGAAGCACTTGATAGAGAACTCAACTCTCACTCCTCAGCCACAACGCCATCATCATCAGCTCCTATTATCAACAACTTAACTTCTACAGTCAAAAGGAAAAAGAAAGCGCCGGAAAATACGACTTCGAGCAAACGGAAAGCTGAGGATGAGGTAGATCCTTCAAAGATGGATAAAAAAGTCAGACTTGACACCCCGGAAACTTAAAGCATTGTTTTCATCCCTTAGCCGTCGAGTAGATTTACATTTGTATTCCAAGTCATAATTGGATCAGTTACTATTTGAATCGACTTTTGAGAGTGTATTTGCTCAGAACAACTAACTGCCTTCGACTTTCTTAACTACATCTAACTGCAATGAGTACCCTGCAAGAAATTGTCCCTCAATCTTTGATCCCACATGTTCCAGATCTTTCCCTGCACTCACTGCTCCATCTCGACACCATGTCCCGTACTGGATCCTCCAACCTCTTCGCGCAACGGCGCCCGGTGGTAGCATGCCCCCAAATCCTCTACTCCAACTACGTGTCATGCGAAACAATGTGCTTGATTCTCCCACAGGCGAACTGAGCAGTGAAGATTCGGAAACCACGACTCTGGTAGTATGGGACTACGATCCTTTCCCACTTATCCGATATGCGGTTAAAGAGGTGGATCAACATCCCACTCTACCTGCCATACAAGTGAGAAGGACCTTATACAGCCAAACTTTGATACCAGGACGCTTCTCCTCGTCTTCACTAACAGTGAGTTGACAGTGAGAAGACAAAAGTTGGATGATATCGACCCCAGAAATTCTCACGCTAAACATATCATGATCGATCATGATCGGCGGTCCAAATTTAATACCTTAAGTCGGCGACCACAAATTTTTGTTGTTTCCATTGTTTTATAATGTTGGGGAAGTTAGCATGTTCGGGTATCATCGACTGCACCAATATCGCCATTGATACATATACCCTAGGCCCTGTCCAATTGAGCCCACCTTCACCATTCCTCCAGTCCTCGCATCAGTTACCCAGGACACAAACCCGTTAACACGGAGTATATTTATGTCTGCAATACCCGTATGTGTGTCTAAGATTCGGTGGGCTAGTACTGATCTCATTTTCAAGCAAAAGGACAAAGCTGCCGTCATCGTCCATATTACCCATACTCTGTATCTAGGTCTTTTCAGCTCTACCGTGAACCTACCTCCCAACCTGTAGAAGATCCGTTCGCTTGTTCCATTCGATCAAATTGAAAGCTCACCGACGGAGTCTCGGAACAAGTATTTATTGGCACAACAGAAGAGAGAAGTATGCGCCTTGGAAGAACGGAGACGAGATGTTGCGGCGGGAGGCTGTCTGCAAGGACGATCTGTGGATCTGAAAGCGGCGTGCATGCAT
>Ga0307507_10006520_pt1 | contig 17845 bp, 17 predicted proteins | sample 7_EM_MG_FD_207223 | JGI IMG/M metagenome (GOLD analysis project Ga0307507, IMG submission 207223) | Populus trichocarpa ectomycorrhiza microbial communities from riparian zone in the Pacific Northwest, United States - 7_EM | ecosystem: Host-associated > Plants > Roots > Unclassified | place... | reverse complement strand
GTGTCGGAGGTGGTAGAGGTTGTGTTTCGTGTGCCGCGGGAATGGGAATATATGTATTTTGGTCATTAGCCAGGGACGCTGCAGTAGCTGTAACGATAATGGTGAGCAGTCTAGCCCATTTCCAATAGATATGATTCTGATTTACAACGCTCGATGGAAAGTGTGCAGCTACGAGTAAAATTGCCACAAGGTGGGCCGTGTTGAAACTTTGAACTAAAGGCCAGAGTTTTGTGGTTTTATTCTAGACCTAAAGGTGGTATACGTGCCCGAGTACTCGAATACTTTCATTTATAGACACAACAAAATGCGACTCCGATCACACGACTTTAGGATGAGTGAGGAAGTTCGCTCGTTCTTGCCTCGTCACTAACCGTCTTAACTGTAGGGGTAGGAGTATATATAAAACAAAATGAAATCCCCCAAAGTCCTTCCAGCGATCATCGCATATATCAATCTTCCTCCTTCCATGTCCACTTTCCGTAGCGCACTCCCGCGATAAGAGAGACATGCCTCATAAAGACTTCCATATCCATAGCTCGCATGTAGTCCTTTGACTCTCCGGTGCTTCTTCCGGTGAATGTGTCAATCTAAAAGACCGTCTCCAAAACCTTCTGCCACAACAATGGGAACAATAGCGTGAACACGTCGAGCAGCATCCAATGACTTCCAACATTCACTTCCTCCAATCAATTGAACGGTTTAGCGAATAGAGGGGTTACAATAAACGCTTTCTCTCCCGTGACTTCTGGCACTGCAGCATGTGAGCATGGCTATCTGACCCGCAGTGCTCCGGTGGACAACACCTCAAGAACCTTGATTCTTGACAGGAGCTTCGGTTTGATGTCCCACCCGCCAGCCAGGGCTCTAAATCCAAGATATCGGCTCACTGGCAGCATCAGAAAAATATCCCTTATGTAATCTATTGTGGTACTCAAATTGCCTGATGTTTAGAAAAGCGACTGATTTTTCATACAGGCCAAACGTTGGCCGGAGCCTCAGAATTCCGGTCGTACGCAATGGCAGTCTTGTTTACTAGCGTCAGGCTATTACAAGGACACATCGGATCTGCTTGAGCAAAAGAACCACAGGGTAAGAACCAGAACGCCGGAAAATTTCGCTTGGATGCTGCAGCTGCCTTTCCTCGTAAAGTCCGTTATATCTTCTTCTTCACCTATCTCGACCGAGGGCTAAGGGAGGACTATTTCACCATGCCTCCCTGCATTACGCCGCCTATGGAAGCCCCAGGGCCATTCTCAATCATTCTAGTTTTTACAGCCCATAAGCGAACAAATCACCCTAGGGCTAGAATATTTGCTCTGATCGTCGTAGAGGGACCGACCAGACTACCGTAAGAACTGGAATAATTGAACCTGGCGCTAAGACGTCTGAAATTCCCTCTCTTGGATAGGGGCTCGAGAGCACTGCGAAAACTGGCCCCTCAGCCCCGGACTTGAGGCAAAAAAAAAAAAAATAGTTGACCTTACCAGCAAAGGCAACTCCAACGTCAAAAAGTCAGGTTCAATTATTCCAGTTCTTACGGTAGTAAGTTAGTAAGCATGCAACTCACAATACTGCTTGAGTTCTGTCATACTCTGAGAGCATCTACCTCCCGGGGATAATAAGCAGAAAGTCCCGCTTGGGAGAACAAACCAGGAGGGCACAAATCACCATTTTGCTCTTCGTAAGTCCTACCAAGGGAAGCCGTGCGCCTAAGCCAGAGACTCATAAAATATCACTCGCATATCGAGGTATTTTTAGAAATCTGGGCAACAGCTCGAGATCAACCCACTAGCTTGTCTTATATAATCTCTCCTAGCGTCATGTGCGATTAAAAGTGGAAATATTTCAAATCTATTCCTCGACCTCCGGTCGACGATGACGCGCAGACTCGAAGCACCAATTAACCGGGGCACACTAACCTTGTACCCAAGTATGATACTTCACATAAACGCAATGAAAGCAAATGGTATAATAGGAGAAACACTGCATTAGCTAAGACCCCCGAAGGCAACCAGGCTACGGGGAATAGCTTGGCCATCTGGTAAAATCGCTTTCGCCACACAAGGGAGGTTTAATTTCCGCTCGCGTTTATTATTAGTTCCCTCCTAAATCCCTAAATCTAGATTAGGGTTCAGCTATTTTACTGTAGCATTGCTCCCCTACTCTATGAACTGGCTAGTGATCTTTCGTGACAAGAGTGAGGAATGTAAGGTATCTGCCACGGAAGGCACCTGTCGTGCTGGACCTTTTGGTTCAGAGAGGGCATATCCTAGTAGACCTCATGAGTTTTGAATGCATTTCACTCAGTATAGATGCCGAAAAAGTGCTGAATATAAAAAGCTACGGTGATTCAGAGGCCTTTAAATGTGGTAAACAAGTTTTAGAGTAAAAGTTATAGTCAGAGATAGAGGTTCAGGGATTTTATAAGCCCAGATCTTAATGATTTTTTCCCCTGTTTTCCCATAATATTCTGAGCCAAACATACTGGTATACCACAAATTCAGTGATTTTTCACGACAGCTAAGTGTCTAAGCTAGTGCAGCTGGTGTAAAATTTAAGTCTTTATTAGTGCGAGTGGCTCTGTATAGGTTTCTATGCCAAAAGTACAGGTTTACAGCTACCGGCACACTGCAGAGATTTAATTACAGCTATCTTACTAAAAATATTTGGGAGCCACATCTGGAAAAAAACCTTGGTAATTGATATAATACGATATGTTAATGTGCTCGAGTACTGTATATTGAATTGAAAAATATATGTGGTCGGGCCCGTAATAAATCAGAAAGACATGAAAAGGATAGGAGGAGGCACACAACTTGGGCTTCAATCGTGTGAAGGAAAATATGCAATGATACATATGATCTTGGAGGAGGAACTCCAAATCATCTTTTCTACGTAGAACTGGTGTAATTCCATTAAATAGCCATGTATCCTGCAAGCGGAGCGTGAGTTGTGCCTTCTCTGGTGTGTGGACATCTCTATTGCGTACTGTTGGCTACCTGAAGAAGAAAGAGAAAGGGGAGAGAAAAGGGACAGAAATGGAAGAGCATGATGCCAGAAATGGACAGATGACAGACCATAAGTTAGAATACATAAGAAAAGAACTGCAATGCAAACTAAAGGAGCCCGGAGAGAATACGAAAAGTATGAGAATTAAGTACTCAGGGGTTAAGGGGGGGGTCAGAAAAAGAAAAAGTAGAAGTGAAACAAAGGCCAGTCGGGGAATTGAGGTTGACGCTGGGAACATTTTGTTAAAATATTCGCGACGGTTCCATATCTTCAACACTACTACGACAATGAATGTTTGGATTAGGAGAGTTAGGTTTTGGAAAGTGTTGCGGAACATGGGAGTTGAGGTTATGGTTGTTAGGACGAACGGTTAGCAGCAGCGGAGATGTTTTGTGTACACTCAGGAAACGCACTAGGAAGTGCTAAAGGTTTGAGACTAAGGTCAGCTGGAAGATGGAACGAACAGGTGTCGCACTATGATGATAGCGAAACAGGAAAAGGTATCAGGAATGTTTGGAAAGAGAAAACTCTGTAAGTAGTTGAAACGAAGTCAAGGGATAAAGGGACGGATTGTGTTTGAAGGTTGTGGGTGTGAGCTGGAAAGAAAGAGAAGGAGATGGAAGTGAAGACTTGAACAAAGGAGAAAAAGAGTTTTTTCTGTACGGGAGATTTGTGTATATATAGGACGCTGCTGGCAGCACAGAAAAGAATAAGGACCGCAAGACTCTCTACTCTCATATTCTATTCACTTTACATTTATCGTTACATCGTGATATTTCGGGGATACTGGTTGTCAAATCACCGGCGCTCATACCCTAGTGGAAATCAGGAGGAGAACCCTCCCGAACCGTCACCGCCTTCCACAGCATTTGGCAAGCCATGCCCACCAAACCTTGCGGAGGGTGCAGCCTCGCCGAACACTCATCCGGCCCATGTTTTCAGGTTCTACAGAGCCATCTTCGGAAGCACGTGATTGCGATTGGGGGCAGTCATCCGGAAACTGGTGGGAGGTGACCTTTTGCGGGTGGTTGTAGCCCGACGGGGTGGGAACTGGGGAACTAGATTCTAGAATGCAGGCTTCTAAGGTTTCGGAGTTAACACAGGGCCGTTCGAAGCGCGGCTCCATCCCACCATCGTGCTTATTCCCAGTTGCTTGCGACAGTAGCGTTTGGCAGCCGTTATCGGGTAAGTCGGGACTGACATCCTTGCGTTGGCGGAGTAGCTTCACTATACCCTCATTTCCATTCTGAGCCGCCACAGACAGTGCCGTCTGGCCGGCGCTATTAGGTGAGTCAGAAACGACGTCCTCACGTTCGAGAAGCAGCTTCACTATATCCTCGTGCCCATCCGCTGACGCCATGAAGAGAGGTGTTTCGCCTCGACTGTCTATGATATTGGGATCCGCATCCCCTAACCCCAGAAGCACATCACAAACACCTCTGTTATTGTTTCTTGCAGCCCACATAAGCGGTGTGCACCCTAGGGAATCCTCTCCGTTTACATCGTAACTCCCCAACCGAATTAGAGTCGTAGCCATTTCGGTGATCCCGAAGCATGCGATAGCGTGCAAACCAGTAAACCTGCTGGGCGCATGGCGGCCGTCGTAATATGTCCAAACCTTTTGGCTTACTTGAAAAAGTCTTGCGGAAACATGGTGTTCATACCGGTCAAGATGTTGGAGTGCAAGTGATCTCGTACGTCCGGTTAATTCCTTTCTAGCATGAACTCCCCAATAACAAGAAGCATAACCGAGAAAGGGTATCTTCCCTAGGTGCTCCCAGAGATTGAGTGGTAGTTCCTGAATGGTCGGAAAGTTGAGGTATGTGAGGCAAACGTCCGCCATCTTCGCGTGAGAACTACCGAAAATATTCGGATGTCTCTCGAGATACTCCTTTAGAGTCAAATGTATCAACTCAACTCTTGACTCCTTATCCACCGTGGCTAGTCCCAGGCAGCAGCTCAACAATGTCTCTATTGTGGGCATATTCTCGGGGTCAAGTCCAGTCAGGTCTTCTTCGATTGCCAGCGCATAGCGTAACTCCTCTGGCTCCAATGGCCGCTCGGATTGCGAGACCCACATTAGAACTCCCATCCCCAGTTTCCCCTTGTCTCCTCCCTGCCCTATAATCTGCTCTAGAATTGCGGTATAAACACCATCCATCCCCTGACCACTGGTCATCTGTCTAAGCACTTCTCGCCGCTGACGAATGGTTGACTGCGCCAAGATTGCGTTTATGCTTAACGAAACTAGTAGAATTCCAGTGTTCGCAACGGTCTGGGGGCCCCGGCGGCCCCACGGGGAAACTGCCAAGAAGACTGGACCGGACCGGACGACAATTTTCCCTCAGTCCCGTCCTGGGAAATTTTAGGACTGCGGGGATGAGTGAGGACCACGGGCCCCACAAGGTGAGACACTATTATGCCGTCCTAATACAAGGACGATAGGGGACGGTGGTGGACTGCGGATCCCTGACCAAGACGGTAGGGATCTGCGGGGGTCTGTGGGGATCTGCGGGAATCTGTGGGGATCTATGGAGATCTGCGGGGATCTGCGGGGATCTGTGGGGATCTGTGGGGATCTGTGGGGATCTGTGGGGATCTGTTTGGCCACACACTCTGAGACATTCTGAAACCTTGTTGTGGGGCCCGCCGTCTTCCCCCGTCCTACGGCCATTAGCCCTGGGCAAAATTCTCTCCAGGACTGGACGGACTACGATTCGTAGTCCGTCCTGGTCCTACCCTCAGGACGGACGGACTGCCCCGTTGCGAACACTGTAGAATTCTGGATACATGTGAGTAAATAGAATGTAAATAAATGCGCACATGTGGTAATATCCGACACCTACGTTTTAGGAACCTTTTCAGGAATGATCTGGAGGATCTCCTCTTTTAAATCTGAGTTCATTACCTGGGGTTCTCTATCGTTACGGAATCCAATGGTTAGAAAATTCCTGATATCCTCCTCGGTTGGTTCGATTCGGATCTCTGCCCTTCGAGTAAAATGTCTCCCTATCTCCTCTCGGATGTACCAGCGACCTGTTAAGAACAGCCTAGTGCCTGGTGATTGTTGAGTTATCTTCGCCAATGAATTGAACAGCTCTGGTCGACACTCGCTGGGAAACTCGTCCATCGCGTCAATGCAAATATAGCTCCGTTTCATGGCACGAAGGGATAAAATTAGCAGTCTGAGGACTTCAACAGATTCTATCTCTCGACCGTCATGATGTTTTCTCGGCCTCTCAAATGCCCCGATTCCCCCTGGAACATGCTCTACTTGCTTGAGGATTGCACTTAACATATGGACCGTGGACTGTTCTTTGTGGGTCTGGGAGTCGCAGTACAGACACGTGACGACCCGATCCCTCAGTCTCTGATTGCGCAGTGTGTCCATAACCAAAGAGCTACCCAAAAATATTCCTGTTTAGACTCCCCCATTTTGACAAGGGAATGCTAACTCATACCCGATGTGTGTTTTCCCAACCCCGGGATCCCCATAGCAAAATAAGATAGGGCTAACCACCCCATCCTCACCAGTATCCCAGTTTATAAACTCCTCTGTTCGCAAAAGCCAATCGCCTAATCCCTCCACCCGAGAAGATCTAAGATCCTGATGCTTTAGGCTAGGGTCTAGTGTGCCTACCCGGCCGGCCTGGTCACAAAGCTCGGCGTGAAAGCAGGAACCTTCGCGAGCAGGATACCAGTAGCGGGGGGCGGGTGGAGGAGGGAGAGGGTGCCGCTTGAGATATTTGAAGCGACCCATGTTGCTCGTTGTGGGGACAAACAAGAGGAGAGAGCCGGGTGAGCCGGGTGAGGTATGACGGTTTTGATGAAATTTACATGGGTTGGGAGGCAAATGTTAAAAATTTCATGAAGTTTCGATATCTCGAGCAGGAATTAGAACACGAAATGTTTGGATCAGGAGAAGTTTGTTAGGGGACAGTCTGAGGGCAAGGGAGTTGAAACAATGGGTATACGGGCAAAGAGTTGGGTGTAGCGGAGATGTTTGGATGGTTCTAGGAACAGGCACGAGTTTGCGCTGGAGGTTGGGGACTAAAGTACGCTAGGAGTTGGAACGGATGGGTGTCGTAGTATGGTAGTAGGGAAACCGGCGAGCATATCAGGAATGTTAAAGATTGGGGCGAAACTAAGAAAACTGGGTAAGTAGACGAAACAAGAGAAAGGGATTAAAAGGCAAATGTTTTGGGAGAAGTTTGAAGAGGTTTTCCGGAAAGAAGGTGAAGGTCACGGAACGGAAGGAAATTCCTTGGACGAAGTTGAAGAGAAAATTTTCTATCCCTTAGAGAGGTGAAACAACGAAATTCAGTGCAGCCACGAAATTGCGCCATACTCACGTATGACAGACAGGGGTTCATATTGCTAAAGAAAGAGAAAAATAGAAGAAAAACACCATTATGACTGTCCAATACCATGAAACAGAGGAAAACATGAGCGACAAAGAACAACATGACAGCGCTGGCACTGAAAGCTAGACTGATGAATTTGGACCTCTGGTCCTCCTTGCTTCCGCCTCCACCGACACCAAAGACACCATCCCCGAGTGACCTTCACGGTATGTACTCGAATATGCCCTCCCTGTAGTGTACCAAACCTCCCAACTGGCTTAGGTTCCAAGGTGTTTTTGGTAATATAGGATTGGCGTATAGGATTGCGAAGGCGAAACCGCTTATGTTGCCTGTAAAGAAACTTAAATTTAGGCTTATTGAATACAGTAGGTGAGGAAGTTGAGCTGAGGGAGGTTTGAGCTGTAGTTAAAAGAGAGGTTACAAGAGAGGAGCGGAAGTCACGGTGAGAAATTTGTGAACCATTGGTGCGGGCAAGCCGGTAGCTATTAATAATAGCTATATCGAGTAACCAGTAGAAGAAAGGCTGCCAATTGCGTCGAGCAACACGCTGGGTGGAAAAATATGATCGCAGTTGATCAGCAATATCAACACTGCCCATATACTGATTGTAGTCATCATCAATCTTGGAGATTGGAAGGAGTTTTCTGTGCTGATTTTCACCAAAAGGTCTTCGAGCAGCGGCAGCATTTGTGCTTGTTTCCCTAGGTTTCCGGCGCATTTTTTCAACCCAAGCACTGGAGTCCAGGTTATGAACCGTGGAAAGTAGGTGAACTGTGCTGTTATCCTGCCACAAAAATACCATAACGGGTGGAATTCCCCATTGTGATGGTTGTTCTGCTTTTGCATTTTTTGGTGTATCCCGTATTTCATGAACTACCACTCCAGTTGCAAAATTCCATTCCAGTAGACCAACTGCCTTATCCTTACTAATATTCTGGATATCAGGGAAGTCTTTGCTACTGGTAAGAACTGTGCCACATGCCCCGATACCATGGTCTAGTAGGCGTGCAAATAGACGAATATTTGAGAAGTAGTTGTCCATGTAGACCGTGAAAAAGTATGACTGGTAGGGCAATTTTACTAGCATCTGAAGAACAGCAGAAGAAGTAGGCGAAAGGAGATATGGTTTCTTTTGCTGAACGGAGGTAGCAAAGCCTTCCATGTGTGAAGTAAGCTCCCAATCATACGTATAGCCAGCGTTGCATACTGCAAACACTTTATAGCCAAGACCGATAGGTTTATTTGGCATTTTAATAGTATGTGCTGATCTCCCTAGAAACCGAATCATCATCTCATCGATTGCGACATTTGTAGCAGGAAGATAACACTCCTTAGCCAGGTCTCGAAGACTGCTATTCAACGGTTCTAGCTTTTTCCACCACTCCTTTCGCTGGATTGGTAACTCGCTTGGCTCAGAGATGTGGAAGTACCGCTTCAGCTGTTGAAACCTTGTATAACTCATCTGCATCATTGGCTCAGGGAGAATGCCATTAATTCGCCGCCAGAAAAGCTTCGGGCTGGCCGCTTTCGAGAGACCCATGTAGATCAACATTGCGAAATAGACTAGCAGCTCAGAAGAGCAGGTGGGATACCATTTGCGGATAAATGGATGACTTAAACTAGCCAATCCAGCTGTATGGGAAGTGGCATACATATTGGTATGCTTTGCAAGAAGGCTAACCTGCTCAGGTGAAAAAAATAGAGCAAAGAGTTCGTAAGGGTTCACACAGCCTGCGGCTGAACCTATTGCTTGGGCTTTGTGTGGTGGAAATAGTCCCTGAAAAGGAATATGCGATGGTGGAGCAGGAAGCTGTTTTATCTTCTCAATAGCAGAATTTCTTTCGCTCCTAGCAGCAGGCTGCTTTCCCTTTCCCATCTTCACCTTAGACTTGGCTGGGCCCTTTCCGCAATCCATCTCATCATCTCTTCTCTTGGCTTTTTCATCCCGATCTCCTGCCTCTCCTAACCCACTCGCTCCATCTGCCTTCCAAACTCTTTTCCTTCTTACGCTACCTTGCTCTTTCTCCGTATTATCATTCTCCTTGCCTATTCTTCTCACGCTACTCTTACCTGCTTCTGGAAAGCAGTTCTCACTAATCGGTGGGGGGGATGGTCGAGTTTGTGATCTTGTGCAGCGCTTGGAAACTGCCGTTTGCCTTAGCCGAGCCATATTTCTCAAAGGTGGCTCTACTACTTTCCACTTTCTGTCAGCCAATAACCTTCCTTTAAGGATAGTAATTCCTCAATTACCTCTTTTGTTTCGCAATTGTGGCATCTTTTTCCTCACAATCACTATTATAGCTGAATGTTCGACATGCCTTGGTGAAGTTTTCACCGTAGTTTATGTTCAGATGATGTTGCTAGCTGATTATTAAGCACCTGTCTTAGACAGCAGGATTGCGCAACTTCGTGGCTGCACTGAATTTCGTTGTTTCACTTCTCTAAGGGATAGTCAAGATTGTGGATAAAGTTATACTCATACCCGTAAAAACTTTAACAATCGGCCCATGTGCTATGTCGTTGGAGTTGCCTCCTCTGGTAAGATCTGGTGTTTTTTTTGTTTTTCTATCTCTCTCAGGGGCTGAGCAGCCGACCCTTTGCTGTGTTTTTCGCCCCTTTTCCAAATTTGGGAATTTCCGACGACATAGCACATGGACCTATTGTTGGAGTTTCTACGACAGGACACCACTACCGTAAAAACTCAAATAATAGAGTCGTGTGCTATTGTCGAGAATTACCCACTTGAGAAAAGGGGCGAAAAACACAGCAAAAACAGAGCTGCTCAGCCCGCCAAAGAGTCATAAAAAAACAAAAAAAACACCAAACCTTACCAGAGGAGGCAACACCAACGACATAGCACACGGTTCGCTTATTTGAGTTTTTACGGTAGTAGCATAGAAAGAATAAGGATCCTAAGATACTCTCCTACAATCAGATAGTTTCCACCGATCATAGCCCAAATTTTTTCCAACAAAGGCCTTATGAGAGGATGAGAAGGGTAGGCTGCATCTACCGGTAGTTAATCTCGCGTTGCAGAAAGCTTGACGGGGGCTCGCGCGAATGACTACCTTGCAAATTCTGGGCGCTTCGTGAAGGCCCCGCCGAATGGGAAATCTGTGTGTGACGAACACAGTACTATAGGCTACAGCCTTCCTGCTGCGAGATACTGGTACAATGTCCGGAACGCCCCTGCCGTAGAGAGCGTTGTTTCGCCTTCCTTGTCTTTACTGTAATGTTGGGATCTGCATCCCCTAATTCCAGAAGCACATCACAAACCCCTCTGTTATTGTTTCTGGCAGCCCACATAAGCGGCGTACACCCAAGGGAATCCCTTCCATTTAAATCGCAGCCCCCCAACTTAATAAGTGCCGTAGCAATTTCCACGATTCCGAAGCATGCAATGGCGTGCAGCCCAGTAAACCCGTTGGGGGTAAGCCAACTACTATAATATGTCCGAAATCTCTGGTTCACTTGAAGCGTCTTTACGGAAACGTGCTGATCATACCGGTCAAGGAATTGGACCGCCAGTGCTTCTGTACGTTTCTGTTAATCCCTTTCTAGCGTGAGCTCCCCAGCAGCAAGTGGAGTAATCGAGGTCCTATCATCAATGCTGTTACAATCCCGGCAAGCATCCCCTAAACCGCTAAGATATTCAGCCCCGTTTAAAATGTTGAACACTAGCCTATTTGAGTAAGTTAACCGTGATAGGAAAAACCTTGTTGTTTACTAGAGGCGTAGTACTCAGAATTCCGCAAAACCTGTGTTCCTCAGCGTGTAGATTTACTCCCGATTACTCAAATAGGCTACCGGTGTGGAGAGGGCGCTGCGATAGGGTAGTTTTAGCAGTCAAGGGAGCGTTTGAGCACCCACTAAACACCTATGTTTGTAGATAGCTTGGCGTGCAGAATTTCCTGCACATAAGCCTCTCTCCCCTTTCTGTAGTTAGACAAGCGCAACACCACCGTCCTCACGACGGTGAGTGGCATCCACTCTATTGGGCTTCACTTTCTGTGCGTATCACTATCTACATATCGCCTACGTTACACAGTACCTATTCGGGGTCAGGTTCACCTCTCCAATCTCTGGGTATAGCGAGTGGGTCACGATCGTAGTTTACAATCACAAGCAGTCTCGGTCAGAACACCTTCCAACTCAGGGAATCATCAGAAACATCCCACACCGGTAGTGTTCAACAATTTAAACAGGGCTGAGTGTCTCAGCGGTTTAGGGGATGCTTGCCTAGAGTGTCACAGCATTAATGATAGGACCTACAGTGGGCCTCCAACTGGCAACATTGTTTAGGCTCTGTCATGCACCGATAGTGTCCACCTCATGGAAATAAGGGAAAGGGGGCCCTGTTTAAGCGCAATATTCAGGATCATATGGCAGTGACACCTACACTAGAAAATGGGTAACTATTGACCATAATTTTCCATTAAACCAAGACCGGGAAGGCACAAACCACCATTTTACTCCTCCCAAGTCCTAACCAAGGAAAGCCATGCAAGTTAAGTCAAGGACTCACAGTATATAACTCGTAAACTGAAGGTGTTTTGTGACATCCAAGCAACTATATTTGAGTAGCTCAAAATCAATCCATCAGCTTATCTATCGAAGTGGCGGAGAAAGAAACTATCATATAACCTCTCCTAGTATGATAAGAGGCGAAGAGACTTAAGCCATATCCATCAACCTTCGGTCGCTTATAACGTGTAGGATTCAATGAGCCTGCTAAGTAGCAAACGTTAACCTTGTAAGCGAGTGCATTACAAAAGCGCTATGAAAGGGAGCGGTGGAAGAAACACTGCGTTAGCTAATACTCCTCCACATTTGGGGCACAAGGAAAGTTGAACTTCTCCTTGCATTTTATACTTGTTCCCCAGAAATCCATTCCCGAGTCCTGTTGGCCGGGCCGTGGTGGCACTACCGTACGGTAAGGTGGTTTCCCTTGTGCTCTGAATCGGGAAGCGATCGAACGCGGAAAGCAAGGTTCCACGATGCAGGGCTCCTGTTTTGCTGGGACGAGGGAGGGCATATTCTGGCAGACCTCATGCCCTCGGAAGCACTTTATTTGAAATACAGGCAGGGGGAAATGTTGACTATATATATATCCAGAGCTTTCGGAGCTTAAATTTCCTAAACGAGCTTTGAGCAGAAACCATAGTCCAAGGTAGAGATTCGAGGATTTCATAGACACCGATCGAAGTGTTTTTTGCCCTGTTTTCCAATTGTATTCCCCGCCTTGCATACCGGTATATCGCCGAGTTGATTTCCCACCACGACCAGGTGGCTGAATTGGGGCTGGTGATATTTATCTTGACTAGTGCTAGCAGTTCTGTGTAGGTTTCAATATCAACAATGTAAGTTTACGGTTTCACCGGTCGGGTATTACAAGAGGGGTGCACCACTATTCACGGAATACCAAATAACCTCCCACGAGGTTCAATGATGAGCTTGCTGTTGGAAATGCTGCTTGGCATGCTAGAGTTTCTTTTGTTTCATGAAAGCACGGAGGATAAGAAAGATGTTTCATTGATAGACGGATAGGAGTATGGATAGTTAAAGGAAACCATGAAGGCTACAGAAATGAAGGTAGAACAAGGGTTGGGTGTTGGCATCACAGGCTGGAGGAAAGAGGAAGTATTTGTGATGCATTTCTTTTGTTCAGGGATAACGCAGAATCTTTCTTTTGTTTCTATGAGCGATCGACAAAGTGATAGGGAGACATGCGTGGAAGCAAGTGGATATGAGTGGTGATCTTTGGAAGACTGAAGATAGTGTTTTGTTTTTCATGTATACAGTATACTTCTGTCGTTACCGGCAGTTTAGCAGGCAAGTAAGTACGACGAATAAACCTAAGATGCTCGCTATCGTTATCCTCTCCTTCTGTTGCCCTTTCGATGCCGTATTTTCTCTTATTTTAGAAACTTGCAAGGGAGATTACTGATTATGTAGGTTACCAATACTAGTATCTATGTGTTACACGGAATGTTATGCCCACGGTTGCCAAACTTCATCTTAGTAGTCTCTGCGCCGGCTGCTCGGGCGAGAGGTTGGTGCCCAAGACAGATACCGAAGATCGGGGTCTTGGCAGCTTCAATTGCTGTTCGAAGTCTGTCCAAGGTAGCCTTTAGGGTAGCCGGGTCGCCAGGTCCATTATTAATAAATAGGCTGTCATAGTTTCCCTCCATTAGAAAATCGTTGTCCCACCGCACGACCTTTACCTCAATCCCACAGGAGAAGAAACATCTGAGCTGATTGAATTTCATACCGACATCAACACAAACTAGACGTGTGTAGAGCATGTAGCGGGTGCTGCATATGCCTTTCTGCAGTTTGATGATTTCCCGGTGTTTGTCTTTTCATGTTGTTTCGCGCTTTCTTTCCTTTCTTCTCTTCTTTCTTGGAATAATAAAACCACCACTTTCTGAGATACAATTCACAACACTATGATTGCTGTGGGGAAAAAAATCGCAAGTGGGGGGTGAAGGCGGCTCTCCCGGAAATCAAGGTGTCTAACAGCTGGGGTCGGCTTATTGGTAGCATCGCAAAAGCTTCCCATGCAACCAATTGTGATTACCCTAGCGTCCACAAAAGGGACTTCTAGTGCATACCGAGTACAGCCCAAAATTTCCCCAGAGCCTCAGAATTCCGGTTGTATTCAATCGGAGGCGGTTCCGGTAACGCCAGGCAAGTACTCGCGATGTCGAAGTGTTTTTAAAAAAGACTGCTATTGCATACCGGGAAAAAGGGCCAAACTCTGGTGGTATGCAACAGCAGTCTTTTTTAAAACCGCTTCGACATCGCGAGTACACGGATAAGTCTGATCTGGGTGCGTACGGTACTGTACTACCGGCACACCATATCGTAAGAACTAGAACACCCAAAAATTTCGTTGCATGCTGAAGCCGCCTTTCCCCACAAAGTCTGTTGTATTTTTCTTTTTATTTGTCTCAACTGAGGGCTTAGGCAGGACCTTTTCACTGTGCCTTCTCCTATCAAAAATTATTCAGGGTCATAAGGCAGTAGCACCTACGGTGCCGTAATTTTCTATAAAACCAAACTAGGAAGGCACAAAGCACAATTTTGCTCTTCCAAAGGTCTTAACCGAGGAGAGCCATGAAATCTAAGCGTAATACTCACAACATATCACTCGCATTCGCCTACGCATTTTCAGAAATCCAGGCAATTGTTGCTCCAAATTAATCTGCCGGCTTGTCTATCATAATGGTAGAGAAAGGAACTATTTTATAGCTAATACCCCCCCAATAAATTTGGGTAGAAGATAACTTGACCGTCTGGCTGACCCACTTTTGTGGCATAGGGAAAGTTGAATTTCTTGCGTTTTATTATTAGCTAACCCCAAATCCTTTTACACAGGTTGAGGTGCCGCTACTGCACGATATAATTGTTCTCCTACTGCTATGAATCAGTGAGTGATGTTCCGTGACGAGAGTGCAAAATAAAAAGTGTTCAAAGGAAGGCACCTGTTGTGCTGGTCATTTTGGTTAAGGAAGGTCATATCCTGGTAGGCTTCATGTGTTTCGAATGCACTTGGTACACACGCAGGGAGAGATTCTGGGTATATATATCTCGAGTTTTTAGAGCTTAAATTTCGTAAACAAGCTTTGATGCAAAAACCATAGTTAAAAGTAGAGATTCGAGGGTTTTATAAACTCCGATCGCGATGTTTTTGGCCCTGTTTTCCAATAGTATTCCGAGCCTTCATACTAGTATATCACCAAGTTTATTTCTCACGACGGGCGGGTGGCTGAATTGGGGCTGGTGATATAACTCTGGCGGCCGCGCACAGGCTTCTATACCAATAGTGTAAGTTTACGGTTCCACCGCTCTGGTATTATAGGAGGGGGGGCACAACCATTCCCGGGATATCAAATAACCTTGCACAAGGTTCAGTCTTTCAATCTTGAGCTTGCAAGAGGGATGGCTGGTTACGTCAATTGTCAATACCAGTATCTATGATTGCTGGCGGGGAATCCCAAGCCGGGGTGAAGTCGGCTCTCCGGGAAACCGAGTCGAGGAAGACTCTAACACGCAATAACAGTAATCGCAAATCAGTCTCACCTAGCATCCTCCTTCTCAAGGACATCTTTGTGCTTCCGGCTACTGCCTGCGACTAACAGTTCCCTACAATTCTTTTCTGCAAATTCCCTGCCCTCCTCAGTGAGGCCAATCACAACCTCTTACTCCGTAACAAGTATCCGACCCCGGGCATAAACTTAAGCGCACCTTCCCAGCGCCCTATAAGGGAGGCCTGCTAGCAGTTGTCCGCCTTGCTGCTCGTTCCCTGGGACTTCGATGCGGCACTCCACCGACAATGCATTTATTGCTACGTTTTGGGTGGAGAGGGCGGGGTGAACTCTAAAGTTACCGGGTAGGAGGAGTGAGGGAAGAAAAAGAAAGAAGAGAGAAAATGGGGACTGAGAATGGAGTGCGATGGAATGAGGAAGGGCGGGCGTCGTGCTTTCAGTGGGTTTACCATGTGCTATGAACACGGTGAGTCTTCATGTCTGGAGAGTCAAATTTTATAATTTTTATTGGCTTGCCATCGTAATCATTTCTTTGGCCCTCTAATACCATCATATCTTACCCTATCCTGCCGCATGAACACCACAGCTCGGATAACCTACCGCATACGGAAAAAGGTGGGGAGGAAGGAAAAAATGAGAAAATGAGAGGAGGGACATGGCACGAGAAAAGGACAGATGTGAGACAACAAAATATATAAGGAAAATTGTGATGTAAATCAAAGGAATTCAGAAAAAAATACGAAAAATCTAAGAATCAAGCAGCGCTTAAGGACTAAGGGGGGTAATTGAACAAATGAAAAATAGAGGTGAAACGAAAGCCAGTGGGTAACAATTGCGGTTAGCCCCAGGAGCACTCATCGTAATATCATGATCTTTCTGGGACGTGTTTAAAGGATCCAAGGAGCATCATGATCAGATGGGTCGGGATTGAGTCCGTTGCTTTCGAGGATAGCTTCATTGTAACCTCATGCTCATGCACAGCCGTATCAACAGTGGTGTTCGGCCGTAGTTATCAGATAAGTCGGGATCGACTCACTCGCGGTGGTAGAGTAGGTCCACTACACCCTGGTACCCATCCGCTAATGCCATATAGAGTGCTATTTCGCCTTCACTATCTTTGATGTTGGGATCTGCATCCCCTAATTCCAGAAGCACCTCACAAACCGCTGCGTTGTTGTTTTTGGCAGCCCACATAAGTGGTGTACAGTCCAGGGAATCTTTTCTGTTCACATCGCAACCCCCCGACTTAATTAGAGCCGTAGCAATTTCCGCGATCCCAAAGCATGCGATAGCGTGCAACCTAGTAAACCCGCTAGGGGTAAGCAACCCCTTGTGAAGTGTCCGAAACCTCTGGTTCACTTGATGGATCTTTACGGCGACATGGTATTCATACTGGTCAAGGAGTTGGAGTGCGAGCGATTTTGTATGTTCTGTCAATTCCTTTCTAGCATGGACTCCCCAGTAGCAAGAGGCATAATCGAGAAAAGGTATCATCCTCAGGTGCTCCCAGAGATTAGGTGGTAGGTTCTGAATGGTTTGAGAGTTGAGGTATGTGAGACAAACATCTGCCATTTTCGCGTGAGAACTACCGAAAAGATCAGGACGTCCACCGAGGTATTCCTGTAGAGTCAAATGTATCAACCGAACTCTCGACCCTTCCTCATCCACGGCGACCAGCCCCAGGCAACAGCTTAATAATGTCTCAATTGTGGGCGTATTCTCGGGGTCAAGCTCGGTCGAATCTTCTTCGATTGACAGCGCATAGCGTAGCTCCTCTAGGCCCAATGGCCGCTCGGATTGTGAGACCCACATCAGAACTCCCATCCCCAGTTCCCCCTTATCACCGCCATGCCCCATAATCCGCTCTAGAGTTGCGGCATAAGCACCGCTCACCCCTTGGCCACTAGTCATCTGTCTAAGTACTTCTCTGCGCCGGCGAATAGTTGACTGCGCCAATATCGCGTTCGTACTCAACGAAACAAGCAGAAATCTACAAATTTGTTAGTAAATGACCTGTGAATGAATGTATTGGCACAAAATGCCGTGATATCTGTGACATACATGTCCGAAATCTTTTCCGGAATGGTCTTAAAGATCTCCTCTCTTAAATCTTGGTTCATTGCCCCAGGCTCTGTATCGTTACTCAACCTCGCAGTGAGATAGCTTCTGATATCTTCCTCAGCCGGTTTAATTCGGATCTCTACCCTTCTAGTAAAATATCTCCCCATCTCCTCTCGGATGTGTTGCCGACCGGTTAGGAACAGCCGAGTGCCTGGTGATTCTTGAGTTACACGTGAAGTTATTTGGGAACGAGCACCGATTGTATATATGAGACTTGGAAGCGTATGAATAAAGCGCGAGAGCAAAAGACCAGTTAGATTGAATGCGTTCTATGCACTGACTCTTCTTCTACAAGTGTGC
>Ga0307507_10006519_pt1 | contig 17849 bp, 23 predicted proteins | sample 7_EM_MG_FD_207223 | JGI IMG/M metagenome (GOLD analysis project Ga0307507, IMG submission 207223) | Populus trichocarpa ectomycorrhiza microbial communities from riparian zone in the Pacific Northwest, United States - 7_EM | ecosystem: Host-associated > Plants > Roots > Unclassified | place... | reverse complement strand
TCTCTGGAGAAGACATCATGATCGTCGCCGCAGTTCGGGCAGTGGGGGGGGGAGGTGGGGCAGCAGCCTGAAATGGCCTTAGTGTCTCCGCCCTTGGGGCAGGTGGGGTTTTGGCAGCGCTGAGCTGAGCGAGTATGGTGTAGTGCGCAATAGGGACAAGTTGGGTGCTTCTGGGTGCATCTGGGATGGGCGTGTCCGAAGCCATTGCAGTTGAGGCATTGGGTGTAGCGGTTAGCTTGCGTCGTTTTCTCGACTTTGAGCCGTTTTGAGAAGGGGAAGAGGGCGGGGAGGAGGATGGGAACGTCGTCGGGGTTAACGGCGACAACCACCGAAGTGGCCTGCTTGGACAGGCTAGCAGTTCGGTCCTTGTTAAGGTACCTGGCCGAGCCGATCGTGACTGCCTTGGCGTTGTGGATGGAGTTCTTGATGAAGGTGAAGAGTTGTTCGTCATCTTCTGGGAGGACGTCTGTGGGGATCGAGTGAATTGCCAACTGTATAGCGGTTGGCGCCTGGGTAAACGTAAGCCAGGGGTTATCACCGACGGGGAAGGATTGGTTGAGGCGGCGGGTGAGGGCATCGAAATATGGGGCGTAGGATTCGGCTGCGGTGTTGGGGTTGGTGCCCGTAAGGGAAACAGCGCCTCGGTTGTTGACCTTTGCGATAAAGCCTTTTGGGAGGAGGCAGTTGGAGTCGGTGAGGGTGGCAGCGGCTATGTCTGCAAAGGAGGCGGCTATGCGTGTGGCAAGGGCATGGGGGGCGGGGCTGGATCTGGGGGCGAAGAAGCGTCTTGAGGCCTGGGGGAGGGACGACGGGGTCTTTATCTTGTTACCCCCATCTCTCGCTACCTCTGTGGCCGACCCCAAATCTCATGTCCCGAGGGTGCCCTTATATAGGGGTTCTTCCCTCAACCCTAACCCTGTGTGACTCATACTCTCGCTTCACACGACTCATCACTCATAGTGAGTCATAGTGTGAAATCCATCTGCTGACCCGTCCGAGTCAGCTGCGCCATATCTCGCTATCAATCAAAACCCATAAAACCAGTGAGGTGCCCTAACGGGGTCACATGTGTGAAACCCATTACTCATAACTATTAGTCATGTGCGAAATACATAAACCACATGACCACAATCGTGCGTCATGTCAAAATATCAACCAATAACAATCAACCAATAACACGCTACTGCGTTGTCATGTGGAAACCTATGAGTCAACTGATCTCATAGCGTGAAAGATAACAAACCGGTGACTGATAACGATTAGTCATGTGAGAGTCTGCCTTGCTTGGTCACCATTTGTGACAGTTATACAGGCATTGTAAAACGGTTCGGCCGAGAGGGATTACAATGGCTGCGAGGTTTAAATACCCTGTAAGTGACTGAAGTTCTACGAGTGAGATCGTCGCTTGCGCCGAAAATGTTGTAACGAATGCTTGGGCTTTGTCTAGTTTGCTTAATGCTAGTCAGATTACTATGTCCGCAGTATCTATTTCCACTCCCCCAAAACTAACTGCCGTTCCCTCCTCGCTCTTAGACTCCTTGACTGATAGTCCCACTTCTCTCCATAGCTCCGCAAATCTCCTCCCGTAGTATCCCGGGTTTCCATTTGGGGGGATGATTGCCCGGAAATGATCCAGGTAGTGGACAACCTCTCCTGGTATTCTTTTGTCGTCAAGTTCGGTGGTGAGCACCAAATGGAATACCGCTGCAAATAGGTTGAAGATGTAGGGGGCTGTCCGCAAGCCGAATGGGAGAAACTGTTCGGCATCATATTGTCCTTGCTATTCGAATCCCAGCAGCCGTGTATCGAGTGGGACTACAGGAACGTGGCGGAATGGTGTTCTCAAAGTCGCGCATGATGAGCCAGGATCACTTTCCAAATCGCTGTACTGTAAAAATTGCTTCGCTAATCCGGCTGTAGTTGATCGTACTGTACTCTGCGGGGATTCCCCAATTGATTGACGACTGATCGCTTGTCGGGTATGATAAGTGGTGGATTCATCTTTTGGACCCATCAGATATGTCCGTTAGGCCCACGGGGAACGCCCTAAATTGTTGTGGGAGTTGACTGAACTCTGTGTAGCACGCGAGTCTATTGAGAGTAATCTCTTTGGTAATTTCTGCAGTTACGATTTCTTTGTTGTCCATGGCGGAGGCCAAATTTGGATATATCGTGACTGATCTTCGGTGGCTCTCGTATCCAATTCTTGCTCCAAATTGGCAGATGCCCAGAATTGCCTCCACCACCTCACGGTCTGGGAAGGATCTTGAAAGACGCTCCCATCCTGCATAGTTAAGTGGGCCAGCTGGCATGGGCAATGAGTGTTTGGTGAATAATGGGTAATGGCTATGCGTGTTGGGTCGAGTATGATGAGGCTCTCCGCTGACAGTGGGGTTGGGTGAGGTATGCCAGCTGGCAGGGGACGATTCCCCATTATCGGAGGTCACCGCTTGTGTAGCGTAAGCATGGAACAAGGGCTGTATGAGTAGAGATGAGGTAATATGATGTGTATTATATGATAGTAGTAGGGAGAGCACAGTGCGAAAAAAAAGCAAAAAGTGTATGCGGATTGGGGGAAAATATAGGTACGGGGGCTAACGTCCTGGAACACGGCTGCGAGAAGTAACTACTTTGGTGTTTGCTTCTTGTGTGCACTGGCTGGACTTGTGATTGCTACCACAAGTCATGGAAATATGCTCGTGGCGGCAGTGGGTTATACGGCATTCTCGGAAGTTCCAGTGCCGGCTGATTTGACTATTGGGAATTGGGGGTTGACTGGCTGCTGCCGCTGTGCGGTTTACTTGGTTGCTGGTTGTATAAGTTCCCCGTCGTTCTCCTCCTTCGTAACCGTGAGTGTGATGAGTTGTTGGATAGGTATAGCCCCCGTGAGTGCTCTCCCGAAGAGGGAGCTCAAAGATCCTGCATGATTGAGGTGGAATCCGAGCTGGGCCTTGAGTCAAGGTAGTCCGGGGGATCACATGAGCAAAGCATTTCGACGCTATCAGTTTGCTGTCAATCTGCTGCCATTCGCTTGCCAGGTAAATACTCTTGCCACCCGCTAACCTCTTCCGGTGAAACTGGAAGTGGTAGGCTTTTACCCCTTCCCAGGTATACTTCTCAAGTAAGTCATACAGGTTCATGGTGTAGAGAGGGGGAGCTGTCCTGAGTGACCCCTGCTGAGGATCTGGTGCCAGCTTCACCAAGATCCCCTATATGCTGCCCAGGCCTTGAGAAAGGCACTCATCCGATACTCACTTTATTTCCCTTCTCGTTCCGGCTGTTCGAACTCCACCACACTGATACGAATTGTCCGTTGTGGCTCTGCCCGATCTCGCTCAGGCGCTAGCAGCCGGTATCTGTTGGTAGGTTTAAACCGGTTTTCGATTATTTGTGTTAGCGTACTTCGTTCCACGCTTGGGAAGTGAGCTTCGACCCTTCCGCCATGCCAGATGCGCTCTCAATTGCCATTGGGCCTTGGGATGGGATAAGGTTATACATACCTAGTTCCTGAGTTTCTAGTCCACTTTGTGTATCCAGCACAGCTTCTCCTCGTAATTCTGCAAGCTGGTTCTCATGCTGGGCAATTCGGGATATAGTTGGGTTGCTTGGTTGAGGTGCCCTTGGCCGGTGCAATGGTGATTCGTGAGGCTCTAAAGGCGATTCCCTAACTTGCCGTTTGTTTTGGTCAGGTCACTGAAAGACCAGATTTACTAGTTCCTCTTCATGGGCCCGTAGGAGTGCCCACATATCGTCCAGAGTAATGCCATCTTGTTGTTCTACGGAGATCTCTGGGGTAGGTTGGGGATGGTTTTGGAAAACGGGAATTTGGGATTGCAGGGATTCGGTGGTGCTGGGGGTGTATCTGGACGAAGGCTGCTGGGAGTGATTTCCGCGTATATTTGAAACCACCTCTAGGGTGGTGGCAGGAATCGATAGAGTAACGATACTATCTCTATACCAAAGCGCGGTATATAACGAGATTAAGTACCAGAGGCTTAGACTAACTTGTTTTAATAAACTTCTTACTATATCGCAACTACCAAGTAGTTCCTAATAGCTAAGTATGCTTGGTCTTATTGGATTCTCGAAGCGAACTGAAGAAGTAACTGTTCAACCAAGTATATTGAAAACTCAGTCTGTAGAAGTCTGCTCTCTCTAAGTTGGGAGAATAGCAGGTCTTTAAATACACTTGTCAGGCTAACCGGAGCCTTTGTAAACAATAGATATAAAGACTCACAAACGGTAGTCTTGAAACGATACATAAAACATATCAAGTATCAAACGTTCTCTTAATACAATAAATAAAACATACTGAGAATCAAACGATACTCAAAACCAAACATAAAACATCATGAGTATCAAACTCAGTCATAAAACATACTGAGTCTCAAATGATACTCGAAACCAAACAGTAACCTGTACCTGTTACACCCCGAAAACACAATGAAAACCTCATTTCAAAAATAAAAACAAAGAAACCTAGATCTCTTCGCTATCATAGTCGGTGTCCAAATGGGGATCCCAGAACCCTAAATCCACCGCCGCCTCCTCAGAATGCTGCTCATACCCATCCTTAGTAGGAGTAAAGCAAACTGTAATATAAGCGGAAAAAACAGTAGGAAATTCCTCCCCCGGCATGTTGTCAGTCGACCATGTCTGTACCAGGTCCTCCGCGTTTGCAACTCCAGCCACTGGTTCCCAACTATTCTCACTATTTGGGTACCCTTTCCATTTTACCAAGAACTGTCCTCTGCCATGCCTCGTCCTAGGGTCAAGAATGGTCTCAACCTCCCCTTCTTTTTCGTTATCAATTTCGATAGGCCCCGGTTTCGTCTGGGCCCTTCCAGGGCATCGTTCATCATCGTTAGGGTGGTAGGGTTTGACAACTGCGCAGTGGAATACCCCTCTCTGTCGTTCATAGATCCTCGAATCCATGCTTACTGTGTAATTCTGGGTATGTTTATCAAATTCGATGACGATAAAGGAGCCTCTCCATCGTGGTTGTAACTTCCTGGACCTGCCAGATTCCGTCGCAAATTGGTCACCAAATATCATTACCATTCCTCCAACATTAACAGGCATAACATCGTCCCTTCTTTTGGCTGCAGTCTTGGTAGATCAAACTCTCGCCAGCTTCAGAGCCTGGTATGCTGCATTCCTGATTTCCTAGTGTCGGTTGTAATAATTGTCAGAGGCAGGAACCGCAGACGGGTAGACTCTGTGGGTGTCTAAGAGGGGGTAGTCTCGACCATACACCACTTTGTATGGGAACATGTTGATAGTATCAGAGTGGCCAGCGTTAGAATATGCTGCCACTTCAGGGAGGGAGGTGAGCCAATCGGTTTGGTGGAGGTTGGTGATGTGTCTCAGGGCAGTCTTGAGCTCCCTGATTTTCCGTTCAGCCTGCCGATTCGTTTGGTGATGGCCGGGCGCAGCAATGATGTGTTCGATCCCCATAGTCTTAAGTGTCTGCTTTCAGAACTTAGAGGTGAATGGTGGGTCAGCATCACTGACAATCGAGGTAGGTACTCCATGAGGCGTAAAAATATGGTGCCGGGGTAGCTCAGTAGTCTGTACTGCCGTTGCAGTAACAGGGGTTGGGATCAGCCAGCTGAATCCCACTGCTCTATCCACTACTACAAGAACCGAGTCCTGGCCTTTTAACTTAGTAAAGGGGCCCCTAAAATCAATAGCATAGCTTGAAAATATCTCGGTGGGGAAAGGGAGGGTTTGTGCATCACCGGCTGGTAGGGTGTTGCGTTCTTTGTTGGCCTGGCATAGCTCGCATTGCCTAACAAAGTCCCTGAAATGCTTCTGCATTTCCAGCCAGCAGATATATTCAGATGGATACCGAAGGTTCCTATCTGTGCTGTGGTGTCCCTTGGTCTGGATCTCGCTAATCATCAGTTCCCTAAGAGTTGCTCCATTGATCCCTTGTCCCTTTGGTATGTAGAGGCAGTCCACTCCTCCTCGAGTGGTGGCATAGAGTAAGCCATTCCTGATGCGGTAGTGTTGCATTTTTTCACCTGGGGAGGTGTTGCTTGAATCTTGAGCCAGTTGGTATCCAGGGTCGTTCCTGTACCCTTTGATCATCTGCTCCCTCTATATAGTCTCCATTTCGTTCATGGCTTGAACCACATCCCTTTTATCCACAATTCTTTCCCACCTGGGAACCTCACTTTCCACCTCTTCTGCAATATCATTGGCTACCTTGTAGAGGTTTCTGTCGTGGTGGGGTAGGGTTGGTGGTTCAAGAACTGGAATAACGTTGTGGAAGGCAAGCGGCCCTCCTTAGAGGGGGTTGGGAGGTGAGGGTCTGGGGGCCTGGTGCACCGGGCACTCAGGGCTTTCGCAGGGAATATTCGTAGTCATGCAGCCTAGGGCTTCATGTAGTCTTCTTTTGATATTGGACAGGTCTGGTCGAGGTCGAGGGGTGAGGATAGTTCCCACAATGATCTCCGGATCCATAGCGTCTTGAATTGCTCCTTGCTGTGGCTTATCGAGTGGGGGGCTGCTGCTCAACTCGCCTGCATAGACCTTATTCCTGATCTTATCATCTTCATGAACAGGGCACATTAGCACGAAACAATCTGACCAGTGTTGGGCTGAAGGTGCGATTTCCTCCTCACTCCGGCCCCTGCTGATGCTGTGATACTCTTCCCAATTGTTGATAGGGTCCTTATTTCTGTAATCGCTGGGATCAAGCGCAGCTCGATGGATACTGCAGTTACTGGTGCAGTCTGAGTGGTGGTGGTTGTAGTTAACCTCGTGGACTTCAAATCGAGACATGTGTTCTGGATCGGATGCGGTGAAGTGGGTAAGAGGAGAAGTGTCGTTTTCTGAATCTTCTTGAAATAGGGTCTTGCACAGTATGAGGATAGCTTTTGTCTTCTGTATAAAGGCTGATAAAGCGTCCGCTAAATAGTTCTATTATCCTGGCCAGTATATGATTTTTGTCCTAAACTGACCTATATATCCTCGCCACCTAAGTTGCTTCTTTGTTGGTATTCTGCTTGTCTTGAGGTACATCAGGGGCTGGTGATCAGTAACTATCGTGAATTCGTTTCCTGCCAGGAGGTGATAGAATGCTGTGAGGGCGTCAACTATCGCCAATGCTTCCTTGTCTGTAGTGCCATAGTTCCTCTGGGCGTTAGAGAACTTCCTACTATGGAGCGCTGCCGGTCTGACTGTATCAGCTGTTTCTCCTTGTCCTACCCAAGCACCAACTCCTGTATCAGAGGCGTTGGTTATCAGCCATATTGGTAATGCTGATTCATGGTCGATCGGTTTCATGGGCTGGTTGTGTGCTGCAGCTCGCTTAACGTTATTCATGGCGTGATCATGTGTTGCAGTCCACACTAACTCCCCTGTTCCAGTAAGCGAGGTCAGGGGTGCTGTGATCGGACGCCAAGTGTTGTATAAATTGGCTAATGTATTTGACCACTCCGGCAAATTCCTGTAATTGCTTCTTGTTCTTTGTAGTAGTCCATGCTTCAATTCTCGCTATCTTCTCAGGTGATGCTTTCAACCCTTGATCGTCAATGATATGTCCTATAACATCCATGCTTGCGGCAAAGAATTCCAACTTCTTTCATCTAGTGTGAAACTGGGTATGTTTTAGTTTATCGCACACCATTGGGATGTGTTTCAGGTGGTCTTGTTCTGTATCGGAATATATGAGAATATCGTGAATATAAACCCACATGAATTGTTCTAGGTAGTCAGTGAATAAATCAGTCATTATTCCCATGAATGTTCCTTGTGCATTCATGTCACCTTGTAGCATCACTTTGCTAACGAAACATCCAAAAGGTGATTTGAAACCATTCTTATTAACATCCTTGAGCTCCACCCTGGTCTGAAAGTAGGCATCACTGAGGTCAATCTTGCTTCGGTATCTCGCTCTTCCTAGCGAGTTCAGGATCCTTCTTTGGTTTGGAATTGTTTCATCGTCTTTGATGGTTATGTCCTTCCTTGCTGTGACATCGACCAGTGGTCTCATTCTGATTTTATTATTCTTTTCATGAGCGAAGATAGGTGCTCCTCCCTGGACTGCTTTCTGTTCTATGATCCCTTGTTCGACCTTCTCATTTATCCATAAACTCATGTCATTCGCCCATTTTTCTGGAATTGAGTAAGTTGGTAAGTTCCTTAGTTCCTTTCATGGCATTAGACGGATTTCGTGGTTTATCTTTCTAAGTGGTGGCAGTCCTTCTGGTATGGCTTCTGGGAACACCTCTGGGTCTTGGTCCATTACATCTTCTGTGGTGACGACCGCTGCCCTGATATGTCCGCTGGGTGGTGTGAAATTCATCCTGATCCCAAATTTGGGGAAGTCAATACCTGACCCGCCGCATTCGATTATAGCTCCTTGTTGTTTTAGGAATGGCATTTCTATAAGGGCGTCGTACTTCGCCAGGTTTCCGACTAGCATTTTGTTTCTTTTTGTCTCCAGTTTTCCTACTGCTAGGTCATCAGTACATTCTTTATTGCTCTCCGATCGTGATCCCTTCATGGTCATAAGTATCTTGGTCGGTTCCTTCATTTCTATGCCTGGTATACCATGGGGAGTGACAAAGGCGGTACTAATAAGACTTGCTCCTATCGTTCCTATATCAAACAGGACTTTTGCTTCCTTTCCATTAATGAACATTGTACCCTCAAGCGCATGGTGTGCCTTGATCGTGGTAGGGCGAGTGGTTTTTGTAGCCACATAGCTCTTAAGTTTCAGGGTATTGATGTATACCTCATCATGTTCGCAGGGTTCTGTTAGTAGATTGGATGAAGCTTCCTTCTTGACATTGGCCTTTCCTTTGTCCTTCTTCCTTGGGCAATCCTTTGCCATATGTCCCTCACCACCACAAGTAAAACAGGCTCCTGTCTCTCTTTGTTCCTTCTTCTTTGCAGAGTTGCCATCGTTATTGAACTTTTTCTTAGGTTTGTGTTCTGTCTTCTTTTTGGTAGGTTCCTTAGGTTGTTTATCATACCATTCCTTGCCATACGCTCCTGTACTTCGATGGATAGAGTCTAGTCTTTCTGCGATAGCAATAACAGTGTTGATATCCTCGTCTCCAGTGTGCTGAGTTTCCACGGCTTGCCAGAGTCTTGCGTGCATACTGGTAAAGAACTGTTGTATGAAAGCGTAGTCACTAATAGTGTCTTCTGGTAGCCGTGATCTATGTATGAGTAGATCTGTAGCTATGATAGATATCTTCTGGACTTGTCCATTCCATGATTGCCTGATGCTGTGGAACTTCTGATATGTATCGTCCTTATGCTTGGATGATTGGAATCGTTTTCTGAGATAGGTTACTAGCAGGTCTCTTGTGAGGTTTTCTCCAAACAGCTCTGCCGCTTGGAATGCCGCTTCTTGGGCTCGTCCTTCTGTATAGAGAATCCAGTAGTTTCCTGATCCTCCAGCATTCTGGGATACATTGTGCAATCGTAGATAGAGTTGGACTGAGTTGTACCATCTATCGAATGCCTCCGGTTTGAGGTCTTCACCATCACCTGTGAATTTCTTAGGTGATCAAACCTTGATGTTAAGCCTTAGTACAGGCTCTGGTACTGGTACAGGACCTTGTCCGCCAGCTCCTTCACCATGGTCAGAGAGGTCGCCTGAGTCACTGCTTGAGCTGTCTGGATCCCCTGCCGGTGCCGCTACTGGTGGTTTGCTGGTTAATCCCTTTTGTGGAGACTCAGGGAGCCCGCCAGGGGTGACTGTCGCTGCCATAGCTAGTTCTGTTGCTGACTCCACTAAATCTCGTTGAGCGCTATCTCTGGCTAGTTGCCTAGCTGCTTCATCTATTGAGAACTGTTTCTTTGTATGTGCTTTGACAACTTGTCCCTGTTTGTCTCTAGCTCGTTGTTGAACCTTCTTCTTGGGAGGTCTGCTCCCGCTGGGTTCCTGGTCTTCTTCAATCATGATAACTTGTTGAAGTTAAAAAAATGTAACAGCCTCCAGGGTGGTGGCGGGAATTGATAGGGTAACGATACTATCTCTATACCAAAGTGCGGTATATAACGAGACTAAGTACCGCAGGCTTAGACTAAGTTGTTGTAACAAACTTCTTACTATATCGCAACTACCAAGTAGTTCCTAATAGCTAAGTATGTTTGGTCTTATTGGATTCTCGAAGCAAACTGAAGAAGTAACTGTTCAACCAAGTATATTGAAAACTCAGTCTGTCGAAGTCTGCTCTCTCTAAGTTCGGAGAATAGCAGGTCTTTAAATACACTTGTCAGGCTAACCAGAGCCTTTTTAAACAATAACCATAAAGACTCCCAAACGGTAGTCTTGAAACGTTACATAAAACATATCAAGTATCAAATGATCTCTTGATACAAGAAATATAACATACTGAGTATCAAACGATACTCGAAACCAAACATAAAACATTCTCAGTATCAAACTCAATCATAAAACATACTGAGTATCAAACGATACTCGAAACCAAACATATAACATCATGAGTATCCAACTCAAACATAAAACATACCGAGTATCAAACGATACTCGAAACCAAACATAAAACATCATGAGTATCAAACTCAAACATAAAACATACTGAGTATCAAAGGATACTCGAAACCAAACAGTAACCTGTACCGGTTACAATATTGGTATTTGCGTTGATTTGCCGCAGGTCACTCTCGCTTTCGAGAGTTGCTGTTTCTTCGGTAGTGGCGCTGTCTGTGTCGTGGGCCTGGGGTTGACCATGAAGGTGAGGTGGCTGGCGGGTTCTTCTAGTTTTTTCGAATTCCACCGGTATTACCTCTCCGGTTGGCTGAACCTCTAGAATTACCACGTGTGGACCCAGTTCGACGCGGCATGGTTTGATGTGTAGTATATCCAGCTGTTGAGGTCTTGTCGTAGGGTGTTGGTATTACGTGTCACGATTGAATTAAGGGGGGTAAGGCAAAAAGACGCGACCAGTAGAGAGGTTTGAGGATTTGGTGTTTTGAGAAGATCTCGTGTTCTGTGGGTGAGCAACCGCCTTTGGTGGTGTTGGGAGCTGGAGAGGATTGTGGGTAGCTCGTGGGCCAAGAACGGTGGAGCTATGACCCCAAGCTTCCTGTGTGGTCGGTTATACTTTTTTCCGTGATCCTCCGAGGCATTCGTGCCTGTTCCGTCCATCCCATCCGTCCTTTTGCCCAATTGGCAACGGGTTGTACCAACCCACTATTTAGGATCCGCGGAATGTCCTGGCATTGGAAACTATGAAAGCCCTAGAATTTCCAGAGGGATTTCCCATACCTCGAATATCTTGACTCTGCAAACACTGGAATTGCTAGAGGGTTGGAGGTCTTGGAAGTGGGAAAACATCGAAAGTTCCACTCTACTCATAATTTCTGAACCTTTGTCAACACAGTTATTACTGTAGATGAGCAAAAAATGGGTCAGAGCTTCCGGATTTCGGCATCTGCTCTGGTAACTACTCGTTATTTTCGGATGTTTGTTTGCCAGCAACTGCTATTTCCGAACTTCAGAAGATTACGAGTACACGTACTGTACTTACCCGAGCAGATGCCAACGCTCGGGGTCTCCGTGGGGCTTTACTCGAGTACGAGTGGCTGGGTACTAGTCCTTAATAGTACTTGTGCCAGTAGCATTTCTGGGGTCAGGCGCATCCAGAAGTTAGGCCCACCTCGCAACTGACATAGATTATTGGTTCAATCCGAAAACCCTAAACCTTAGGTACTCGGATACTCGGGGGTCAGGGTTAGTCCGCGAACGCCAGGGTTTACTCCCAGCATGAACTAAAGTGGCAAATATCGAATAGAAACCCCTGAATAGATAGTTCAACCAATAGTAAAGCAGAAATCGTTAGAGGAATTTTGCCGAGTTTTCAACATGCCCCCATTAGCGCGTACACTACGGTATTCCCGGTATTCTCTTAGCTTCGCCATCCCTGGCTTTGGCGGACTAACCCTGGTATCCGAGTACCGGTGCCGTATCTCCCAACGAAAATGTTGCAGGGATTCTACTACACTCATGGGCGGGGTTGCACCCATTAGAGGTTTATCAGTAAATACAGTACCAGCCTTCTAATCGCCCCAAACTTCTCTAATGCCTCCAACCCGTCCAAAAGCCCAAGGCAATCCCCATATTCCCTATTCACATCGATACACACCGTCGGGTGTTCACAAAAAAGGCGTTCACATAAAAACACTTCGCTACCCCTAGGTAGAATACTGCACGAAATGAGGCGGACCGCGCCCAATCCCACTCTCGAAGAAAAAGAGCAATACCATCACTATATCCCGAGGTTTGTTCTCCGGGCTTTTGCGGCGCGGCCCCAGCCTAGCTACGGCGAACCAACACGACCAGTCCGGAAAAATAATAAAAATAAAAATAAAAATGGGGGTAAAAAAAAGAAAAAAAAGCAACCGACAAAAACAAGCACTCGGGATGCTGGAGATCCTAAAGGGTAGATATCATGAGGTCTCTATATAATCAAGGAAGCTACTAATCCTGGCAGTGTCGAAAATGATTCACTTGATGGAGCGGGCCCTTCCAACGTTCCTAAAGCGCCTGAAACTAGGGTCGAAATCGAGGCTATTAAAGACACAGGGGAGTCGGAATCTTGTAACCCAAAGTTTAATCCAGCTATGGGCCCATACATCAAATTTTACGACTTGGAATCGGGGGTCCTCGATTTTGCCAAAATCGGGAGGTCTTATGGCATCCCCGACATGTATAAAGACCTGGATCACGAGAGAGTCTATCGTGTCGAGGAGTTACTTTCGAAGCTAGAGAGTAGCGTGGCGATTATTTACCATAAGATCAAACAGATCCACAAAAACGGAAGGTCCAAATTTTCCATTACTCGTAAAGAACGGAATATCCTACGCAAATTTCTTTTTTTCATGAGGTATCGAAGTCACAAATTCTGGTCCAAATATACCGGAACAATTGACACCTACGAACGTAGTGATCGTAACAGGCTCATAAAATTCCTAGAGGAAAGGTCCATCACCAACCTGCGTCAAGTTTGGCTCCTAAATTTGGAGGTAATTATCAGGACGGAGATTGATGCGGATGGAGAGTGGCTACAGATAATCGACCGCGAAATGTTTGGGGACGACGCGGGTATGTACGTGTTCCACATGTCGGAATCGTACATTGCGTTCTGCGAGCCACAATCCTCGGAGGACGAATTCATCCTTACCGACAATGGATTTGGAATATTTGAGGGCCCTGTCGTCTACGATACCACAAACCTTAAAACCACAGGTGCCGACGGCTCTCCTCCTCAGTTAGGGGATCCGACATATACTGAGTTCCACAAGCTAGCGTCTCTATCGCCGCGATTGATCATGGTTCTACGGTCAAATTTTCTCCGTGACGAACCGATATGGGAGAGGAGAGAGAAAATTGTCAGCCCAGGGTACGCCCGGCCAAACGCCGTCTCCCTATTGCAAGACCTGCCAATTAAGCCCCCAAAAATCCATCATTGGCTTTTCCCGGGGAAGACGCTAGAAGACGAATTCTTCTTCGAGATATACAAAGTGAAGACCGAGAAAATCCACGTGATAAATGCATTAATGTTACAGGAAGCAGGACGTTCGATCACTTGGGTTTCAGATGAATCCCTTGTGAGGTCACTCCACACATTTCTTGCAGATCCGGATTTCACCCCTGGAGTTTCCCTGGCTGTATTACCGGAGTTCTCGTCGTTCATGGCTTTGAGGTTTCAAAAGCAACGTTTGCTGAGCTTGTGGGATAAGCCCTATCCAACTGAGGGAATGAGGCCCCTTGAGGAATTCAACAAGATGGACGAAAATTTGACGACAATTAGGGACCCCCAGTCATATTACAAACTTGGTGTGTTAGCCCTTCTACAAATTTACCGCACTGATTATTTACCTCTTACTAGGCGGAGCGCCTGAACTCTTCCGCTATGATATCCGTCAAGCGACACTGCTGATCCGTTTTCGCTCTCTTATGGCGGATCACAGTGGATCCGGGACCTCTTGTTGGAGCAAAGTGAATACAACAACAATCGAGTTCATATCCACCTTGCATCCCAGGATAGTTTGGTTCCACGTCAAAATGTGGAGAGTCGGAGCGAATAGGAACCGGAGGGGCCTTAATCTTAGTCAAGTAACTGAAGCGGATTTTGATATGCTGATGGAACCTGGACCAGAAGATTTGATCGCAAATTGTTCGCCCCCATCTCTGCCTAGCAACAACAAGCCAATTGATGATTTAGTGGTCGAATTTTGGCCTTTTTGCCTACTCTCTCGGCTGATGCTTGAAAGCTCATTGAAAGGGATGCACAGACTGAACTGTAGGGAGGCACTTACTGCTCAACGACTGTCTAGACAGGAGCTGGAATTCAGCATGATGTACCTCGATATGCACTTGATGAGTCAGTTTGGTAAGTTAAACACTCACTAGCCACCCAGCCCACAAGCTAACGTACTGGTGGGTATCATAGGTGGATTCGGCGGTTCTTGTGAGCTCTCCTATATCCTCCTCTTTTTCTCCCTTTCGCCCGCTCTATATGTTGATGCTAACCCTTCGCTCTCCTCTTCCCTCCCAGGGCTCTTGGTTGACACACCTTACCACTTCGAACCAGTTAATTTCTATGATCCGTTTAGGCTAGGTATTCCTCCTGACTTCCTCCTCGAATACTACAAGGAGGATGTCTGTCTCCGTTTCATCCTTCGTGGCAAGATAGAACAAACTATTCTTGGGACTCGCGGGACTCCAAAGGTGTACCGGTGGCTAAGTGAGTTGCTCTGGGATCATTTGTATCCGATACCTGAGAGTCTTGGCCGGGTGGGAGAGGGGGCGGGCGGGGGCATTCATGCAATTTTGGGGTTGAGCGGTGGCGGACTAGTCTTTGTCTCTGTGGTGATTGTGGTGATAGTAGCCATGGTCGTCCTCAGAGTTTCTGTGTGGCTCCGGGGTTTATGAGTAGCATGGACATGGAGGGAAACTCGCAAGAGAAGTTCACCCACCGAGCTTGTATGTCTGTTGGGCAGTGACATGCTCTTCAGTGTTATGTACCAACCTTTGCTCTCTTTTTCCTTCTTTCTTCTTCCTTTTTAGCCTCTTGAGCGGTTCGCTTAGTGTTGTAGCAGTGGAACTGTCGAGGGGCGCAGATAACGGGACGCGCACATACTATGGAGTGTGGAAATTATGAGGGAAAATGTGAATCGTTTGAATGTGAAGTGGACAAAGAAATGAAACCAGTTATAGCAGAGACAGACTTGTTATTAGGTGACCTGCTCTACCTAAGATCGTGGCCGGAGGGGACCCTTTAAATACACGAATCTCTGCTAACACTTCCGCGAACCTCTTGAACATATCATGGGGTAGGAGGTGTTGTAATCGGGAGAGCACCGGTGATCAACAAGATAGAAAAGTACATAAATGTGGATGAATGTGAGCAGAAGTCAGAGGGTATGAACAGATGTACAACAGGGTGATACATTTCGAAGTTCCCCCTACTTGAGTAGCGATTAGCTACCAACTTCCAATAGACAACTAACACCTTAATATCTCTCGTCTACATATCTCCCATCTACACATCTACACGATCCTGTGGGTCACCTCCATTACTGAGAGGTACGGAGACCATGCTTACTGCCCTGTTTAGCCCCGCGGGAAATACCTTTTCACAAAACTCATATTTCCCTCTCCCTAATGTATTTCTAGACCCTCTTCCAGAAAAATATAAATATTCTTACATCTGCCTTACTTTTAAAGAAAGGTTTGTAAGGGTTCCGAATGGTCGGTGAAAGACTGGGCTTGACTAGTCAGTACAGTCAAAGTGAAGTCTTGTCTAATGGTGGAAGTTAGCCCGACCGAACAGTCATGATTATTAGAACCAACTGGACCGGCTTGGTCAGACTGGACAGACTAAGTGATAGAATGTGTGCGGACTTTGGTAATAAAGTATTCCTTCAGCTCTATAGCGTTTAGCTGAGACTAGATGTTTTCAATTTTTATATGATTCAATACAAGAAAAGGATAGGCACATCTAGTAATACAAGTCAAGGGGGTGGCTGTTTTACACGGTAACAGCTAAACGAGATGCCAGGATTTAAAGAAGCGCAAACCCCCTTCCACTTGATTGCCAACTCACAACCCGGAGTTGGGAAATTCTTCCTCATTCACTGTCACTCATGGTCGGGCACGACCTACTACAAGTAACTAACAGCAGCTACAGGGATGTATATAAAGTACAAATCTCCTTGGGTCATTCCATTGATCGCAATATAAAGTCTTTCTCTTCAATCTATACCTCTTTTCCCTTTAGTTGACTCCCATACTAACAAAGGAAAAGACAAAGACCATCCGAGCTGCCGCTTTTCACAGCAACAATGTATCCACCCTTACCTATTCGCAAAATAATCCCTATAGCAAGCCTTCCAATGGGTCGGGACTTCGTTGGGTTAGCCCGGGGTCTTGGTTGGGCTGGGCTGGGTTCATTGGGCCGGGCTCACTGTGGAGCTTCTTGGGCTGGGCCGGGCCAGGGAAGTGCTAAGCCCGGGTTACCCAGCCAACCCGGCGAATCTTGTTTACCCTGTGTTCCTGAGGTTTTGAACACCTTTGAGTTGCGATCACCAGGGAAACGATAGTCTGAGCACACAGAATTATGGAACAGATTTTGCTCCTGGTTGAAAGGTCAGAGTGGAAGCTGTCCGCGTCTCTCCCTTTTTCCAATAATCCTCTACCAACCTTTTACTCCTGTTTCTCCCAAAACATCTTTAGCGTTCGTTACGGGGCCTCCGGGGCCCCAAAAACAGCGGGCCCCTGGCCCGGTTCCTCGCTCTGCCCCACTGTACGGCCCGGGGCGGGGCGTGTTTTTTTTGGGATTCGCTACCCCCGCCTCCGACCTCGCCCATTCCCTAGACGGGCCCCCGTTAAATTAGGTGCCGAGAAACGGGGCCCCGGACGGGGGAGGGGGCGGGGATTACCCTAAAAAAAACCTCCCCGGCCCGTGTAACGGCGGGGCCTCGGGGGTGAAAACCCCCCCCCCCCCCCCCCCCCACAAAAAAGGCGATTATTAACAAAATTTCAGGTTTTTATCAATTCTACTGTCGAGCCATTGCCATTGTTGCGTTGTTGGATAAAAAAAGTATCAAAATTGAATAAGTAGTGGAAATAAATTCACTAAGAGATATAGAACTGTTACGAGACTTGAAAGAGTGAAGTAAAAAATGGCGGTAGAACCAAAAAGCTACACAACATATCAAGGCCTAAGTTGGCCTCTGTGCCTTGCATCCAATAGACTTTGGGATGGGAATCAAACAAACGTGGACTACAACAAATAACCTTCCCAGAAGCCTTTTAGGATGTATTGTGACAACATCTAATTTCTGATTCCTATAGGTTCTATACTGTCAAGGTAATACGGCACCGTGGAAACTAGAATAATCGGACCGGCCTCCTCTAGTAAGGCTTTGTTCTCTTTTACTCTTTCATGTCCCTCAGAGGGGCTAAGCAGCCCTCCCCTTACGGAGGTACAAGGCCTAAGTTCCGTAGGTTCCACTAGCGAGGTTTGCTGCCTTCACCTCTGTGGAACCTACAAAACTTAGGCCTTGTACCTCCGTACTATGCCTTTCACCCCGCCGATAGAGCCGAGAACACTTGACTGCATAGCACATAGTCCAGTTACTCAAACCCCTACAGTGTGATTAAGAAAGTGCACTAGAATGATTCCTCACTATATCACTGCAGTAGGATTTACACTAGAAACTTGATTAGAGCGCAGGAAATACATTCTTGAGAGAGTGCTAGAATGCCCTGCCATACAAACCATGGACATGACAGGGGGGGGGGGGGGGGGGGGCGCGGGGGGGGGGGGGGGGGCGCGGGCGGGGGGCGGGGC
>Ga0307507_10006518_pt1 | contig 17849 bp, 18 predicted proteins | sample 7_EM_MG_FD_207223 | JGI IMG/M metagenome (GOLD analysis project Ga0307507, IMG submission 207223) | Populus trichocarpa ectomycorrhiza microbial communities from riparian zone in the Pacific Northwest, United States - 7_EM | ecosystem: Host-associated > Plants > Roots > Unclassified | place... | reverse complement strand
CAAAGAATGATGGGCCAGTAATCCCACGGGGCGCAGATGGCAATCAGTATCTAGCTATTGGGGATCAGATTTGAAATACAATTTGCTAATGCATAGCGGATCCACGAATTGTGATGGGTAAAGATATAGAACACAGACAACCCAATGACCGTGAACATTCCTGAGTCTCAGAGATTTCCACCGCGTGTGATGAAATAAGGTTTTAAGCCTCTCAACGATATAGATGCCAAGCGACGTGAGGGACGCGACGTCTCTTGGCGTCTGCCATGGCCCCATCGACATCACTTGAATTTTTCATCCATCAAGGGCAAGACCACACATGAGCGAAGCCAGACGAACCTCAACTGATGAGATGGAGATCGTCAGGCAGGCAGGCAGGCAGGCAGGCTATAAAAAATATATTCGAAACCACTCAGAACTCTAATGCTGAACAATATCACTAATACACTATACGTCTATGTAGACTCAGCAAACGATAGATGTGGCATCAAATCAAACTATCCGAGGCTCGAACGGTATTTCTTGGTCTTACGCTCCTGACCATCCTCGTCATAAAAGGAAGCACTGCGCTTCCCTACCTCCTCGCTTTCCAAAAGTTCCCTAGCCATGGAAGCCAAACAAAATCTCTTTAATTTATGCTCATCAGAATTTTCGTCATTGAACAGCCCCCTGCGCTGCCGGGTCATGTCGCCTTGAGCAGGATGCCATCCCAGTTCCGCCAAGTGTTGTATCATCAACCGGCTTGCGGATTTGAGGGCAATTTTTATATGTTTTCGCATGGGATTCTCTTCTCTCTCCACCTGCGGATGACGACATCCCAACGCTGCCCTCACGTCCATCCCCGGCGCCGGAGACATCTGATGACGCGCCTGCTAATGCTACAAGTAAAGCGTTAGAGTCATCTCCCTCTTGCTGTTCAGTTGCTTCATTACCCGGCCCGGGATTTGCTCTAGGCTCCTGTCGTCTGGCCCCCGGATCAAATGAACCTCCACGCAATTGGTCTCATGCTATCCCTTCATTCGCCCAATTGGTCACAGCGTCTGGTACAAGATAGTTATGCCCCCTCAACGCGGGTGTGGGTTCCCTACTTACTTTATTCAGACGATGACACTAGATTAGGACATCAAGCGGGTCTTGAAGAACTGGATTCGACAGCAGCCAGGCCCTTACCGCTTCATCGCCATCGATGAAGACATAATTGATCTACGAGAGTGGCGTGTTGGGATAGTCTCGTAGGGGTCGGAGTCTTTTGTCTCGAGCGCCAAGTAAATACCGAAACGTCTCATGTCGTATGGTTCTCGTAATCATCAGTGCCAGTTCACGCATGTTATAGGAATACAAGTCAGCAAACTTTACAACATTGACAGGGCGCCAATTGAGCCAGTGATAATTAGGGTAGTCTGCGGGGCTATCAGCCGCATGGCGGATCCAAACAATACGCACTGCGCGTGGACGTCAAAGTAGAGCGCTCCAATCTACAACTCCTTAGTCAGTAAGTGAAAAACCCAAACACGCTGATTATTTTGAAAAGGACTCACCGGTTAGCGCCCGGCGATTTAGCGGGAGATAAGGTATGATTGTTGCCATCGCAGGGCGGTCAGGTGGGCTGTCAGGAGGGCTGTTTGCTGGGCTGTTTGCTGGACTGTTTGCTGGGCTGTTTCCTGGACTGTTTGCTGGACTGTTTGCTTGGCTGCTGAGTGGGGTATCGAGTAGGTTGGTGCTTGCGGCGACCCAGCAACCAGGGGAGCGTTTTGTGGAGCAGATATTCCTTGTCCTTGCATCGGGTGAGCAGTTCGAGTAACTTGTCTTTGGACTTGCGGTTGGTTAATCAGTGGTTGAGGTTGACCCGGCGTGACACCTGGAGCGACTTGTCCTTGCGCCAGAACGACAAGAACAACTTGTCCTTGCTCTTGCGGGAGAGGTTGACCCAGAACAGCACCTGGAGCAACTTTTCCTGGCGCAGGAACGATACAAACGCCTTGTCCTTGCGCTTAACCTTGAGCTTGACCCGGAAAGGACACCTGGAGCAACTTGTCCAGGTGCTGGAACGATAGAAATGACTTGTCCTTGCGCTTGCGGTTAAAGTTGACCCGAAAACGACACTAGGAACGACTTGTACTTGCGCGGGAGACGCACCTGGAATGACTTGACCTTGCGCTTGCGGTGCGTTAATCGCCGGGAGAGCATTTTGGGCTACCGGAGCTGCATTCGGATCAGCCGTAGCAGGACCACATTGAATTGGGGTGCCCCGAGGGAGTAGCAGCGGGGGAACAATAACCTGCGCAATGGGGACTCCGTGCTGGCCCAGTGCAGGTGCAGGCTGGCCCTTAGCCACAACCTGAAGCTCCTTGTTCATGGTGGTTGTTAACTTACTCATACTGTCCTTAACAAGTTGAACGATTCCCTCATCGGCCTCCCGCATACGAGCCATGTTATTGGCTGCTGATTCTGTGCCGAGCTGATGGCATGCAGTGCGCTTTCTCCTCATTCCTGCGACGATTTGCTCGAATTATCTGATACCAAAATTAGTGAGTGGCATAAAGTTCCTTGCTACCAGCTGATCTTTCACAAGTCGCTGCCATTCTTTATACACCACTGCGCCTGGATTATTAGCTAGGAAGCCCATGGCTCACTTATAGTAAGTAATTGACTGACCCCCAGAATTAGGCCGTGGTGCGCTGATCTCCCCTAGGAGAGAATTTGGCGGAAGTTGGTACGTCTGCCCCTCCGGAGCCTGCTGTGCTCCTGGATTATGCATGTAGACGTATTGTACGTGGATGATATTGTGGGCCATATTTGTTGATTCTTGGTGTATTTAGATAAGTGTAATGGAACTAGTGGGCTGAATATGGTGGCAGTTGTGGACGTTCTGAATTTGAGATGGTTTTTGGTATGAAGTCCCTTTTATGGCACTCTATGCACTTTATATATACAACTCCACGATGTTATAGGGAGTTTGAAGGAATCAGGCTGTGATTTCAAGATTGGCGAAAAATAGGTAAAACCTGACGCTCAAAGACAGCACTGTGCCATTACCTGATTCAACTTGAATAACGGATGATACCTGCATTTGCTCAGGAACGTCTCTGGTCTTGCAAGAACCTATAGCTGACGCCAAGTCACATCTGCGCAAAACCCCATGGACGACTAGTTCCTTTTCGGAGCGTCTGAGCTCCTTGACCCTGCGTGCAAACCACACGCGTTGGGCTCCAGACTAAACATAGCGGTACAAGTACCCTCTAATCTACACATAACTCACGATATAGACTGAGCTAACTCCCACCATGGCTAGCAAATGTCCATTCTGCCGACGAAAATACCTCCGGTCAGGCGCATATGACAAACTCCTGCCAACAGCACATGTAAATCTAGACTTTGTTCTCGCGTCCACCGTAGGATATCCATGATCCAGAGATATTAACAACGACGTGGAAACAAGCATATTGCACCACCCAGAGGCGAGCGAGCTCCACTCTCCGGACTATGAATCCAATCCGGATCCCACCGGACAAGCGCTCGACGCATTTAGCGCTCACGAGTCTGATACTGAGATACCGGACCACTCTACCTCTTCGTTACCCGCCAGACAGGAGCATTATCCCCGTGCCGGAGAAGCATTTGGAGACGTCGACGGATTTGAGCAGGAAAACAGCAATCTCTGCGAGGATCTGTGGGCACCATTCAGTTGTGCGCAGTGTTTCAAACAGGGGTCTTGGTTCATTCAGAGTAAAGTACCTATATCACGAATCAATGAATACTTCTCGAGTGGCCTCAGTAGTGCTGCGTTAGTCCGCTATAGCTCAATGCAGACGCTCAAGAACCACCTCCGGTCATTGGACCCGGACAGTTCGTATCTGCAATCGTGCGAAGGACAAGTTCAGCATAGCAAGAGAACTCTGTCATTCTTTTATCGTTACGTCCTGGATTGTGTCAGATATCTTCTTCGCTGGATCGCATACCAGGATGACTTGGTTTACGCGCCGCGGCATGAGTTTGATCCTCATGTTTGAAGGATCTATGCGGAAATGCACACCGTGGACTGGTGGTGGGATGTTCAAGTACAGCCCCCTAACCTCCTTTACAGTAACGTTAGCTGAATAATTATAGAAGAGACTTTCACCTGGTGCGATGGTAGTTCCCATTATTGAGACGTGCGATCAGACCCATCCCAGCAACTTCTCCGGTAACAACAACGCGTGGCCTGTCTATATTCCGCAGGGAAATCTTCCGTTAAGCCCGGCGCAACAGCCCTGGATCAATGGCTATTCTGCTTCTCGCACTATTGCCTGCCCTCCCCAAACTCTTAATGTCGACCAAAGCACATCAATACCAGAGACAAGTGAACGCCAACACACTGCAAGACCGATTCGAATTCATTTTTGCGCCTCTGCAGCGCGCGGCCCTTGATAGGGTCCCAATTGATTGTCGTGATGGGAAGGTTCAGAGGTGCTTCCCAATCTTTTCTGCATGGGTTGCGGACCATATGGAAAACGTAACACAGCACGGGTTAAAATCCAACGCCTGTCCTACATGTGCGGTGCCTGCCAGGGTATTAGCAACAAACATGAACAACTATCGAGCTAGAGATTACCCAAGATACGAACGATATGGATATGACAACAGGTTCCCAGACTCGAAGTCAGACGCCACCCACGTCAAGTTCTGCAGCCTTGGTATGAATTTGGGCCAAAATATTTTTTCATGGACTTCACCGGGTCTCGGCGCCTCACTTGCACACCCAGGACATGCTCTGGACGGTTTGTCTCGGATGATTTAAGCACATGATGGACTGGATCCAAGCCTTTCCCAAGAAACACGGGCCACTGCAAGGTTTTGACAACGTTTGGAAGGGATCACCGCTCTACCCTGGGTTTTTGGTACCCATAAAAGCCTACGACGACATTGCACAGTGGCAAGGGAAAGAGATGAGGAATCTGGGGTGCTGTATTATGGGAGTTCTCGCGGTGGCCCTGCGTCAGCCACATAGTTCCCAAGTAATACCTTGCAAACATGCTATCGGATGCATCAGAGTGCTCGTTGACTTCACTATGATGGCACAATACCGAAGTCACACATCTGACACCACAGCTTATATGGAACATTATCTGGACCAATATCACAGGTTGAAAGGTATCTTCTTGGAGTTTCGAGTAACTAAGCGTACACTGGCCAAGGTTGACGCGCAACGGAGGGAGATACGACATTGCAGAACAATTCTAAGCCAGCCCGTGGCTCCCTCTAAACGGCGCCGGAGCCCTCACAACGATCGCGAAAAAGAGCACGAGCAACGTATGGACTTGATCCATCGTGAATCGCATTTCCACTTTATCAAGATAGATCTACTAACTTATTTTAGTGATCATATACGCCAGTTTGGGAATGTACCAATGTATATAACGGAGTTGGGAGATCTCGCGCAGAAGCAACAAATCGAGGACAGATAGTGACGATTGAATAAAAATGATGCCGCGCAGCACATAGTGCACAGCTACAGTCGTCAGCACGCCATCCGAATGAGGTTATTGAACCTTGATTCTCTTCGACTCCGGGGCGCCGATCACTCTGCGGATGTCGTGAAACATTTAGAGAGTACCACGAGTGCCATAACCGCGCCAGTCATCCGTAGGAGGATCCTAACAGGGCGTAAGGACGATGTGTCCAACGTCTTGGATTTTAGTAAGGTGTCACGGGTCTCGATCGGGAGTATATGTCGCGAATTGATCCGATATAGCCGGCATAACCTGCCTACAGAGTGCCAGCTTCCTGAAGATCATGCCATACTTCAATCACTTCCGGTTGAACTACTAACCCAACTCGAAATACCGATTGTGGCGTTCCAAGAAAGCGACTTTACGACATCAACCGTGCACGATGCACAGGCGCCCTACACTGCAGGAACCAGTGCAGTCGCAATGATTGGGTTTGCTTCCAGGCTGTTTCTGAACAAATGTATGGTGCCTGGAGAGGCCGCCTGCAGGCAAAGCTTGTGGCGCTCTTGAAAATCACGTACTACATCTGTGAGAATGCTGTGCGTTGGGTCGCGGCTGTTCGGATGTTGAGTGCAGTCAACTCAGGATTCCCCTCTGACATACATGGCCTTGTTACAGTGCAGATGAGCGCGGATGCTCGAGAGTTTACGATAGTTGACCTAGGGACAGTTCACGGCCTGGCGCACCTCATCCCCGAGTGGGAACGGCGCTGGCTGGTTAATAGCCGGATTGATTTGAGAACGTTCAATGAAGTATATAAAGGAATCGGAATACTGGAGGGGAGGGGAGGCTGGCTGCGTGTCTATCCTAGTACTCGCACGGCTTTGGCGAAACAAAAAGTGCCCTCTGGCGAATTGTGGTGAGGTTTTTCTAACTTCTTCGCCACAATTCGCCAGACGGCGTTTTGCACATCATCAACTTGTATATGTATGATATATAGAACCAATTGTCTAGAAAATAAAGAGTACTAGCTAGTTTACCCTATACACGTGAGATTCTGAACGGGGGCGCAGGCAGACGTTAGAGATAGCAGGAGAAATAGGTCATGGCGCGCGGAACACGCAATGTGAAGCTGGCGCCGTCATGAGAAGCAAGTGAAGAGAGCCGGAGCTAAGGTGGAGACAGGGCGTCACTACGACGCGACGTCGCGTCAGGAGATAGAGGGCGTTGCCAGGCAACACAGGAAGCAGAGGGTGCTTGCGTTCATTGCAAAGAAATTCAGGGCGCACACGGCGTAGAGAACGCAGAAGCCACATCCCTTGCGTCAGGGCGCAACGCCGACAGATCTGACGCAAGATACTTTTTGTGCTGATGTGCACACCACGGACTGGTGGTTTGATGTTCAAGTACAGCGCCCTAACCTCCTTTACGGTAATGTTCGCTGACTAATTATAGAAGACACTTCTACCTAGTGCGACTGTAGTTCCCATTATTGGTACACCCGACCTGACCCATCTCAGCAGCTTCTTTGGCGACACAGAAGAAGCGTGGCTAGTCTATATTACCCTCGGATATCTCCTGTCAGCCCAGCGCAACAGCCCTGGATCAATGGCTCTTCTGCTTCTCGCACTGGCACTATTGCCTGTCCCCGCCAAACCCTTGAAGTTCACCAAAGCAGATCAATACCAGGGACAAGTGAACGCCAAAAGACTACAAGACGTATTCGAATTCATTTTTGCGCCCCTGTATCACACCGCGCTTGATGGAGTCCCAATTGATTGTGCTGACAGGAAGGTTTGAATCTGCTTCCCAATCTTGTCTGCATGGGTTGCGGACCATATGGAAAACGTGACACTGCAGAGGGTAAAATCCAACGCCTGTCGTACATATGAGGTGCCTGCAGGGAAATTAGCAACCAACATCAAGAACTATGGAGCTAGAGATTATGCAAGATACGAACGATATGGATATCCAAAGCGGCCCCCAGACTCGAAGTCAGACTGGACCTACAGCAAGTTCGTGGCCTTCCTATTAATTTGGGCCAAAAGGTTTTTCATGGACTTCACCGGCGCTTGGCACCTTACTTGCGGACCCCGGAAATGCACCATTCAGGTTATCTCGGATCATTTAAGCACATGATAGACTGGATCCATGCCTTTCTCAAGAAACACGGGCCACTGCAAGCTTTTGACGATGTTTGGAAGTTATTACCGCCATACCCTGGTTTTTTGGTACCCAAAAAAGCTTACTGCAAGGTTGCGCAGTGGCAAGAGAAAGAGATGAGGAATCTGGGGCCCTTTATTTTGGGGTTTCTCACAGTGGCACTGCGTCAGCCACATAGTTCCCAAGTGATATCTTTCCAACATGCTCCCCGATGCATCAGAGCGCATGTCAACTTCAGTATGATGGCACAATACTGAAGCCACACCTCTCGGACCATTGCTTTTATGGAACATTATCAGGACCAATTTCACAGGATGAAAGGTATGTTCTTGGAGTTTCGAGTAACTCAGTGTACACTGGCCAAGGTGGACGAGCAACGGAGGGAGATACGACATCAGAGAACGCAGATGACCCAGCCTGTGGTTCCCTCTAAATGGTGCCGGATGCGTGACGACGATCGCGAAGAAGAGTACCAGCGATGTATGGACTTGATCTATCGCGAATCGCATTTCAACTTTATCAAGATACATCTACTAAGTTATTTTAGTGATCATATATGCCAGTTTGGCAATATGCCGATGTATTCCATGGAGTTTGGAGAGCTTGAGCCCAAGGAACAAATCAAGGACGGATGGTGATGATGGAAGAAGAATAAAGCCGCATACCAAGTCGTGCACAGCTACAGTCGTTCGCACGCCATTCGAATACGGTTATTGAACCTGGAATCTCTGCAACCGCGCGGCGCCAATCTCTCTGCCGATGTCCTGCAACATTTAGAGTGTACAATGGGTGCCGTAACCGCGCTTGTCTTCCATAGAAGGCTCCTGAAAGGGCGTGGGGACGACGTGTCCAACGTCTTGGATATTAGTAAGATGTCGCGGGTCTCCCTTCAGAGTATATGTCGCGAATTGATCCGATATAGCTGGCATAACCTGCCTACAGAGTGCCAGGTCCCTAAAGATCAAGCGATACTTCCATCACTCCCAGTTGAACTACTAACCCAACTCCAAATACGGGTTGTAGCATTCCAAGAAAGTGACGTTTATAACATCGACCGTGCGCGATGCATGGGCACCCTACACTTCAGGAACCAGGGGAGTTGCAATGATTGCGTTTGGGTCCAGGCTGGTTCTGAAGAGATGTATGGTGCGCTGAGGGGTTGTCTGCCAGCCAAGCTCGTAGCGCTCTTTACAATCAGGGACTATATCCGTGAGAATGCTGTACGTTGGGTCGCAGCTCTTCAGATATTGAGTGCAGTCAACTCAGGATTCTCCTTTGACATACATGGCCTTGTTGCGGTGCGGATGAGGGAGGATGCTCGAGAGTTTACAATTGTTAACGTAGGGACAATTCACGGCCTGGCGCACCTGATCCCCGTTGGGGCATGGAGCTGCCTGCTTACTAGCCAGATTTATTTGAGAATGTTCAACAACGTACATTAAGGAATCGAAACACGGGAAGGGGGGGCTGACTGTACGTCTGTATGCTAGTACTCACGCGGCTTTGCTTTAACAACAAACGCCCTCTGGCGAATTGTGGTAAGGTTTTCTAACTTCCTCGCCACAATTCGCCAAACTGCGTTTTGTACATCGTCAAGTTGTATATATATGATATATAGCAGCAATTGCCTAGATAATAAAGAGTACTAGCTAGTTTACCCTATACACGTGAGAATCTGAACGGGGGCGCAGGCCGATGTTACAGATAGCAGGAGTAATACGTCAGGGCACGCGGAACACGCAATGTGAAGCTGGCGCCGTCATGAGAAGCAAGTGAAAAGCACCAGAGGTAAGGTGTAGACAGGGCGTCAGTACAACGGGACGTCGAGTCAGGAGATAGAGGGGGTTGCAACGAAATTCAAGGCGCCCAAGGCGTAGACAACGCAGAAGCGACATCGCTTGTATCAGGGCGCAACGTCCACGAATCTGACACAAGATATTTTTTTGCTGATGCAGAAATGATTGGATATGGATACAGGTTCGCTGACGGGATATGTATGGCTAACTTCACAGACTGGCTGTGGCCTGCTTGAATGAACTTTTTATGATAAGAAATGTGCGGACTGAAGTTGTAAGCAGTCTAGCATTTCTTCAAGTACTGGATCTGGTGAATGGTGGTAGATTTAATAGGGCTGGTGGACATATACGGGTCTGCATATGGCACTATGGTCGGGATATGAGGCTAATCGATATTGGAGGCATGGTTGGCCAGGCACCTCTGGTTCCTTATGGGAATGGACAATTGCTAGTAAATCACCGGATTGATCTAGGGACATTTAATGCCATTTATTGAAACTTTATATGTAAACAAAAACACTTAGAGGACAGAAAATAGAAAAACTAGATTACAAACAAATAACTAATCTAGTTTGCAGCGGACGAGCCTGCCCAGATAGAGAGAATGACGTTGGGGAGAAGTGGCGGGCCTCCAACCATTACAAAATGAGATATAAGTGAAAGAAGAAACGCTGGATTAGTCCAAGATCAGCAGATGCAGTTGTAGGGAAAAATAAAAGTTGGCAGCATGAGTCTGAATATGAAATGCTGGGAGGGCAGGGGGAGGATTTGGTCTGCGTCTGGCGGCAGGTTCAGGATGAAAGATTTAGGAGATGAGGTACCAAAGGCAGTGGCCACTAGGTGTAAAGAGGTGAAGAGGGTAGGGTAGGAAGATATTGGACAGAATGGGTATGGAGTACCGCCTATGGGGTGTTTAAAGAGGGGGGATGGGTTATGGGGTGAAGGAAAAAGGGTAAGGAGGAAGATGAATGGCGTCGGGGGGGAGAGTGAACTGCGGACGGATCCACAAAGAAAAGAGCAAAAATGGGAGGTTATGGGGTACAGGAAAAACGGTATGGAGGAAGATGAATGGCGTCGGGCGGGGGCGAACCTGCGGACGGATCCGCAAAGAAAAGAGCCAAAATTGGTGGTTATAGGGTGCATGGAAAAGGGAAGGAGGAAGATGAATAGCTTCAGGGGAGGGAGTGGACTGAGGACGGATCCACAGAGAAAAGAGCAAAAAGGAGCGGTGTTGCAAGGCTGTGGGCACGAGAGGGCAGCAGATGGAGAATCCGGACGCTTCATGCGTACGGGGCGCGCTAAGCGAATCCTAGGCATCCAGGTGCGGATAAGATTCGCCAGACGCAGATTTCTTTTTTTACTGATTTACCTACCCGCTTCACCCCAGGATCCCATTCTCTTCAACCAACAGAAATGCGTTCCTCTCCATACTGTATTTTTTGTCATTACTTATCTAAATCCCCTGCACATGTAACCCTTTTTAACCATGGCTCTAAGGGAAAATTAGAAGAACGAGCTTTCACTGTAGTTTCTGTAAAGCTCCACTCTGCCGTGAGTTCTGCTTTGATATGTATTATAAGTATTGAGAATAAACTCTGTTGAGTGATACAATCAGCCTTGTCACCCTCTCTACAACTTATTCTGTAAAGGTTGCAACCACCTCATCCAAAGTGCTATAGAGTGCGACTACTAACACCCGCTAAAACCACTAAAACTACTAAAAGTCTGTGAAAACTGGAACAGATAAAGGGATTAGATCCTAATAGACGTGGTAAAACTGTTTACCTACTTTGCAACCGTCCTATATTCTGGCTGCTAGATAGTTAAAACAAGACGCAGCTCTATTTTCCTTATGCAATCCGCAATTACCTTTCTCATTATCCAGTGTGAGTTCAGAGACACAATTGCCATCTTGCGTTCGTGAGGAGGTATTGTTTGTTGGCCCAATATCTGCTGTTGAGAATTGAAACCTACATGGTTGCACACCTTATGTTAGGGCCCGTTTACCTAAAGACAGCCGTCAAACAACCCAAAAAGATGCCGACTGCTAAGGGGGGCTTGACAGTGGGGAACAGTGCAGCAAAATAGATGGCATTTACCAAGAGTAGGCAACCCAACTTTTTCATGGTCTAGCTGCAACAATCTAGGATAATGGAAAATTGGTCAAACGCTTTTGTGCTGTGTGTCAGATAACGCTTGAGACGCCACCGTCTGGCCAACCACTTATTACAAACTTAGTTTTTAGAAACTGAGAGACAGTTGAAGGTGTGTAAAGAAAACCGAATAATTGCATGTTTAACTAATATACTGTCTAGCATATAGCTCAAAGCCCATTTATCAAACTGATCTTCTTTTATGGTCGCCACTGTGTCTGGTTGCTTGACGGCCGTCTATAGGTAAACGGGCCCTTAGTTTATCAAATTTTCCACACTAAACCATAGTAGACAGTATATTAGGTAAACACCCACCCAGATATTTTTCCTACACATCTCCCACCGTCTAACCTTCCTTAACGGTCGGCACCGTCTCCGGTTGCTAGACGGCCGTCTATAGGTAAACAGGCCCTTATTCGAGCAAAGAGACACAATGATTCGTGCGGCGTTACCATATGAGCATTGCTCTATTATCCAGAAATGGTAAACTGTTTACAAGTATCAGGGTTACCCGGCCTTAGCGCATGGGCGAGGTATTGGTTGCACCTCACTAAATTTTTCTGCACCCTGCGTGCTGTACCGAGTCGAGCACACATGACCCGCCGTCTCTTAGGCCATACAAACTACCATAGTGTGCCGGAAATGTAGATAGCAGTACGGTGTTGGAACTGGTTGTTCGGACACAAACACTGTGGACTCGCTGCTGCTGGCGAAGGGTAGTGATGACACAAATACTCGAGCGGCTCCCGGGTGACAGGAGCCGCAGATTGGGGTTGCGGTACTCGAGTACGGTATATATTTATGGCCAACCGGTTCGGCTCCCGTGTGATCCATGTGCTGTAGCTTCCTGAGATTATGATCGCACCAGCTCAATGGCTGGTGATACCGGTATAAGACTGGTATGCGGCTCTAATGGGGTTTGTGTTTCGGGCGGAGACTCTCAAGCTAGGTGAACTACCGATACTCTATCGATTTTACTTCGGTAACTTGTCATTGCTGGCCGTCCAGCGCTTCGACATCCTCTTCGGCTATCATGAAAATATATGTCCAGGGAGTGGAGAATCTCGGGATCCCTATCTTATTGCTCATAATATCCATGCTTGTCGGGGGATACTGTACCAGGGGTCTGCACTGCTCTAGGACAGCGAAAGAACTTGGAAATTTGGTTTAAGCGCCTAAGTTATCGTAGCACTACGGTAGTGCTATACTTGAATTTAGATGAAAACTCATATAAAAGGTCGCCGGCGCATTTGTTTGTTCCCCCCCTTTTTTGAGAAATGACGGTTTCGGAAGTTCACACAAACTATAAAAACTTAATCATGATTTCCCGAACCTTAATATGTTTGTTGTGATGGCGGGAGTTTTCTTGCGACAAGAGATGGATCGTGTCGAACTGGTGCTTGTGTGGTATAAGACTATGCTAATACCGTACTCGTAATGCTACGTCCAAGACACAAGACAAATGATCAACTGTGGTTCTGTCGCAGAAATTTTCCCTGTGCATAGAGCACTTAGACGAATCTATTGGGCTGGGTGTTCCCCAACAAGGCAGCAAAATAATGGTGACCCCGCTTCTCTTCAGCCCCATAAACTCTATTAACCGACCCTACACTACTCGTACAGTGCTCAAGAAATATCCTCCGAATCCTCTGGACCGAATCCTCTGGACCGAATCCACAACATTCCAAAGAATCCACAACCTTCCAAACGGCGACAAAAAAACAAAAATGTCACAATCTCGTGTGGGGGAAAGTAGCAACTCTTGCAATAATAACTCTTTTAATACCGAAAACTCCTTTAATAATACCAACAACTCCTTTAATAATGCCAACACCTTTAATATTACCAGCAACACGCATAACGTGAATAACTTTGGCAGCACCGACGAGAAGGATAAGATTCTCGCATGGATATCTCCATTGGAGCCCAGGATACGGCACCATGATATCAGAGCCCATCGAGTGGAACATGTAGGAGACTGGCTCTTCCAGACAGAGGAGTATCGGAACTGGTTCGATGGTATTCGCGGTGGGGAACTCAATAATTCAGCATTGTTTTGCTACGGAGATCCTGGAGTCGGCAAGACCTACATCACGTAAGAATGCATATACTCCATGAAGGAAGAGTGTTGCTAATAATCTGTGATTCTAGCTCGTTGGTAATAGATAGGTTATGCGATTGGGCGAAGGGACAAAATGCTACGGTTGCGTGCTTCTACCTCGACTTTGCCGCTCAGAAGGAGCAGTCCCCAACGAACATCCTGAGTTCCCTCCTAAAACAGGTTGCTTATGGACTAAAACAGATTCCAACAGATATCGTCCAGGCATTTCGAGACCAGGAAAAGGCCATTGGGGGTAGGAGACTAGGACTGGACGAAATTGTGGGGATATTGCAGGATATCTCGTCCTCACGGCCCACCTTCATCTGTATTGACGCAATCGACGAATGCCCTGCCGAGTATCGGGCAACGCTGCTTGATTCACTAAAACAAATCCTACACAAGTCCCCAAACACGCGGATATTCTTGGCAGGAAGATTGCATATCCGGGATGAGGTGGAGAAACATCTTGCTAGGAGGGTAGCGACTCTGTCGATCACACCCACCAGGGATGATATCATTCGATTCCTCCAAGCGAAACTCAAAGAGGATATAACACCGGATGCGATGGACAAGAGCTTAGAGGAGGACATTATAAAGACCATTCCAGAGACGGTTTCAGAAATGTAAGTAGGGGATCAAGGCGCCAGAGAAAATCCGTAAAGTTATGAGCTGATAGATCTGTGTCTAGATTCCTGCTAGTGTCTCTGAACATCGAGGCGATTCTAAGGGAAACGACGCTCCATCGGAGGCGAGAGAAGCTCGGCGCGATGACTAGTGGCTTAGGCTTGGGTGATGCATACGATGCAACCATAAAACGGATCAAGGCACAGGGAGGGGATAGAGGAAGACTCGGGATGGAGGCTCTGATGTGGATTTCACATTCCGAGCGGCCGTTGAATGTAGACGAGATATGTCACGCCCTTGCGACTGAGATAGGATCAACCGGCATTGATATCAACAATGTGCCTTCGGTCCGGACAGTGTTAAGCTGTTGTCAAGGACTTATCGCCGTCGATAAAGGGTCCTCGACTATTAGACTAATCCATTTCACGCTCAAAGATTATCTTTCCTACCATGCCGACTTGTTCGACAGACCTCACTCGGCAATAGCGGAGACTTGTTTGACGTATCTCAACTTCCAGGTCATTAAAGATCTTTCGGTCGTGTCCTCTCTTGACTCCCGAGGCACACCCCTCCTAGATTATTCTTCTTTATACTGGGGAATTCATATGCGAATGGAGCTCTCGGATCGCTCAAGACACCTCGCGCTCGACCTCCTTGACCAATACGAGAATCAAATATCTGCCAAATTACTTTGGATGACAAGAATAAAGTGGAGCTTCCATTCCCACAAGCCATTTTCTGCGCTACACTGTATTTCATATTTTGGAATTGCCGAAGTTGCAATGGATTTAATAAGGACCAAGAGATGGGATGTGAACCAAAGAGATAGTGCGGGTCTGACGCCACTCATGTGGGCTGCAAGACATGGGCGTGAGGAGGTAGTAAAATTACTGTTGCAACAGAAGCATTCTCAACCTGATATAACGGACACCGAATCTGGCCGAACAGCGCTCTCTTGGGCTGCCGGGAGTGGGCACGAAGGGGTGGTCAGGCTGTTTCTCGGTCGCCTATGTGCCCATCCTGAGAGCACAGGTCGTCGGTGGGAAAAAACACGGCAATTAGTGAGTGTGCTATTTCGATGGAAATACGTCAACCCCGACGAGCGTGACCACTATGGCAAAACACCGCTCACGTGGGCCGCCGAGTATGGGCGTGATAGTGTAGTGAAGCTACTGTTGGGGCGGAAAGACGTTAGCCCCGATAGGTCAGACAACGATGGCAGAACACCGCTCTCCTGGGCTGCCGAGTATGGGCGTGATGGAGTAGTGAAGTTACTGTTGGAACAGGAAGACGTTAGCCCCGACAGGCCAGACAATGATGGCGCAGCACCGCTCGCGTGGGCCGCCATAAATGGGCGTGATGGAGTAGTGAAGCTACTGTTGGGACAAGAAGACGTTAACCCCGACAGGCCAGACAATCACGACCAAACACCTCTCGCTTGGGCCGCTATGTATGGGCATAATGGAGTAGTGAAGCTACTGTTGGGACGGGAAGACGTTAGCCCCGACAGGCTAGACAAGTTTGGACTAACACCGCTCTTATGGGCCGCTAGGAATGGGCTTGATGAAGTAGTGAAGATACTGTTGGGACGGGAAGATGTTAGCCCCGACAGGCCAGACAATGATGGCATAACACCGCTCTTATGGGCCGCCGAGTATGGGCACGATGAAATAGTAAAGCTACTATTGGGACAAGAAGATATTTGCTTTAATAGGCGAAATAATTCCCTCAGACTCATTACCCATAAAACTACATCGTTCGGAAGGATGGGGGTGGGGAGGCGACTCCAGTTCCAAAGGCCTGCATCCCCCAGCATGGTGTAAGGCCCTGGAGGTATGGCCACTCTCGGCGCCTTCGAACCTAGCCATACGCTCCTTTTACAACATTTGCAGATGCTTTAGGACCGTTCCTAACCTCCCCTCCCATCCCCATTCCATCTCAGGGTGAGGTTGCACCGCGGACACCACCATTCATTAGCACAGGAAATGTCAGGTGAATGAGCGGAGCGTTTTCTATCCGGCCTGATATATATGCAGTGCATTCATTTTTTCTTTCCGATTTCCGATTTTCTTTTTCTTTTTCTAGTATTTCGGTTACTAAAGTTAGTTTTCACGCATAAATCCCGCCCTCTACTATTCCTGTATTTCTCCATTCTTTTGCTTGATAATAGAACGGACTTGGGTTGGAGTCAGGATATACCGGTGGTGTTATGGTCAACTCCCTTTAGGAGGATCTCTTAATCTTGTGTCTTGTATGCACTCTACTTAGAAAGATAAACGTAACGATCTAGAAGATCTAACCAGATTTATTGCACTCCTTTCTTCTCTCTACCATATCCCCTCCTGCCTACCAATAACGGAGCAAAGCTAGAAAGCTAAGCGGAATGACCGGAACACACTAAAAACTAGGGTTCGACACGGGGCGGGGCGGGGAACGGGGCCCCGGAGGCCCCGTAACGAACGCTATCATACTAAAAACTAGATGAGCAAAAGCAAAGTCAACAAATATCTCCAACTTTGTGGAATATCCAAAAGAAAGCTTCCCAGATCCCCCCATTTTCCGAAGATAGGTGTTTTTTGGTTGTAAGCCCAAACAAACCAGTTATAATACAAATAGTGCAAGTTGTCCCCAACCACCTTCTTAAGATCTCCAGGGGACTGCGCGAGTTCGTGTAAGTCCTAGTTTGAACTTGGATAGAAAAAGATTTTTAGAGAATCATGGCCTCCCAAACTTTCTTAAGGATTGTTCCAACAGTAACATATAGCTAAAAGAGAACTCGGAGAAGATATCCTGGAGTATGTATCCTTAGGAGCGGTGTTCTCACAATCGACACCAAGTGAGCGGCACTATCGCATCATGATAGGATACCTAGATACAATACCGGTAGAGGTGGGGAGAGGTTACAGGGTATCAGTCCAGAGTAACTCTTGACCCGTCTCTATTCTGAAAAAGAAAAGAAAAAGGGAAAGAAACGAATTCATGCTCCCCCGTGACCCAATCTTCACATAGTGGGTCTCCACACGAAACCCAAGGCTCTCGCCAAATTCCTAGAAACAGTGTCTATCGTGCACAAATAGGATTGCACTGAATACTGGAACTGAGAAAAAGTGCAAAACATAGAAATACAATCCTAGTTATAACTAAGATTTTTCAGAAATAAACCTTCCCCACAAGCCCCACACAGAACAATTAGCCTATAAAACATCTAAGAAGAAAATTCATTGAATAGCAGTATAGCGTTTCAGTGAATTAAGTTGCAAGCACAAAGTAAAAAAGAAAAGAATTGTTACAGAGATAATTGATCTACAGTGATAGAAACCCCAGGAGATTAAGCAAAGATAAATTAGTGGAAACCACTTATAAGTTACCACTGTTGGAAATTCGTCATTTTCAACTGCTCACCACATACATATTTTCCCATTCCCGCAGGGCGCGAGTTACAGCTACACCCGTTTAAAACAAACCGTTGCTTCAAAGAGTTCACCGACCATTAGTTTCCTACGACCATCCAAACACACCCTGCATACTTAATGCGACATTCTCAAACACGCCTTCACCTCTAACGAAACATGAATACTGCGCA
>Ga0307507_10006517_pt1 | contig 17849 bp, 18 predicted proteins | sample 7_EM_MG_FD_207223 | JGI IMG/M metagenome (GOLD analysis project Ga0307507, IMG submission 207223) | Populus trichocarpa ectomycorrhiza microbial communities from riparian zone in the Pacific Northwest, United States - 7_EM | ecosystem: Host-associated > Plants > Roots > Unclassified | place... | reverse complement strand
GAGGCACCGGTACTGGTACTAGAACTCTCTCATTGAAGTTTGGGACGCAACTCCTGGGGAGACGGTGCCGTGCCACAGCTTGATTACTGTTCCAAGGTTGCGGGGTATCTGGGGGTTACGCGTATGATATTATATGATACTATCACCAAAATTTGAAAGGCAAGCCACGTATTCTGCAGCATCCATTGTCAGGGAAAAGGGGTACGCTCGGCATCATTTGGTGTTGCTGATTCTTTTCGCTAGGGGTGCCGGATTGGGTCGGAGAGGCTGATAACGATACCGCTGCTCGAGTACCACGATCATATCCATACTAGCACTGGTATCACAAAATATTATGGTGATGTGGTTTATGGTACATGAGTCTGGAATGTGAGACACCACTGGTCAGTACTGTAGCCATGAACAGGAGCAATAGCCATCACTGCAGCAGAGGACTTCTAGAAGATCTATAGTACTTGCAGATGCCGGGAACATGATTCGATAATATAGATTCGATAATATAGGCACCTGCGCAATGATTGTTTCACCGTTGCCAGAACCGAAAGGGATAAAGTGCTCGAGGAAGAATAAAAATTCCGAGCCAACGATCGTTTGTTCGTGCTTGATCAGATGCTAGCTTACTTGCCGCTTTCAAAAGCATCCCGAAAGTTTTTGGCCCGAGAAGCGCCAAGAGTTCTGGGCCTTCCGGAAATGGCAGGTACATAAGCCAAGGACCCCTCCACATATTATGTCCAATTTTTTCATTTTTCCTTGGCCCCACGAAAGCTTTCCCCCACCATCCACTCGATTGCAGCAAACCTCATCCGAACTCCCATCAAAACAAATATTCATAATGTTTTGTGCTAGAGCAGCCTCTCGCTTCTGCCGGGCCCCTTCCACCAGATTTTTCCTCTCGCGTTCAATTTCTACTGCCAGGCCTCAAGCCTCGGCTTTCCGGCCCATTTTGGCCGGACAACGCCCCCGTCTTGCTGCTCCGTTTTCCACCTCATTTACTCGTTTCGAGAAATTGGGACAAGGTATGGATTGCAATTGGGCTTTGGCCCCGTAACCCTCTGGACAGAATTATCTCATTTACTCATAATCCTAGTTGACGAGGAATTGGCGTTAAAACTCCAGACCGAGATTGACCTCGAAATGACAAAAGAAGATGAACTTGAGTACCCATTGAGTGTAAAGGAGTATTTGGAGACTGGCCAATTTCAGGTACCTTCCCTCCTCTGTTCTGCGTGAGTTCTTGAGTCTGATAGATTTCTCCTCAGATTATCGATAAGCCGGGTCAGGAAGAAGTCCAGCTCATCCGCAAGTTCGGAGATGAGACGTGAGTTTTCTTCACCTCCGTTTCCCCTCCCGAGAGTGATCCCTATTAACTATGCGTTAGTATCCGTGTTGAATTCTCGATTTCAGATCTCAATGCTCTTTCGAACGAAGGCCTCGATGGCAGTGCTTTCTACGACGAGAACCCAGGGGAGGATGATCCCAATGCATCACCTTCGCCATCTAAGGGTGCACGATCCAAGGCTGCTCAAGATGAGGAAAACACCTCAGCAGCCAGCGATGCGGACGGCGACGAATACGATGATGAGCCAGACCCAGGTTTCCCCGCGCGGGTAAATGTTACGATTACAAAGGTCGATGCCACAGATTGCTTTTGAACTGGGTTACGTTTACTGACTTTTCTGACAGCCAAACTCGGGTGCACTTCAAATCGAGGCGATTGCTCAGGATGGAATGATTGTCATTGACAATGTATTTTACCACAAGTCTGCCGAACTTGCCAATGCTCAGACTGCTGAGGCCGATTGGGAGAGGAGGGGTATCTATGCTGGCCCTCCATTTGGTAATTTGGATGAAGACCTGCAAGTCCTGCTGGAGAGGTATCTTGATGAAAGGGGAATCAACACCGCTTTGGCGCTCTTTGTTCCCGACTACATTGACTACAAGGAACAGAGGGAATATGTTCAATGGTTAGAAAGTAAGTTGGATTTGTTCCAGAAAACATTATATATGACGGAGAACTGACGTGACCCTATAGATGTCCACAATTTCGTTGCGAAATAAGGGTTTCTCTTATGTTCCCGCCTGGCTTTCCAAACCTAATTGTATAGTAGCTACTGCAAAGTGATGAGAAAGGTTTTCACTTGTTACTCCTCTCCGTGCCCGTGATTGGGAAAATAGAACAGAATATTTTAATTTGTGGCAAAAATATGATCGGTTCAAAATTATTAACATGAGAGTGATTTCAAACTAAGGGTACAATGGGTACTGGGAAATGAGGGGTGCTAAACAGTTTCTTCGTTGGCCGCTCTCGGGCCGATGCCCGAGGCAAGCCCTCTGGCCAGACTTGCCCAGTTAAGGCCTCCAAGCTCCGGCTCGTTCTGATAACGAGCAGATTTTGCAGCTGCCCACGCTTCATCCAGTTGCCCTTGGTGCATCTGTTTAATTATCAAGGTATCCTGGGCTGCCGGAAGATTGGAATGGCAAATGTGATCTTCAAACATCTGTTGCTCTTTGGGGGTGAATGGCAAGTTGATAAGTTTCAGAGCATTAATCTCCTTGCGAACTATGAGGCAATGGTCGATAAGGCTGATGAATAGCTCATGCTGTAAAGATTCCGGAACTGTTCGTTGGTAGAGAAAGGCCGATTCAATAGAGGTAGCTCTGAGAGCGGTGAAGTAATCTCTTATTGAGTCATCTGTGTTCAGTTTTGTCTGCGTCGCTTGAACGAAAGTGGTAGCAAGTCGTGGACCCAGAGTAGGCCCAGCATGATGGATGAGGGCAGAAATTATCTTGTGAGGATTGATGGGTGTAACGGCGGGCTCGGCCAAGTGCGTTATAGCTTCCTAAAGCGTGATTGTAAGAGCCAAACCTTTGTGATAAGCGGGGAAGGAGCATACCTCAAACCTGAAATTATCCAAGGCCCAGAGACCATCCATCAAGGTACAAAAGTTTGGTTGAACCAAAGCCTTCAGAGAGTAGCTTCCAGCGTCATCACTACCGGGATGTGCGTAATCGAAATCCTTCTTGAGATAATATATGAAAGAGTCTCTCTTCAGTTTATCCAATTCTTCCTTCTCCATGATGGTGGTGACAAGCGCTCGTAAGGCGGCCACGTTCTTCGGCGGGTACAGTCGATCGACTGGAGGGTTGATGTGTTATTATTATTATTATCACAATTGAGGAATTAACCCCGGAGGGGAAAACCAAGGAGCTGAATAGTTTACCATCTTCAATACGGGCTATTTCCCTGAGAACATAATCAAAGAACAGACTCCCGTCAAGTAAACTTCGATGTCGCGCAATTTGGCTAATACGATCCCTGGTGTAAGGGAATTTCTTATCATCGGGAAAGATGGAACGGTAAATAGCGAGGGAGCTTCGGTCAAGATCCATGGTAAGAGTTTCTGGGTTATGGGGATTGAAAGTTTCAAGAAAAGTGATGGTCAACGGGTTCGCGAAGGAGGGATGAAGGAAGCGCCCATGCACACGTACTATAAACTGTGGGAGGGAAGGACGCGCGCGCCTGGAAGTGATGAGTAAGTTTCTGGGTGAAAACAAGCTTTCTAGTGTCAAGGATTATCTGCATGGAGGCTGAAAGGTTGCTGCCAAGCCGTGGAGTCCCTGTGTGCCTCTTGGTAGTTTTAACGGCAAATTACCGTGGTGTAACATTTGATCTGGCTCTAGTCTAACTTTAAATCTCGTTTGACAATTTACATCTCGCGAACTTGAGATAGAAAATCTCGAATCTTTGACAATCCATATTCATCATTCTCGGGCCTTGCAAACTTGAAATCCTCACTCGTCCAGCCCCACGTCCCAACCTTGGAAACCTAATTCTTCTCCCTTACGTCGACAAGAATCAAAGTCCACGATAACTGGAGTGTCCCCCTCATCCATCACGATGTTGGCCGGGTTGATATCGCAATGAATGAGACCCAAACTGTGAAGATGCTGAATACCTTCCTGAATACCCCGCAAAACGAGGTCTGTATCGAAAGGGCGAGAGTCCTTAGTAGTTACCTTTCTGACAAATTCATGCCGTACTTGACAAAACAAAGACCCGTTATCCTATCGTTCTTGACTATGCATCCAAGATATTGAGCGATATCAGGGTGGGGAGATGCCCTCAGGATCTCGCAGACTTCAGCCTCATTCAACAGGAGACTACTCAGTTCAGTGGAGTCACGGTCCTCGGTGTCGCCGTAATATAGTAGACTAGGTCGCTTCACATAACAGTCCTGAGGTAATGGCTCAGGTGCTTGGGTGAATTGTGTTGGGAATGGCGGCCAGATTTGCGAAGCTGGAATCGGAACAAGGTCGAGTTCATGTGGGTCGAGTTCATGTAGATCGACTTTGGAATTGGCGGGGTAACGGCGACTAGCAATCGCATAGTAATATTGGTCGCCCTCTCTAAGTATAATTTTGGTGTGGGAAAATGCAACACCTCCATGCTCTTCGGCGAATGCCTCGCTTTGTTCGCAAACTTCCATATTCTACTCCTGTTAGGAAATAAGGAAATAATACTGGTAGTCAAAATGATCAAGCGCACCTACCGACGATTTCTAGTGATTATGTAAAGACAGATGAAGTTGGGCACGGGAAGGTTTTGAAATGCTGTTGCTCGTATTGTTTGCGAAAAGGGAATAAAAATAAAAGTTCTCTCCGAGGAGCCTTTAGCAAATTGAAGTTGGGCATTTTCGGGCTTGACGGTGCCCCGGTTAGAGGTTTTCCTCGTTATACCGGTATACGGTACAGGGACTTGTGTGGGCTCTACTAGTATAATACGATACCTTGCCAGTCACGGATCTACGGTAGGGACTTTGTTTCCCTTGCAGAGCCTCAATTCTTCAACTCTTGCGTTACTGTACTCGATAAAAACTCCAACACTGTCTCCCTTAGAAACCATACTCACCACAGCATCTCCACAATTCCACGCGTCGAGAAGACTGACCTTTCATCACCCAACGGCGTGTCGCGTGCATCGTCACGTTCAAAATGTCACAAGTTTGCAGATACTACCAGCGGGGTCACTGTAAATTTGGTTCCAACTGCAATTTCCTGCACCCGGGCGCCACTACCTCGGCCCCTAACGCTTTTGGTGGAGCCCGTAATGGTTTGTTCTTCTCCAATTATTTGTCGCCGATATCCTTGCCTCCCCCACCCTTCTCAGGCTGACTATTGTTCTGCAGGTTTCGGTGGTGGAGGCACCCAAACAAAGCTAACGGATGGGTGGGCTCCCTTTTCCCTTCCCTTTTCTTCCACCAACATTATTTCTCCCCTTCACTTCGGTTTACTACATGGATCATCGCAACACCTCGGAGAGATCACAGATCGTTCGAGGCGGAGGAACCGAAAGAAGGATTGATTTCTATTCTTGTGATCGAATAAAAGCCTAGTTAAGCTATGGGACTGACCGAGAATTCTAGATTCACCCTCCCCAGCGCGGATACGATTAGGCTAGATCTTCACGAACGGCCTACCTGGTACCTGTCTAGCTATGCCCCCAGCAAGGATTCACCTGCTCAGTTGATTGATGGGAAAGATATTTCTCCGGAAGAAGCGCGTGTTATGGCCTACAAGTTGCGCGCTGAAGGGGTTCCGCAGGCATATGTACGGAGCTGGCATTTTCTAACTATCACGCTGGCTAAAGCTGACTGAACTCTAGGAGGCAGAGTGGAATAGATTGACGAGCGAAGCTTCATCACAGATCAGAAATATACTAGATAACGTTCCGGGTGCTATTGAATTTCTCAAGAATGCACAAGGCACGCCATCAAGATACAACTCGGCTCAGGCTCCCAGCCAGCAGCAGGCTTCGCCATTTGGCGATCGGGTAAGTGTCACAACGTCGATTTTATGAGGAGCTGCCTTTTCCCCGGACCGTACTGATTGAAGTAGAATCCACGGCAAGGTATGGGTACTGGCTCGGGCTCATCTCAAGCATCACCATCCCCTTTTGGTCAAGTTCAGCAACCTCAGTCTACTTCAGGCTTCACTTCCGCATTTTCCACGCCTGGTTTTGGAGCCCGACCCAGCCCAGCGTTTGGTCAAAGTCCATTCGGACAGCAGGTGGCACAGCAAACCGCACAGCAAACCGCACAGCAAACCGCACAGCAAACCACACAGCAAACCGCACAGCAGCCGGCGGCGTCGGCGGCGCCGGCATTTGGGCAACCAGCTTTTGGGACCCCATCGCAACCACAGAGTGCATTTGGTAGACCAGCTTTTGGGCAGCCAGCGTTTGGACAACCGGCCTTCGGTCAGTCCTCGTCTTTGGGATCACAGCCTTCACCCTTTGCCGCAGCAGCCTCAAACGCTACCCCAACCCCGTCATCGGCTTTTAGTCAGTCCGGCGCCCAGGCAACGCCTACTTTTGGTCAGTCGGCATTCGGAGCGTCCAGTGGGCCAAAACCGACCTTCGGCCAACCAGCATTTGGACAGTCTGCCTTCTCCCAAACCCAGTCGTCGCCTTTTGCAGCCCCTGCGGCCAGTCCATTCGCTCAAGTGGCCGGATCATCAACGGCTACTCCATTCAGTCAAGCTACCCCTACACCAGCGTTCGGCCAACCCACACAATCTCAGACCGCCCCACCCGCGAACCCATTTGGATCGCCACCTCAACATCAAGGCGCCGCGAACCCGTTCCAGCAAGCTCAAGCAGCTCAAGCCAGTACATCGCCATTCTCAAACGCAAACCCCTTCCAACAAAGTCAGCAGCAGCAGCAGCAGCAGCAAGCTACAAGCGCCCCCTTCTCACAAGCACCCCAGGGGCCAGCCCAAGCCCCCACCTCTTCGCCATTTGGTCAACCAACCCAGCCTGTAAACACCTTTGGCTCACCAGCCCCGCAGTCATCGCCCTTCAGTACACAAAACCCCTTCCAGGGTACCCGACAGGGGCAAGCTTCTTCTTCCGCTCTGCAGACGCACGAGATGAACCCTCAACTTCGTGAGCAGCAAAAGACCAAGAAGTGGGATGATCCGGTTATTGAATACACACCTGAGGAACAGACTATGTTTTCTGCCGGCTCGTTTGTGCTTGGACAGGTACCTATGGTCGCGCCCAGTCGCAATATGTGTTGGGGTTGAATAGTTTTCGCCGCGTTTGTTTTCTTTGCAGTGTTTTTTTCTTTTTTTCTTGTTCAATGTATTACGATTAATGAGCCTAATGTTTTCTTTTCTTAGTCCCACAATGGGTGGATGGGAGGTTTTCTTGGGAGATTCAAGTCTTATAGCTTTATGTGAAATACTCTAGGATATCTAACCATTTGGTGTTGCTGAATTGTAGAGATATAATCATACGATCTCACTCGGAAAATGTGTTCATTGGTTTCGAGAGTTAGCCGTGCTATACGGGGATCATGAACTCATTCTGCGTGTATTATGCATTGAGGTCTATGTACACTTGAGGGTTTAATTAGCGTTATAGTTGTGCTCAGTCAGCTTTATTGGATTTTTTCCCTATTGATCTTAGGGAACCAGTTGCTTGCAGTTGGCATACTTGGAGATGCATAGCTGGTGGTGCCCGACACGGAGGTTGGACGCAATGTTCTAAACGAGATTGTCATAAGTCATGAATTTTGTATCATAGTACCGGTACTCTTCTGTTATGCACTTGTCAATTACGGATGCCGACGGCCTCCAGCCTTACAGTAACCCCCATCCTGCTCGCAGTCGGGCCTACCTTTTTTCTTCTTCTTCACATTCTCCACCAGTGATATTCCCGCTTGTGACCGTTCCTCCAGGCTCATCAGGGGACCCTGCCGTCAGCTATTATAGTAGTACCCGTGTTTTGCAATATCGCTTCCCCCCACGAAGGCTCGTATGTACGTATCTGTCTTGAGGATGCGTTCAACCCTTCATATAATAACGTAAAAACTGCTGTTTATTAAGCTCGGGTGGAAAAAGGTCTAGATCTACCTATTGGTAGGATGACAAGCATTCGTTTCTGTGCTAATATAAGGTGGGATGGGATGCACTTGCTCGCGCAGTTCGTTAAGAGCCAATCAACGCCTGCGCAACTAACTTAGTTTCAATTCTCCCTTAGAACGAGTTATTAAACAGTACGGGCATGTGGAGTATGTATGATAGTAAAGACGGGAGTTCCTGCCCCACGGGGATTGGGGGAAGGGAGAGTGGTAAGTTAGGGGGGGGGTGCCTTCGTACGGCCGTGTTGTCCGGAATGTGTTGCACTGGTTGGAATGTGAAATGATCGGTATTGCAGGAATGGTGGCTGGTACGGGTGGAATGTATGGCGGACAAGGAATGGTAAATGGGCACTGGAGATAATGAAGGTTGGTGTAGGAGTGGTTATGGGAATTCATGAAATGCTGATGGCTGTAGAAGTTTGTATTATATATATATATTCTGTTATGATGTTTGGAGAGGTAGGCAAGGCAGGCGTGGCGGGGCGAACGAAATACGATTCCATTTGGGGGTTGGCTTTCGGTTTCATTCTGATTTCAGGCCGCATCTTGGACTAGGTTGGCATAACGACACAGAGAGCTATAAGTTAGTGACTGACGGAAGAGGTTGGAATCGATTCAGTAGCTGAATTACCCTCTCCAGGATCCCTGGTTTCCTAGGTTGCTCCCCCCTGTCTACATCATCTCGGGACTAGTAAACAAGTCTAGGGAGCATAAGATGGTTGGGTATTGTCCATCTTGCTCTGCATTCGGACAGTAACGGATTATTACCTAAGGTTCCATCTGCATGAGGGCACTTGTTCCTTGAGAGGAATTTTGTTGAGCTCGTCAGACGGATGAAAATCCTAAGCAGTGTTAGGAGCAGTATTTAGCCAGTTCCGGCAGTTGAATCATGGGAAGAGGGGTTTGTACATACTGCGGATGAACAGGAGGCAAGAGTTAGTTTACCAACTCTATCTTGCTGCGGAAGTGGGATCTCTGGCTTGGCTATGAAGTGGCTGGGTTGAGAGATGTCATGGACGGTCACTCGTCGTCTGAGAGCCGGCGCTACCTTTACTATGTGATTGATCCTTGAATCGGCTAGAAGGAAGGCATCTTAGCCCCCCCTGTACTGGCAATGTAAAGTTGCAAGGCTATTTCAAAATGTCGTGCATAAGGGCGCCGACTGACCCACAAGGAAATCAAGGGCAACTACTAGCTATTATAGTGTACATGAGACGTTCTCACAACTCACAATCTATCATTTTGGGGGAAGAAGGAAAAAAAAAAAGAAAAAAAAATAATCCTATTTCCGCCCATGAACCCAAGCGCAAATCAAGTCAAAGCTATAAAACCAAACCAACCTCCGATTCCCCATTGTCAAAGTAAATAATAACACCGCAACCCCACCGGCTCTCCGAATTATTATAATATTGGTGTTTCCTTTCTGTTGCCCACACAAACTAAACAAATAGGACCGCCTTACCACTGGCAGTCCCACCAGCAATCCAATCCTGGGTCGGGTGGAATTGGGCTGCCGCGGGAACAGCTGTGACGTTCTCATCTGAAAGTTGGGCTAGTTGCTCGCCGTTCTCGGAGTAGACGTCTAGGAATCGGTTCATATTTGCTATGAGGAGCTTTTGCTGCCCGTTGGGGGGCGCTTGTTGCCATTGGGCACGAAGGATGGTAACCCATCTATAGCATGTGTTAACACAGACTAACAAGGAAATGGGGAGGAGAAAAAACATGCCTGCCAGTCTGATTATTGTGATTAATAGTCACATCTGGTTGGACTGTTCCAAAATTGCTGGTAGGACCCCACTTAACGGCGTCGGGAAATTTATAGATCTTAATAGTGTTGTCATAGGAGGTTGTCGCTAGGCTTCCGCTTGACGACCAGAGGGCACAACTGACGCTTAGTCTGCTAGGGTGTTCAGCTACTAATGCGAGGGTTCGGTATTCGGAGGTTTTGACAACTTTTCGAAGGTCCCAGATTTTGAGGGTGCGATCTAGAGACTGTTATTTCAGGTTAGTATAAGAAATTGGGATATGGGAGACATCACTTACGCCGGTAGCGATAAGATGAGGAGCACGTGGGTGCATGGAAAAGCCTCCTATTTTCTTCTCATGCAAGGTCCATATATCTGTCTTCTTCTGTCTTTGATCCCGTCTGCCGAAAAGACCGTCTAAGGTGGAAAAGTAAAGCATGTTGACGTCATGAACTTCAACACCGCTCAACGCATCACCGTCTTCGGCAACGAAAACCTCAGAAGCCACACCAGTGGCCAGATCGAACTTTCGTATACTCCCGTCATAGGAAGATGTGTAAAGGCTTGTGGCAGAGACGGGGTCGAAAGTAATGGCGGATATTGATCGAGAGTGCACCTTATATTGACTAATGTCGGCTATCGGATTTCCGTCTTCATCCTCTTTGTTGTTAGATAGAGCGTCGAATATACCGAGGGTTCCCAGCTGAATCGAAAACAGTTAGTGGTAGGATTCAATGCAGTTGTAGGGTCTTGAGGTCTTCTTGCCTTGTCGCCGGCAAAGATTAGTTGCTTCTCTGCCGTCGGATGGAATCCTATGTGATACTGGGTGACTAGAGTAAGATATTATCATTCCCGTGGTAGCGAGGAGGTAGAGGGCCCTTACTATGCGCTCAGGACAAATCTTAATATCTAATTAATCGCATGAATTAACGAACTCACGTTCTGATTCGTACATTGTAAATTTTGTCTCTTTGGCTAACTTACCATTCGGAAGATGCTGGTCATAAAGTCTCAAACCCATCATTTTCTGCCTCATCGCTCTCAAGTCCTTATCCGTAGTTTCCTGGACATTTTCATCCGTAAATGTCCTCTCGAACCTGTCGCCCTTGGCAATATCGACCAAACCTTGTTTAATTTCAAAGCTTAGATCTCCAGCGACTCTTGCCCTCTTGGCCCTCTCTGCCTCCTGAAGAGCAGCAACACCCTCCTCGTACTTTCTCTTAGCGACCTCGGAAGCGATCTCGGAATCGGCTGGCAAACCGGCAAGACGAGAAGACTTTCTTCTAGGTAAAGGACTTTGGGGTTCTTTCTTTACGCTTCGATTCTTTGGTTTGCTAGCGCTGCCGCTGGACGATTTTGCGGCTTTTTTGGTGGCACCGACGGAGGCGGCGTCGAGTTGGAGTTGCAGGAGTAACTCTCTGTTTTTCAGAATGTTTTCTTGACGGAGTCGCTCGTATTCGTTTGAGTCTTCCATAACGACTTATTCGGTGAGTTGTATGGTGTGTGTATGGGTATATGTATGGGCGATGGACCTATGAATGGTGCTTAGAGGCAAGATTTTGTTGTGGGTTTGGAATGGGCAAGGAGGATTGTCTTTATTGGGATAGGGTATGGTACATAGAGTATAGCGAGAGAGCGCGTGGGAACAGAGCCAGTTTACGCGTGGTAACGTGCGATTGTTGCAGTAAAATCAATTGGGGTGGGTTGTGGCTTAGTCAGCCCCAGCGCCACAGCTCTTGGGCGGTCCAACTGCTGGTATCATATGTGCCTGCACAACACATTGGAGGAAAAAAAAGGTCCATCGTCGTCAGAAACTCCTTCGACCCCCCCCATCTGCCTCCCCCGCCTACTCCCTACTTCCTCTGTGGACAACTATGAGCCGATGCAGGCCGTTCGCTCTCTCGATTTTGGCATTTAGACCATCATTGGCCGTCAATTCCTCTATTCACGTTTCTACGGTGCCTCTTTTGCCTTTGCCATTCCTTTACCCTTCGAGATGCGTTGCGCACTATCGGAGAGAATCCCTCATGGAGGCTAATGAAAATCTACCATTCTCCAATGATCGCTACACGTCTGATCCCGAGTCAGGAAATGACGACCCATGGGCATTCTTGTGGCGGGCTACTCCCCCACATCGACCTAGAGCGCCTTACCTTGCTCCAAGCTATGTGCGAGATCGATTGCAGCTAAATAGCACGATAAGCGAGAGAGAGAGAGAGATATTCGCTAAAATTTTCGAATCAATTCTGTCGGAAAAGTCCTCATTCGAACCACAAATAAGGGAATCCGGGCGGTCTTTTCCTAGTAGTGCTCTTACAGAGCTTTTCGAATCAGCCGTTGGACCGTTGGCAAATGGTAACGAGATTTCTTTTGGACCAAAGGGTGCTATCAATCGATCCTCTGCCACTGTTGGGCTTGTGAAAGCAGGCGATAATAAAGAGTACCCTCTCGCCTTTCGTGTTGCAGCTGCCCGAGCGGCAGGGCTGAAATCGCGCCTACAGACAGAGGAAGGAATCGAGGCGGAGCGTCAGAGAGCCAAGATATTTGGGCACTTGATTGATGACATGCAAAAGTGCGAGAGTGACTGGGAGCTATTAAGGTGGCTGGACAAGAATCTCTTCAGCATGGTTTCTAGTCAGGGTGCCGAGAGTGAGCGAAAGATCCCGTCCGCAGTATACGCGGACTTGTTAGTCGAAGGCATGATAACCTTCCGGCAAAGCTTCAATGACCTCGCGGGCGCCATGTCGGTTTTTGAGCGGGTAAAGGGGCTAGGAGCCGAGTCTTACGTTGTCGGATGCTCAATCGGAGCTTACAATGAGATGCTTCAGACAAAGTGGGAAGCGTATAAGGATGTTTCTAAGATTGTCGAATTGGTGGACGAGATGGAAGTCAATGGCATCGAGGGTAGCCGGAAGACGATGGAAATACTGCGGTCAATCATCGACGAGGTTGGCCAGATGAAGCGTGGCTTGATGGGCCTAGGGACGCAGTCTATTATAACGGATGTTGATACAATGTTGCTGGATAGACTGGAGGGATACACGGATGCGATAGAGGAGAGATCATTCGAGCCTCTGGAGCGTGATCCTCTTGTTCGTGATGCTCTGGAATATGTTCATGGCTGATGACGACATTGGGCCGAGTTCATGTGTGTGTGCACTTACTGTGTTGAAACGCTTCATTTGTAGATATTTGAAAGGTACATTAGAATCTCACATTAGAATAGTTATTGGGCTGTGCTGTACGAACTTGGTAACAAAAGAAATGCACCCCCTCGGGTTTTCTATATAGAGTTCCGATTTTCAGTTAGCCACTACAAACAACCACAGAAAATCTCACTCTCCCGACTCTGATAACATGGGGCAGTCACAGGGACTTTAGTATTCTGAATTTTAAAATTTTTATCGGCTGCACTAGTTCCTGATACAGAGGCGTGAAGCTGTGAAGCTGCCCTACTTTGCTTCAGTGCAAAATCTTACACAAATTGGCGATCCTGATGCCGATTTCACCCTTCCCTTTTAAAGCTTAGACTCCCAGATCCTGCGAAACAATAATGTAGCTTGAAATTCAACCATGTTGATCTTGGGGTCGAGCTTTATTGAAAAAGACTCCTAAATTTCCCCTGTTCTCTGGTAGTAGATGGGTGTTGAAAATTGGTGCTTGGTACGGAAAACCTGGGGGGGGGGGCACATTTCTTTTGTTTCCAAGATTGCATACATAGGCAGAATTCGTCGCAGCGCTTTGAAAAAAGTTCGGATTCTATCCGCAGTGTTGTCGGTGAAGACATTGCTCTTCTGTTACCTGCGGAAACTAATGGCTGGTAATGTGTTATATTTCTGCTTCCTTTCATGCCCGGCCTAAGTTTGACACAAGACGAGATGGTTTATGATATAAGCCTACCTAAATCCCATGGTCCTGCTATTCCTATGAGGTGAGCTGGCTCAAGCCTGTGAGGCCTTCCTTTTGAGCTAGACTCGAGCTTCTCAAGCCTTTGATAGGACTCTCATCCTAGGCCAAAAGAGTGGATTGGGGTCAGGGTGGTGAGGTAGTAGCGACCTCATGAACGAATGTAGAGACGATTTGATCAGTCGAATTCGGGCTTCAGTTTCTGCTGTTATTTACTTAACGTTTCTAGACAAGATGAGTTATCGAAAGAGCAGAGACCAAGAAGCTGTTGCCCCTAAGCAAAGGAAGAAGAGTGATTGAAGTGATGGGGGAGGGGGGACGAAGGAAATGGGAGTCGGGCCATTTCAAAGAGTAATGATGCATAAACACAGGGGACTAGAACTCGGCTTGCTGCCCCCAGGACTGTTTGAGCACATATCTTCGCGACCATCTTCTGTTTGGCTTCGATCCCCGCTTCCACTCGATTTAGTCCGTATATGCAATGACCCCAGCTCTTGTCGCGAGTAACATCGTAGCCCTCGTAGTTACTTACCAGGATGCAGTACTCTCTTCATTGCTCTCTAGGGGCCGATCGAATCCCACGCTGCGTAAACAGCTTATCTCATGCTGTGCTAATGCCTTTAGAGTTTCTTCCAATGGCCCCAACGCGAAACTCTTCGCCGACATTAGAAACTGGCAACCGGGAGTGGCGGAAGGCCTGAAAGGTCTGTTCACAAACTATCACTCGTCGATGCAAGGCCAGCATTGCTTTCCTAACATCGCCTAATCCCCTAATGGCGAAACCTGGCGGAAGATGAGGGAATAGTAAACTAATTGCTGAGGTCTGGATGTGCGCCGTCATTCATAGAGAGATCCGCTAATATCCGACGTGTTAATCTCCCTTTTCACCACATAAAAAGAGAGGATCAAGGTCTGCGCACTGCGCATGTTTGTAAACCATGGATCTACTCTTCACATGGCATTTCCCCGCAGATAGACTTCTGTCTAGAGGCACAGAGATTCTAAATAACTATTACGCTATCTCGGTGTTTATGTGGTGTTTTGAGGAACCTTGTTCAACTCTGCCTGCAGATTGGTCAGCTCTGTTCTTACAAGCACAATCTAGGGGATGGTTAAGGGCTGATCAAAGCCGTAGCGAAGAAAAATACCTCTGGTCAGTCGGTTATTTGGGGTGTGGATTACGTGGTGTCTGTACTTTTTCGCTTTGGTTCCACAGATATTATTTACCCTTCAGGTAGTTTGGCTCTTTCTGGTAAGCTGTGGTGTCGATAGTGTCTTAGCTTGGTAGTACTGGTACTTGAGTACAGTCCGGCAACTAGTTCCCATAACTCCTTCGAGGGCACTTTTCTCGATCGGGATTGCCTCGGAGTGTGGTTGTGCTTGGGCCGGGCTTCAAAAGTGCCCGGATACCGTATTACTAGCTATTTTATTATAGATTACGTGCGAGGAGGCCCCTGGCGAATCGCCAAAAACGAAGAATCATCCTCCAGCAATCGCATTGCTAATTCTAAATAGGGTGCTCGGGCGGTTGTATATCCGAGCGGCATGTTTCTTGGAGCTGGTAGGATGGCTTGCTTCGTGGTTCGTGAGCCAGATATCTAGAGGAGCGACAATCGAGGCAGCGTTTCTAGGCTTTGCGGGACTAGCTCCGTTGTCCTCGTTGACAAATCACCCCACCTAGCACGCACCACTCACTTGTCAAGTAGCCCATCTCCGACTTGTTTACAGTAGTCCATTCCATCCTATACTTCGTCTTTGACAGCACGCCATCTGCAGAGACTGACTTATTCCCTACAGCCGAAATCCGGAGCCCTTGCAAACCCCTCCAACGCAATTGGCTCTCCAGTCCCTGCACTCCACAATTCAGCTGGAAAAACTAGAAGACCATCCAGCCTTGGTTCGTGACGTTGGTGGAGGAATATCTAGTAGCCTGGGGAGAATTTGAAGATTGAAGTGATATGTGAAATTAAGGCGATTCAATCGACTGCGCGTGCTCTTGGGTTGTATGGGGAAGTGCATTTTTCTGAAGGTTAATTGGGTATGCTTTGTTTTTCTAGGCTGCCGGTACTAAGCGAGGTTTTTGATGTCTGAATTGGGGAAGCTAGGTTGGTATCGCTGGGAATAGATTTCGATTCATGATATCTGAGCTGGTTTTTGGCTGTTTGCTAGGTAGCGCGGCGTGGGGGATTTACTCTCCGATTATTGGCTTTCGTTAATTTGTGCTTCTTGGGCTTAAGTTGTGGTATCGAAGCTTCATGGTGGCGCTACTGAATTATCTCATTGATGTAGTTGCCTAATTAGGTAGTGTTACTGGTGAGCGTGATATTCGGTGATTTACTTTTTTTTGGTGAATGTGCGATGGCTTCAGGCCTGATGATAGGGAGTCAATTGAAGGAAGGAACTCTTCAAGTTCTACCACATTGTCTAGTATAAATGCCCTCTCCCTTCCCCCCTCAGAACCAAAAGGCCAGCAATCGCTAAACCCAACAATTGATACCAACCCAACAAAGCTAAATCTAAATCCTCTACAAACTTCTCAAACTTCTCAAATATTTCAAACTTTAAAATATGGATCTCAACCTCAGGGAATACGGCTACGCTAACCTCACTGTCCCGATAACAGTGAACATCGGCACTCTCCCCACACCAGCCTCCAGAGTCCTCACGGCCCAATTCGGAGCATACATCTCGGCATACCTTAGCAGCTCAAAGGCTCTCGAAGCTGACGCAGCTCTCGAAGCCGCCCTCGCTGCAGAACCCCTCTCAACTTATAGCCGTCACTTAATCACCCAAGTTATCCAAGAGATCGCCGACGAGTCCGCTGCCAGCCTCGCATCGGAACTCCTCTCGAAAATCAAAACGAAACTCGGTATTACAGCGGCGACGGAGGTGGGGAATAATGTTGCTAACTTGGTCAAGGAGAGACTCGGGGCGTTTTTTCAGGCTGGGGATGAGCGTGTTAATAGGGTGATTAAGGCAGCCGCGGAGAAGAGTGAGGAGCTTGCGGAGGAGTTTGGAATTGAGCAGGAGCTTGTGCCGAAGTTGGCCCAGATAGGGTTGTATGATCTTATCGTTCTTTGTGGTGAGTCTGGGTTTCCATGCTTCTGCGCGGACAGTGATGGCTGAAATGCATGTCTAGACGACAGCGGGTCCATGAACGCCGAGAACCGTGTTGCGGGGCTTAAAGACGCAGTCTTACGCTTTCATAAGATTGCCACAGCAGTCAATACCGAGGGTGGATTGAGCCTTCGTTGCTTTGATAACTCGAACCTCACGGGGTTAGACAACATTACTTCAGAAGAGACCCTTACACAGAAGCTCAACGAAATCCAGTTCAACACTGGATACGGTGTCCCTACCCCCCTTATGGAAAAAATTCTCAAACCGTTGGCACATAAAGCACAAAACCGCCAGCTCGAGAGCCCGACTATTGTTGTTGTGATCACTGACGGAGGGGTAAGTATACTAAATCTCCATGCCTTCCCATTCATACCAAGCAATTCACTTACGCATGTCTAATAATAGGCTAGCTCAGAGGAAGCGACGGCCCTTGCAAATAATATCGAAACATTCAAGGCCAGCCTCCAGGAAAACCACTACACGGGCCCTGCTCTGTCTATCCTTCTCTGTCGTGTTGGCACTGATCCTGCTGCGGACGAGTTCTTGAGACAGCTAGAGCAGAATGCGAATATTCAGGATACTCTGGTTTGCTGTAGGGACGATTTGAGTGCTAAGATGGTGCAGTATGCGGATGATAGCGGGAAGTACACTGGTGAAGTAAGTTTTTCTAAGTCCCACTGTGTTTTCAGAGTTTAGGTGCTAAAGGGATTGTGAATAGTTGTCTAAGCTCTTGATGGACGCCTTGGACCTTCAGTCAAAGTAAGGGTGGAGGGTTGCTGGAGCAAACCTCGTTCCAACAGGCTAGGTCATGTTTGATGGGGGGCCGCTTGGTGTTTGTTGCTTCTGCTCGTTTTGAAAAGGGGGCTGGTGATTCTGTAGGAGATATTCTTTATCTCCCCATGCATTCTTTTATTTTTCAAGAGATTATGTCTACCAAGCAAAAAAAAAAAGAGCACCCTGTTTGCCCAATATCCGAGTCGTGGGGATCTTTGATTTCTCTGTTAATCTGGTACTTGGCCTGGGAACTGTATCACCTGTTGTGAACAAATGGAACTAGAGAGCTATCTTTGTTCAGCTCCACCAAGAATTCAACCAGGATGCTCAATGTTTTCCAGCGCTAGTCACTCGGGGGGGGGGGGGGCGCTCAAGAACGAAC
>Ga0307507_10006516_pt1 | contig 17850 bp, 9 predicted proteins | sample 7_EM_MG_FD_207223 | JGI IMG/M metagenome (GOLD analysis project Ga0307507, IMG submission 207223) | Populus trichocarpa ectomycorrhiza microbial communities from riparian zone in the Pacific Northwest, United States - 7_EM | ecosystem: Host-associated > Plants > Roots > Unclassified | place... | reverse complement strand
CCACAGTTTTAACCAAATATATATAAATGTCAAACCAATCTCAATCAAACATTCGTATTTTTTATAAAACAACTTTTTTCAAACCACAATCACAAAAGTTACCACAATACCAAACACACTGGCCACAATTTGGCTGGCTAAGATATATTTGAGTATCAAAAACTTGGATTTAATGGGATGATCGGTCAGTTTTTTATTTTAAGGTAAACCTCTTCCATTTTATTATTTTCAAATTGATTTTTTTTAAATTAGCACTCTATAAATGTTTTTTTAATAAAATAATACAATTTTAAAAAAATTAGTAAAATAACACAGTTTGTATATGCTATGATTGAATAATGCAACATTCAAACTTGTCATGATTCAAAAATCTGAAATGTAAAAGAAATTGTGAAATAGACGAATACAAATTATGATTAGAAATAAAAGAAAAAAGAAAAAAGAGATCTTAAAGATATAACAAAGCTTTAATTAAAACACTATCAATATCTTTGAAAAGATATTGACGAGACGAATCTGACAATACTAACAAAGATTACCACCAATAACTAAAGTGAGCTACTCATTATTTTTAGGCGACAAATATATGACCAACTCCAGTAGCCGTTGGTAGGTTTTCTAATATCGTTAAAATCATCTCGTCAAGTTTTTTTTTGTCTCTAAAGTCACCATCTTTCTTTTCTCTCTCTTTATATAATACCCATTTAAGATTTTTTTTTTTTACATGTTGCTATTTCCATCAAAGACAATTTAACATTTAGTATTTTCTAATAGCAACAATTAGTAAACTTTGCTATTTTTTATTTATTAAAAAAACTGTTATTTTATCATTTTTTTTTTTAATGTTGTTAACAAGTAAAGATACCCTTTCAAATTCTAAGAATTACCTTAGCTTCAACCCTAAAACGTTTATTCATGTTGTTGTGGTGGTAGATGGAACAGGGAAAAACTGCAAGGACATCGTTTCCCACCCGTCCTCCATCTTTCCATGGATTTGTGTGGCCAGAACGATACTGACAACCTGCCTACACTTCGAATTCAAGGCAGGACACGTCGTTTTTACTAGATGCTTTAACATTTTGCTCCAGAATCTTTTAATTGACTACTCAAAACAAAATCAACTATAAAACTGTGTGGTAGACATGAATTGTTTATAGAAAAATTAAAAAAAGAGGAGAGATTCGGATTTCCTTGTTCACAGAATGTGTATTCCCGCTTTGTTGTTGAACCATCCCAGCTTTCACATCTCCGGTGACGGTACATGTTTAAGATTGTGTAAGAAAGATACACAGTCCAGAAAAAGGAAGAGCTAGCTAAGAATTTGCTCCATTGAAATCTCATCGGCGCAACGCATAAATAGACGCAACCAATCAGCCTAAACAACTTGTCCGCAGACCATCTCTGCTGATTTACTCCCACACCTTTTCTCCTAAACTTGAAGGATCTCTCTCGTATTCATGGCAGGCATGAGCTCATCCCATCTCCTTGACCTTCAAATATCCTTGTACATTCTGCAACACCTTCATCACACAGCATATGAATTCAGAACAGCTAATCAATTTCATGAATAAAGCATCGGCACATGTTTGGGCTAAACTTTTTTCTTTCATCAACATCAGTGTAAAAGGAATATATAAAATACTATGCCGATATTATATATGCAATATAATACCTATAGATATATAGCATAAAAAGAAGCAATAATATTATTTTAAATTTATTATTTGATAATAAATAATATTAAACATTAGTATAATAGGATCTTACATTAACAAATTATACTTATAAGAACCCTTGTTGTATATTGCCTTGTCAATAACCCCACTCGTCAGTTTTGGATTCGTGACAGCACGAATTGCTACAGTTATTGAATATAGCCTAACCACTTCTTTTTGTGAAGAACAGCAGCAAATCTTGAGGTGTCGTATCACACTTTGATGAAGAGATAAGCCTCCTGATAAGCATTCTCGAGAGAATTTACATGACAATCACAAAATGACAAGGGGAAAAGGCCCTTCTTGATCTTGACTCTCAATTAGTTGAGATATGAAAGTGAGAATATGTATTCTGTGATTCAACTGGATCTCAATCATCAAACTTAGAAATGAATTGCAGAGGCTAAAATAAATAGAAAAGAACTCCCCAATCAACAGAATCAAATGACATTATTATATTGATACCGTCAATCTTGGTGCCTAAAACAGGTTAATAGGCAGAGAGTTCATCATCTCAAATGCCATTATTAATTTGATATCGTCAATCTTAGAACCTAAAACAAGCAATAGGCAAAGATTTCGTCGTCTCAATTTATAGAGGTTGTTTTCTTTTAAAATTGACAAAATCAGTCCCAAAAAGCAACCCCTTGGAAGCGCACCGGGACAATTTCAAAGTTTCTTCTGGATACGCCGGTATTTATCTGAAAAAATCAACAGCAACAATAAACTATTTACCACTTTTATTATAGAGGAGAGATGTAAGAGAATCTGATTACAGAGCACTAACATATGCACAGAAGAACCTAGAGTATGACCTAGTGCCAAAACATGTCACCATATAAAGTCGAAAGAAAACAATAGATTCTACTTCCTCAAGGTGGGAAAATTGGGTATTGCAATAACTTACATGAGGTATAGCAGCCTAATTGTTTTGAAGATGGACAACCACATCACTGCTGAACGGAAAATGAGAATTTCGCTTGAAGTTCCCATTTTGAGAATCTCCTCATGGAAACACGGTATAATCTTGACATTTGATACCTGAACCATATCCATGCTTACCGTGAATGGATACACTGGAATCTTCCATTGACCATTTTTCCTGAGAACTTGAACTGCACTTGATGTGGAGTTTTTGGGAAAAAACCCCTTGATAACAATGTTATAACCTCTTAATCAATGGACATTGTAAGGGTGAAATAGGAGTCAATGCTTTGTCATGCATTTCTGCAAAGAGAGTTATTGACTCATGGACCACTTACTCTTACAATGGCCATTGTTCAAGATGTTATGACTATGAAGATCAAATGCATAACATTTTCCAACCACTGTATCTTAACTCTTTTCTATGCTCATTCGCTTCTCTTTGCAAACAATATCCATCCATCATAACATTGTAAATTTAAACATTGACATTAGCATTCAGAGCTCATACAGAATGGTTAAATGCCAAAACAGAAAAAGCAAAATCAAATGCCAAGGGGGAAGGGCACGGGCAGTTAATGAAGATGTTTACAAGTATACGCATTGTGCACGATTCCTAGCAATTACATTTATTTTCACAAAGAATATGCAGATAAATACTGTTCCTTCCTCACAATCAACCCTAATAACCCCCCAAATTTCACCATTAATGATCCAGGATTCATACGAATCATCGGATAAAATGAAATTATGGTCCCATCAAAACTGTTGTAACTGGTTTTACCACCAAATCATTTTTTTCCTAGCGAGGAATATTTAAGCCTCATGCTAAAAGCAGAAGTAGTGTAAATTTAGGTACTACAAGATTCAATTAGAGAAACAAAAAAGTTAGCAATACCCAGTTGTTGTCGAAGGTGAAAAGCGGCTGCAGGAGCCCTAAAGGCGGCTCTCTTGTTCCCTCGTTGTTCCTTCACAGATCAATAAAATGGGCTGCAACTTGTGTGTCTGGTTTTTATACTGGAAATAAGATGCCCTCCTCACGGCCCATGAGTTCATGACGAAAAAATAGAACCCTAAGAAGCCCAAAAAGGCTATCAAGGTCACCAGCGCGCCAGATCAAACTTTTTTTAAAACAAAATTAATCAGTACTACAAGTATATATGTTATTTCATTTGGGTCCTAGCAAAGAAATGCACTCAGATTTTTAACCTTATATATATTACACTCATATTTTATTTTTTGTATATGTATATTTTCTTCACATGGTACACTTGTCATTTACATTTTCTCGATGCTAATTGTTTGATGTATTTTGATTATTTTTAGATTTTGTAATTTTTTTTAAAACAATTATTGGTTTATTTCATTTTTATTATTTTTTTAGAAATAAGAGAGTGTTTATGGTGCTCAGAATGGTGTTTAAGGACTCGAGTTTATGCATTTAGGATGTTTTGCATAGTTGTCGACAAACTGCATTTTTTTAGAATGTTAAGGCTGATTTATTTTTATATTTCAAAAACGCTTTTGAAAAAATATATATTTTATTTTATTTTTTAATTGTTTCAAATTAATTTTTTTTTATATTTTCAGATTATTTTAATGTTCTAATATCAAAAGTTATTTTGATAAATTTTAAAATAAAAAATATTTTTAAAAATAATTACTATTACACTTTTAAATAAATACTATATTTCAGAAGATGGTAGGAATAATAAAAAATTTTAAAAAAAAAACACTACTTCGAATACTGAGACAACACAACCTTCAAACATTTAGACAAGTGATCCTAAGGTTCTACATCCAAGCCATAGAGAATGCTTTGCAACCTCTTTAAAACAGCATCATATGAGCTCAGTGACATAAGCATACGATGCTATAGAGCATATGCTAGTAGTTAAAAAAATTATCCACTCGAAACATGAAATATGTGCTGGCTACTATCTGATACAAATGTCATCTTTCATTCTTCTTGGGAGCTTAAAAGTTAACTACTCATTTTTGCCTCATACACAATAGACATGGCAATTCAAAGAAATGCCTAAAAAGGTGTGATGGCAGAAGAACAATTCAGGAGAAGGCCGGTGAATATGGAAGAAGAGGTTCGCTTTTTCGTGCAATCCTCAGCCGCTTGACGCTTTCTACAAACTCCCTGTCAAGATTTTTAAGAAAGAGGGACTCGCTAAACAAATGTGTCTTGTATAAGGTAGAGAAAAAACATGCATAGATAAGAACAGTGGATTAAGAACTTACTTCCAAGGAACATCACCAACGGTTCTCCAATTCTCCTCTCTGTCCTTATAGAACAGGCAGAATTCAGAACCTGCTTGGAACAGCCTTAACCCAGATGCAGATTGTCTTCCTGGAACAACGAAGCTTAATCATGTTATCTTTGATTGTGAAAGAGAGGGGGGGAGAATGGGTTCGAACGTGTTTTTTGGTACCTACCAAACATGTCTTCGAGCTGAAGTGCGAGGCTTGAGTAACCACCATGATCTAGTATGCATATTTTCCTGCCAACAATCACCCCATCCATGTTTACCTTCACATAAGCCCACCTGTCTTTGCTCTGAACTCCCTCTGCCTCCTCGTCACAATCTTGTGGGGTAAATCTAATGTAGCTTGAAGTGGAGTGTTTTAGTGGTGAGTTTGCCCGAGGCCAGTCCATCAGGTCACCATATCCCTCCAGGCCTACCACTGATATATGTACAAGAAACTCCAGTTAGAAAATTCAGATTGTAGCTATCAAAAACAGCAGAGAAAATGTTCTGCCTTTTGAGGCTCAAGCTTCAATGAATTGACAAACTACAACAATTGCTAATCAGATCTTGTCACTATGAAGTGGAGGCATAACTATCCAGAATCATTTAGTATTACTGATTCTATCAAAAAGGGTGTCCATAGTAATGAATAGCTCTTTCTGCTATAAAATAATTTTTGTGTTCACAGCAAGATTTGTGCTAGCGCAGAATTTTCATCAATTCCATGGTGTTTCGTCGATTATTTCATGATTTTGTCAACATCCTTTCTCCACAAATGCTACTTGTAAAGCAAAGCATGTCACTGTCACGCTAACTTCATGAAAGAGTTCTTTTACCTGGTGACTGCTGCAAAAGTTAAACAAAAATTAAAGAAAGGAACAAGGGGCATACGATGTCCAGATGGATGATAAGCCTCAGGCTTCAAAGTTCTGAGACTGAGACCCAGATCAATAATACCATCATCTTCCCTAGGCTGATAGTAAGTAGAGTGAAGAGCTGGAGGGTTTAGAAGGAAGCCTGATGCATTAGAATCCATCGGCTTAATATTGCAGGATTAATGAGTGGAATGAATGCTGGTAGTCAAAACTTAAAATTGTGTTGATTTGCACCAGGTAGGAGAACCCATTTATACATTGAATTCTGCAATGACAATTGAAAGTAGAACGGGGCTCCAGCCAAGTAGACAAGCAAGTTTTCTCCCATTATTAATCATTGAGTGGTGCTTATCTTCTTGTGTTACTCTGATACTACCAACATGCAAGTACACAAGGAAGTTGCTAAAAAACAGAAAAACAAGGGATGGCCTTTGTGATTGTAACAAAAGTTGGTTTGGATTCTGCAACCCGACATTACAACAAGGGTTCTGCTTTTCAGGTTGGAAATCCAACGGTGAGCAACCAGTCAGTGAATGCTCAGGATTGAACTGCTGGGTCCAACACACAAATATGAAATTATGTCGTGTGTTTCTTTCTCTTAAATTTATTACAACTTTCTTAAAAAAAATGGAAAATGTACTGTTAATAAGCAATATTTTGAGTTTTCGACAGCTATCAGCATACAATGCCTTTGTGCACATTGTTCCAGGAGTAGTGGTTGCAATAATGGAAATCGTCACTTCATTATTTTTCCCGTGCCTGTATGGAAAGAAAAGTAGCGTCTCGTGTTCAGGGAAAAAATAATCCTGTAGAGATGTAGTTTTGGCTTGAGTTTCCGTTCTTGCTTTTAATTTTTTTTAGTTGGGCAGTCTCTCTCAGATGACAGTACAACTACTCTTTAGGGGGGGCAGCGATCCCATCGTCACCCCTGATCCCACTCTGCCTTGCCCTTGCAGAACATCGCTGTGTGGATGAAACCTGCTTGCCAGCATAGGATTCTTCTTAACTAGACTGGAAAAAAGGGATTGTCGTTGAATTAGAAGGATCCCATAACCACTTTGTTCTTCGGAATACAAAGGATCTTGATTATTAATTCCTCTTCCTATTAGCAAAATTTGAGGTCTGATTCCTACTCAGGACTGTAAATGAGCCATGTTTAAGTTGACGAGAAGGATGCTCACGGTTCATAAATCAGGAATCTGAATGCACTAGTCTTGTTGGGTCTTCCAACTTTTTGGTCAAACCACAATTAGTCTTGGAACCAAAAAAAAGAAAAATACTCACCTGAATATAGAAATTAGTTCCAATGCTAAGTGGTCCGACAACAATTAAGATGGTTGTTAAAATATATTTTTTACGCAATATACAAAAATAATAATGTAAACTTGAATTATAAAAATTAAATTGTAAATTTTTTCAATTAATTATATATTAACAACTCTTAAGTAGGAAACAACAATATAATACAATTAAAACAAAAGTAAAATAAACAATATAAAAATTCAAACACTTTAAAATATATAATTTAAATAAAAATTCATATATAATTTAAATAATTTAAAATTTTCACTGAATAAAAATTAACAATCCTAAAAGAAATCCATATACTTTTGGCACTAAAATCGTGCAAAATATTAAGTTTCAAGTTTCATCACTATTTTAATTTATTAGCATTTGGACCCACAAAAATAATGGTCCCATTAGAGAGAGAGAGAGAGAGAGAGAGAGAGAGCGTTGAAATTGATTTACTTTCACCGTATCCTCAAGAAATCCATATCACTATGTAGTACTAACTTATTTTCACTTTCTTCAAGAGATTCGTCCATGAATGCTGAATGGGTAGCTTTGCTTTTGATTCAGAAATTCCAAGCTCTTCTTCTAGATGGAGAAGCAACTGTTACCAATCCCAACTTGAGAAATCAAGTTCAGGAAGCAACTAACAATCTCAATTTACTTCACCAATCTTTAAAAGTTTCAAGAAACAAAGAGCAGGCAAAGAGGCTTCTACATGCATTTTACTCTGCAGAAGATGCCGCCGATACCTTCCTTGTAAGAACCCTACTCTTGCAAAGGCAGAAACTGAGGGGTTACAATGAGACCATATGTCAACCCCTTAGAGGCTTTAAAGACTTCTGGATCCAATTTCTGGTTACTTTTCAAATCAAGAAATCCATGTCTCTCATAGAAGATGGAACTATCCAGAATCCAAGGAATGAGGGAACAAGAAGAGTAAGTTCTTCTTATTTAGAAGCAGGTAAAGATGTTGTTGATCTTGGTGATCAAGCGAAGGATTTGGAAGAGCACCTAATCTGCACGAACGAAAAGATTCAAGCTGCTACTCAAGAAATTTTTATAATCTCGTAAACTCCGATGCAAAATCATGAATTTAATTGAGTTTACCTATATTGTACAAATCAAATCTGATTTTACTTAGATTTTAATTTTTTAATTTTAATTTATATATTAAATATATGTCAACTCGTAAAACTATACGAATCAACTCATAATTCTAATGATAATGATCTTTACCATCAAACAGAAGGAACATTTAGAATTGATATCTTTATTTTATTTTATTTTTGCTTTCAATCAAATCGTTGGATAATTTTTTCTTTCAATTCCATTCAGAGGTTAATATAATTATCCTAGAAGTCAAGTGATTGTCGGTGTATACATGCGTAAATTAACACAAAAACGAAGAAATGAAATAAAATGCTTTGTTCTTTTTAATCTGAGATTTAATTTCTTAAAACAAAACGATAATGTTATTTCAAATCCAAATATTTTATAAGGACCCGCTAGGCACAATTTTCACACACTTGTGTGTGTAAGACAAGGAAAAATTTCAGCTTCACACAAGTGAAAAGAAACCAGCCACGAAGAAATGAAATAAAATGCGCTGTTCTTTTTAATTAATCTGGCATTTAATTTCTTTGAACAAAAAAATTTTCTGATGATGTGTTCAAAAATCTATAAATCATATGTAGAACCCTAGAAAATTAACACGAGAACTTGATTTGAAAAAAGAAAAAACAGATATTGAGAATTATTCTTGAACCAAGATTTGAGCAGATCACTCGAGCTTCGTTCTTAAGTTCCATAAAAGTTGACTGGTAAAAGAATATTATAAAGAAATCAATCTGCTTGCAATTCATTTCTGGAACATGATAAGCATCATTTCTGGAACATGATATGCATCATTTCTGAAACATGATATGCATATTTAATATTATAATTAATATTGTAGTAGTTGTTTTTTAAATTGTTTTTTATTCAGAAATATATTAAAATAATATTTTTTATTTTTTATTTTATTTTTAATATCAAGATTTAAAATTATAAAATAATAATTTGAAATAAAATAATAAAAAATTAATTTTTTTAAAAAACATTTAAACGCAAAATCCAACTGAATAGCTTCCAAGCATTGAGTTTGAGGCCCTCTTTATTTGCCTGAAACACGTTTCAATTTTCCAATATTCGAAAAAAATTGAAAAAAAAAGCGAAAATAAAACAAAATAATATCGGTTTTGTTACAGGACAAGGAGGAAACGAAAGAAATGCATGTCTGATGTCTCGGTAAATAATAAGATATCTCGTCATCCCAGCTGAACTTGATCTACAAGAATTCTTTTTCATTATATCATTTGACCATGAACTACACGAAATTGAATGAATGGAGAAAAATGAGCATACTTTTAACCGAATCTTTCCTGACCTTAATTTCCCTATTATAAAACAGGATCAAAAGTCGTATAAACTTCATTTCTTCCCGGTGTTTAACTTACCAACTCCGGCAATCTTCACCGCTGGAAAGCTTCACCAAAGATATGAACGTGTGCTTGGCATTTGACTTAAAGCTGGACAGTGTTTAAATCCAAGAGGGGTATTTCAAGCCTGCAGGAAAATAGTGTCTGCTGCTACTGCAACGAATGCCATGGGTAATGAAGTTTCATTTGCTGGATACTCATGTCAGGTCATATCGGCTAAGAAATTCAATTATGCAAGGATAAATTTGCTCCACTGCCTGTACGGATTAAAAGGCATGTTACAACACATAGCACTGAAAAGAAACTATCAAACAAGATGTTACGCATTGCTGCAGTTATGAACCACTTACCAGTCTCCCTCCCACCAAATCATAATGTGCATAATGAGGACCTCCAGGTTCTCCAAACACTTTGTAGGTGGCCAAATGCTCAGGGATGAGCTTAACAGTTTCTAATGCATTCAAATCATTATGAGAAAGAAGAAAACGATTGGCATGAATGGAAGACATCTAAGCAAGTTACTGTAGTTTACACACCTTCAACAGCTACTGGTGGGCATATCAGATCTCGGTCTCCTGCTATGGCTAATACAGGTACTTTGTTCTTATGCAGATGATCCTGGTAGAAAAATTTACCACTCCTGTCACACAACCCACCATTTCGAAAAGCTGTTGCAAGCTGTAAAATAAGTTTTGCGGGTATGGTACCTGCCAGTAAAAATCAAAACATATATTTACAAAATAGTACAATAGTGATGATAAAAAGAGGGAAACTGACTTAAGATTATCAAATAACAGTTTGAGATTAACAATGGAAAGTCATCCATCCCATTTACAAGTGTGTATGGGGGTGAGTTGAGGGTGGCGAACAAAGTCTGTACAAATCAAGTTATTAAACCACCGGCAGTAACCGCATGCCAGTGCTTGTGAGACAAGCTTAAAATTATAGCCTGTATGGAGACAGATATTGTTTTGACGATCAAATGCATTTGAATAATGGAAAAAAGAAAAGGAAAGAGAAAAGATGGGTGTGTTAAGTCAACAATCGATCATTGTCAAAATTGTTTCTTCAATGACAATCCCTTAGATTCATCAATGCCAGTTTTCCCTTTTACCCCCCTCCTTGGAAAAGCATATCTCCCAGGTCAACTGCATTAAATTGATACTTCTTTTTCCCTCAAAATCATTTTGAGGCACGTCAATGGTGTCTTGAACAACATCCCACTCTTCGTAGGGCCATGTGTGTTGTGTGTATGTTTTAAACACGGTTCATGAGATTTTCCTCATAAAAACAATATTGCTAAACTTTCCTCTTTCCTTAGAATCCCTGCCCGGTCTCATTACTTAATAGACGGATGTTTTCACTGTTGAACAGATCCCTTCAACTAACCCACTCATTTTCCCATAGTTCTATACTCATCAGTCAACATCAATACCGGGACCTTCTCCATTTATATCTGGGCCTGAGAACAGTTGTGTAATTATGGGACATTTCAACGTGGCATGAATGAGTCAGGATTGCATCTATGTCCTGTATGCATAAAATATAAATTTGATTTTCCTCTGAGTCCATATCCCTAATACACTTTTACACTCTCATTTTCATCAATGTATAGCGCCAGTGGAAATATTTATTGATTTCCAACAATTCCATACTAAATCAGTGGTTACTGTTCTCTCTGTCCTCAGTCCATCACAATAAAGAGAATTTGTCATCACCTTACATGACAGAAAAAAGCAGGCTCGAATCCCCATTGATTTAACAGTCTAAACAGAGCAAATATGTTCACACACAGAAAGAGACTAAACTGAAATAGAAAAGAACGGTAACATTTTTGCTCGATAGGAAAACTGTACTCACAAAAGTTGTTCAAGACAAGCTTTTCCAACAACTCTGGATGCATCATGTCCTGTGCTGATATCAAATCATTAAGCCAAGATAAGACATAAGGAGGGCGGGTTGAAAGAGGATATGCTGCTGACAGCATTGCTCCCAAAGGAACAACAGGTACATTAAGAGCTTGAGCAGGGTCTGCCTATTTGTCAATAGTCTCATTATTAGTATCTTAAACAAGGGTATTCCTCACAAGAATTCAAAAGTAGACAGCTACATCTGACCTAGATAAACAAAAGGATGATGTGCAGAATTTGTTTTCAACTTACAAGGGGCAAAAGCAATTTGAGTCTCGACTTTGAAGGTGTGTAGTTAAGTGATGAAGCTAGAGTACCAATAGCAGCCAATCCAGAGTCTCTTCCTTCATAACCTTGAATATGATAAACAAGAAATGAATATTATTAGTAAAATTATCACACATTTATTTCTTTTTGTATTCAAATCAGAAAATAAAAGAAAAAAGAAACCAGGAGATGGAAAGAAGACATCGTTTCAATTTTATTCCAAGGTTAGTAAATCTTGCAATAAAGGCTAACCATGTTTTCAACAGATAAACTAATTTAGTACATGTTTAATAGACGCAATCATTATTCAATGAAAGCATGGGAAACATTAAATACATATTTTTGAACAAGTGTGGTTTCAGACACTCTCTAACTCTACCATTCTGCAGACTACAGCCTCGTCTAACAAATGCAGCTAGTCATGGGCAGAACATTCTAAAGTATACATATTAAACATGCAGTGTCGGTAGTTTCACCTTCACATCAACTCCAGAGTTCAACCTTCACATCAACTCCAGAGTTCAAAATACGGGAAAGAGCCGCATTGAGTTCTTTAATTAATCTTATTCTTAAACGGACCCAACATGAGTCTTAAAGTACAGAAAAAAAATTAAATTGCAAATATCACTACCATGCTGCAAGTATCCATAAAGTCATCATGTTCAAATGTAACATGTAATGGTGTAAATTATTTAAACTCAGAAAGCAATCGGGTATTTGTAAGTGCTGCGTGAAGAATCCAGAGGTTGTCATGAGACATTCATCAAGGTTTTTTTCTCTCTTTTCTATTTTTCTTGCATTGTAATATTTCTTTGGTGACTTAATGCAGCTAAAGCTGGCGACAAACAGACTTAGGCTTCATAAAAGTCAATGATCATCTCCACACAAGCTAGCATTCAATTGTTAAAGATTTAGAAACAAGATTAAATGTCTACTAGAAAAGGAAAAGACACTCAAAATATAGATCATGAGAAATAAAAGATAATGCTACAGACAGAGGAATGCACCATCTCTACAATATTCTGATCCATTTGATCTGCTACCTCCAGGGTGGAAGATTTTAGGAGACACTTGAGAAAGCTTCATGTTTTTTCATCTTAAAATTCCTACTACTACATCCAGTTGGCAAGTTACAAAGAACTTGGATACTCAAAGATGATCACCTGTCCCACTGAACTTAGTCTTGCTTTCATTTAAAACTTGGACTGGCCTAGTATTTGGGTTATAGGTACTCCTTGTACTTCTCTAATTCCTTGGATACGAGAGAGAATCTCAGGCCCTTCACCAGAAATACTCAATCATGGTTTAAACTTCAAACAAAGATTCTAGCCAGAAGTCTGGTCCAAATTTTTTAACATTTGTAAATGCTAGATGCACATTTGAGGCTTTAGATGAGCAGAAATTTTTTTTATTGATTGGAAGATATAAAAACTTATAAACTTAATTGTGAAGGGAAAATGACTAAACCCAGAGTCCAACATATTATGGGACTTGCATGAGCAACTATAAAGAATATTTTAATGTGTTGGATAAGCAAGTCTACTAAACCCAGTAACACGGAAACATGCGTGCTATGTCCCTTATAAACAGAAGAGTTTGCAGTTACATGACACGCAGTGAGTGATGGTATCTTACTGCATCGTGACAGCATTGCATAGAGCAAGATACCTCCCATGGAGTGTCCAATAGCAAGTAATTTACCATCCTTTGGCTTGGTTTGGGCCCTTATATACTCCATCTACATGGATAAAGGTAAAGCTTATTAACGCAAGAGGAATCACCAAGAATTGTTTATAACCAAATTTCAATGATCATGGTAAAAACAATTATAATCAAAAGGCTAACTGCAAAGACAGAATGCTGCATAGAGTCTCAGCAAGATAAAATGTCACCTCACCGCAGCAGGAACATCCTCTTCCAGGTAATTATCGAAGTCCCAGTCATACTTCACAATCAAGTCAAGTTGTTTCTGGAAATCTTCTATGGTTGATGAAAGACGCTCTTGCAAGTCAAACAACTGCGGAGAAACAGATTTTTGACCTTCCTCGATAACATTAACCAGCCCTTGACTCAGATCCCTGAATTGACCAGCAATAGCTGAGTTTTGTCTTGCTTCTAACAAGCTCAAAAGCTTTCCCCTTATCTCGTTCATGCGTTCAGATAATTGAGAATCTTCTAAGATTTTTGCTATCTGATCGACTAGCTTTGCAAACATAATCTTCGATTGACTTTCACTGAGAAAGCCAGAAAGTCTCTCAGACAAACGCATGAAGACTTCTGTCAACTTTGTCACTAGTTTTGATTCATCCCACACAGTTACAATCCCTGCCAGATGTGGGTCCTCTTCAACAAAAGAAACCCTAGAATCTGACACGGGACTGGGAACCTTACTTGGTTGCTGGTCTGTAGACAAAGATCCATTTGCCATACTCTTAGTTACAGCCTCCATCTGCTCAGAGACTTCATGGGCAGCCTGCTGAACAACTTTGGGAGTTGATCCCTGTACGCTCAAACCAGCACCCCGAACCTCAAGAATCCACGTCTCAAATCCCTGGCCAGACATGTACCGTGCAAAGGAAGACTGCAACCATGAAACGAACGCAAGAGGATAAAGTGTTGCACGGTCGGAAAATACAAAACATGCAAACGAGTAGAATTAATTTTAAGATCCCCCCCTATAAAGAAGAACAGAACAAAATAATAATTCAGCGTTTGTTGGAACAGCAAACCCCTGAATTTTAAATCAAGCTCAGAAGGTAAAACCTGATTCACTGTGTCAAGCGATTTGAAGCAGTTAGAATTTGAATAGGAGATAGTCGGAAAGGTCAATCGTAACTAGAAACGTCCCAACATTTATTTCGCATTGAAAGCAGCATATACTACAATCAAAAGTATGCTGCTCCGTGCTTTACTAGATAATGTTTTGCATAAAAAAATTAACTACTGCAATGAAATCACATTTATCTTGCTTGAAATGGAATTAAACATGACTTGCAAAGAAGAGTGTTACCCCAGGTGAGAGATCGTAACCAATGGCATTAGTCCCGAGTCCAGACAATAGCAACAGCGGATGATTCCTTGGAGGCGCCTGTAATCAAATAAAAAAATGATTCAAAAAGGGAGAAGATTGTAAACGAACTAGAGCATGAAATGTAGACTAAGAAGGACCGACCTGAGGAGAAGGATGGTAGCGCCAGAGAGCGGGACGCCAGTCGGAGTTGGAGACGGAGACATAGTGGAGCTCATCGGCAGTACAAATCGGAGGCTTCTCTGGAACCTTGACGACAGGTTCAGTTGACTCGGAGGAGAACGTTCTCGCTCGGAACGACGTGGGAGTTGAAATCCTACGGTACGATGATAGTAGTGGTCGTGGAGAAAAAGACCACCGCGCAGAGGAAGCGGTGGCGCGAGAGAGGATGAGATTGGGATTGATGAAGATGAGATTGGCTACGTGTAGGGCGGAACGAATATCTGATTGGATTGTTGTTGCCATTTTCTTTTTCTTCTGTATCTTGTTTCGTGTTTCTTCTATGTCTTTTGATTTTTAATTAGAAAAGTTGTTGGAGTTGATTGTGTGTTTTTATGGCCGGTCTCGGATGTTGACTTGCTTTCGCTTTTGCTTTTGGTAGATTTTAATTGCGGTGTTAATTGTGTTTTTAAAATATTTTTTATTTAAAAATATATTAAAATAATATTTTCATATTATTTTTAATATTAACATATGATCTAAAATATATAAAAAGAATTTAAATTTTTTTAAAAAAATTTAAAAAACACAACCAACCGCGTAACAAACAGGCTCGCAGGTGCGGCAACGAAGATTAGAAAATGCGGTGAGGTGGGGGTGGCTGGTGGTGATAGGGACGGGGTTCTTTTCTTTTCTTTTCCTTCCCTTCTTCCTGCGATTCCTATCATCTCTGCTTGTTCGCTTGTCCGTTATCTTCCCTTTTGTCGATGTGGGCCACAAGAGTCTCACAAAAGCCCATGACGTTCACCGTTCTGCAAATTTTTGTACAAGATAAGAATAAGATTCCTCCTTTCCCTTCTTCTGCTCCTCTACAAATTTTAATTTAATTATTTACCATACAGGTTGTGAAAAAGATATATGGTTCAGTAGATTAATTAAACCGATATAAAATTGTTTTATAGAAAGAAAGATAAATAAAAAATAGTAATATGAGAATAAAATGGATGAGGTTACGGTTACGGATAAGAGGAGAAAATTGGGGAGGGAGGGCCAGTTTGATTTGCTATTCATTTTTTTATTTCTGAAATTGAAAATGAAATACACTTTGACCACGTGATGAACGAGGAATATTACTAATTTCAAACCAGCACGCATGTAAAGTTACCCCATCAAAACAAAAGCTAAAAGTTAAATATTTTACTGTGTAAATTTGCACAGTAAAATTACGATTTTGTTTTTAATTGAAAAAATTTGTTGGCTTTGTTTCTGGGACATTAAAATATTTTCCATGAGACTCGTTAGTTATTATAAAAATAATACGGTTAGATTGACTCTTTGTATTTTTATTTCACAGTGTAATTATCTTACTATTCTTGGTAGCAAAAAAACATTAATCTCTGGTTAAGAAGTTTTTTAATTTTTGATTTAATTTTCAAGCAATTAAACTACGTCATTGTCAAAATCCCTGCCTTTTATTAAGGGATTTTTTTTATGTTTTATATTTGATTATTTGATAATTATTGGATGTCATTAAAAACAGTAGAATAATTCTATAAATAAAAAGAAAAAAAATAAATCTGAGAGAACATCAATAGTATTAGAAAAGTTTAGATGACAAATTTTGGTGACATCTAACATCTAAAACCTTGTTAGGACGGCGATCAAAACATCTCGGTATCCCCTTAACGTACAAGTGGCGCATGTAGTCTTTTTGTTTTTTTTATCCTCTCTTCTACTTGATTTTCATGTTGATATTAAAAAAAAAAAACAACCCTTAAAGTTTGTTATCCTCAAAATTTCATCATTATTCTCTTTATTATAATTTTTGTTATTTATAATAATTTTGTTTATTTATAATAATTTATGAAATTATGAATTTTTTTAAATTTCACTCTCAATAGATATTTTCATCTGCCAGATTTTGTTTTTATTATTTTGATTATTATTTATTTTATTTTACATGGTTTTTTCAAAAAAAATTATAATTTCATCATTTTTGAGTTTTTTTCTATCAAACATCATCCTTTTTTATTATTGTTTTTTTCCTTGCAATTTTTTTTTATAATGATTTGTTTATTATTGCTTCACCCTCTAATATTTAATTAGTCAAGTGTTTGGCTTCGCAATTGAGTTCAGAACTTGAGTTTAATGGATTGCGTGTTTAAAAAATTAATTATGATTTATGAAGTTGATACGAGATTTTTTGGTTTTTTCTTTTTTTTTTAAGATGTTTTTCCACCTTCCAATATTTTATTATTTTTTTCACTTCCTACTAAATTTTTTAGTTGTTTTGAAAATATCACATGTTACCTTGATTTTTGTTTTTTTTTTGTCTTTGTTAAATTTAGTTTTTATAGAAGAATTTTATTTTTAAATCAAATTAAATTAATTAACATGAAATAAAATAAACAAGCACAGAATCAAAACCTGTACTGAAATCCAAAATTCTTGCTTATACATAACTCATTTTCTTTATTTTTGTAATTTTCATACTATACAATTTAAAAAACAGTTATCACACAACGGTTAACTTATATGTATTCCAACTAATGGTTTATATAATTACACAATTGCATAAAACATATCATCTCAGATTATTTGTTTTTTTTATACGATATAAAGATATTGTAGAATAATGTTATCAGTTTTTTTCATAAAGGTTTGATTTTAAATGTGCGCAGATGCAAAAATCGCCAGCCTGAGAAAAAAAACTATTAATTTCATAGGACCGAAGCCCAAGGAATTTGACTTTACGACCCAATCCACGGTCAGTTTCGGAGTTGAAAACCAGGCCCACTTTCACCCCCATTTTTTTTCTTTTCGTCCTCAGACCCCGTTCTTCTTTTTACCTGAAAAAAACTCGCAGAAGGTTTTGGCCGCTCTCTCAGCTCGATCGCTGCAGCAGTCAGCAAGTCTCTCTCTTTCGAAGAAATTTTTGAGATTA
>Ga0307507_10006515_pt1 | contig 17852 bp, 8 predicted proteins | sample 7_EM_MG_FD_207223 | JGI IMG/M metagenome (GOLD analysis project Ga0307507, IMG submission 207223) | Populus trichocarpa ectomycorrhiza microbial communities from riparian zone in the Pacific Northwest, United States - 7_EM | ecosystem: Host-associated > Plants > Roots > Unclassified | place... | reverse complement strand
AGGACGCCAAGACTTACTATAAATAGTATATGGATTGTATGGCGCTCCTGGAGCCAAATCGCGATAGAACTGGAGTGGACTGGATTTGAGCCCAGATCCAGTCCAGTCCAGTCCAAGTAGATCACTGCCTTGCTGTGCTGCTTTGGTCACGCGTGTGATTGTTCTTTTCTTGCGTCGCCGCGCGACATCTCGATTGATCTCTGCCTTCCAGTATTGAATGTCGCTCGAAGATAATCCGGAAGAAGAGGATTTATCCGCGGTCTCGTCTGTATGTGGTAATGTCCTGGCATCATGTCTCTGGCGGTACTTCTTGATGTGACCTATCCACACTTTTGTATCTAATGATTTCCCGCAGACTTTGGTGATCGATCCTTCGTTTCGAATCGTCTCTTCAAACATATCACCCAAGAATTTCTTTGCCCAACGAATCAAATTGGGGGAATACTCCTCCAAGTCGAGTTGCCGCTTAATCTCTTCTTCGAGCGCCACATAGAGCCTAACTTCTGCTATAGGGACTTAGGTTCGAGAAGAAAAAGGCGCGACATGTTTTTAGAAATGAAATGTCATAGGATCGTACGGCTTTCCAGGAAGCCAAAGAAGGAAATTAGATCCAGCTTCGAGCAGAAGAGTTTGTAATCGGAGTTCATTCGAATCTTCGAAATATCTGGCGGATGGATGAGGGCTGTACAAGATGATTCGGTTCAAATCGTAATCATTAATTACAAGATCAAACTCTAGTCTTGCACCTTTTGAGGAAGATAGAGGTACATAGAGGTTGCGAGTTCGTACTGTTGGAAGAAGTTTCAATGCTTCTTTAACTTTGCGTCTCACACAAAGACCCCCGACAAGAGTGAAGCGGGTAGGGAGAAGGGTAAATAGCGAGGAGGAGACGCAGTCGTGTAAAGTTCTTAAGTCCTCTGGCCATTGCGTTGCAGGACACGGTCCTCGGTTTACGCAATACGCTTCCCCTATTCAATGCAAATCGTAGCCAAAAGAGAAAGCCATATCAAAGCCTTTTGCTGCTAGAGTTCGTATTGTATAGCTAGTTGTATCCCAGAAAGGTTGTGGTCCTGAGTCCTCCAGGGGGTGCTTGCTCGTTTGGCAGTGAAGAATGATTATCAATTCAGAATCATCTCTTCTAGATGGAGAAGCGAAGGCATTAGAATTTCGATTTGAAAGCCTTAGGTCGTCATTGTTAAAAAATTCGAGTAATTTTCAACTCGTTCTTGTAGATTCTGTTGAGCATCCTGTGTGGCTGGGCCTGTGTTGGCGCCTTTCTTTAGAAAGATGAGGAGAAGGTTGTACTCCGCTTTCATTAAGCTGCTTGATGCCTTATTTGTAAAAGGTTTGGCTACATATTTCCCTGAATAACTAATACTTTTGTTGGTATTACTCAGTTCCAAGGTGTCGGTAAGGGTTGATAAAGGTGATCGTTGATTTCGGTGGTGGGAAAGTGTTTCTAGAAGTTGAGAGGCGCGCATAGTTACAAAACGTAATTGGAGAAGAAGTAGGTGTAACGCATATAAAATAACGCGTGGCAAAAACCACTTAACCGTAAATATTCTTACGCCAGAGAATATTCCCATGGACCTCTATACAACCAGATACGTGATCTCGTTCCAGTGGGACTTGCGGAAATTGAGCATGGGGCATAGAGGCTGACGGAAGGGTGGAAGAACAGGCGGGCTGAGGGTTCATGGGCTTCTGGGATAAACAGAACCTGTAGTTTTCGATTTGGACCAATCGGATGTGCTTTAACTGAGATGGTTCGCTAAGCAACACATCCTCAGGTTCAGATGAGGGCCTGAGTTCGGCTGGCCGCTGAGACTTCGGCCAGCCGCCTTCAGACGGCACTACAGTCACTCGCTGCCCCTCTGCATTATAATGCATACTTGGCATCTCTTGCTATGCATTATCATGCAGAGGGGCAGCCTGCCATCTCCTGTTCTGTAGCGTATGATTAGTAGAATGGCCAGGAGAATTTCGTAGAATCAAAATGATCTATGAGTAAATATGTGGAGTTTTTACCCCATAAAATCAACACTTACTTAATTAGGTACCATAGAAATAGTTTACTGTTCTTCTTAAAGATATGGCTCCCCCTTTATCTTCTTTTTTCCCTTGTGTAAATTTCGTTCTTAAGATTCTCTATGCTGGACTCTTGGACTGGACCAGACATGGCAATAACTATATAATTATAATCAGCCGTTTAATTGCGATTACTATAAATCATGAGAGACGATTGCAATTTGATTGCGTAGTTATATTAATTACCTATATTTAGGGTTAGGATCTGATTTTTAGTATAGTAGATAGCTTAGTAGGACTCACCTAGATCTTCCTATATTTACCCTAAATTAGTAATAGCCTTCTTAGTGTTTAGGAAGGCTCTTAATTGTGCTAATCTTCCTTATCTAACACCTGGCTATTACCTATATTATTGCTGCCCGTATTACTAACTCCTCCTTTAATATTTAACACCTTAGCTACTACCTCTGCCGACACGAAACCACTAGATTTAACGACTTCGCGTACCTAGCTTTTTAAACACTCCGTTTATTTAACTACCGTGGCTCTAAGCCTATATCGCGACTATAATATTATTCGCCGTATACCCGAAAAGACTCCTTCTGCTTTAGCTAACATTACTAGATAGAGAGGATATTAATGCCCATTTAAGAGACCCTTAGGTAGAGCTTTTGCTAAGAGGGCTTAAGCTACCAAGTAAGGGAGGAGTGTGAGGGGACTTTGTAGACAGGGGGCTATAAGGACATAATTGTAGGAACAGATAGATTGTGGAGGAGACGAATCCTTAAGGAGGTAAGGCCTCTGGGATCGTGGAGACTATATACTAGGGGCATGTGCCTCCGGCACGTGACCGATGGACGTCCGAGGGGTGTCCGGGGGTTGCCCTAAGGGCAACCCGAGGTACCGCAATAATATCCCTTACATTACCCCCCCCCTTCTTGCGGTCGGCCCCCGATCGCCGTTACTTTGCGGTAGGGAGATTATGGAGGGCTCGTCCTAGAAGGGGTTTAAAAAGATATCGGCATGCTGCTGTATATTATCTATCTATCTAACCCCTGCTTTGAACTCCTGAAAACCTTAATAAGGAAAAAACATAACTGGAGAAAAGACGCGAGGATTGCCTGGAGACCCATTGGAAGCCTGCCGGAAACGTGCCAGTGACTACCTGGGCTGACTTAAGGATTTTTATGCAACTTTACATCTAAGCCTTTACGCCGGTCTGTAATTAATCACGAGTGTTATAGGCAATTTAGTGTTCCTTATATAGTTCCATAGAACCTTTTGGTATTGGGTTTGGCGTGCGGGGCCTTAGCTCACCACTATTTTTTAACTGCTAAGATATTAATCTGTGATCTCTTTTTATAATCCTCTATATTACTAACGCATTACTTCTGTATTCGCCCTTTGGCTATCTAGTGCGGTTGAGGTATTAATTAGTTAATTAAGGAGACCTATCTCCTAAGATTTAGTATATATGCTTCCAAATCTAGTAGTCCTGTGCTTATATAACTAGTATAGCTTCTCTGCCCAGCAAACAGGAGGGACACTTTGCAACAGCATTTATAGCCCTTATGCGATTGTCAAGAACGTCCGTGACGTTGTTCTTTAATACCATAGCATTAATTAGGTATAATTTAACCTATATACGTCTTTAATTGACGTCTTAGTTGCCTTCCCCGGCCGCGTTATTAGTTTTTGTAAGGAAGTGATGGTTAGATGATATATGCTTGTGTTTCCTTCCTTTTAAATAACGCTATTGTAACGGAGCTACGTCGGCAAGGTTGCGGCTATTCACTAGAAGGGTATTGGAAGGTAAAGTATAAGACGCCTTGCTTATTAAGCTTAATCCTTTTCCTTAACACCTAACCCCCTATTATTAACCTTTGTCCAATTTTGGACGTATCTTCGATATATTATTAAGATTTTCTTCTTTTCTATTATTAATTTAATATGCCTCTTTGTTCCCCTACCGACTACTCTTCTAAGCCAATTTCTCAGCATATCCTAGCCCTACCGTTGTATATAGAACCCCAACCTCCGCTAACTCGCAACTGGTGCTGGTCCTACTTAAATGACTTTGCCTATATATCCTTGAAAGACCAGAAATCTAATAAGAGGATCCTAGAGGCCTGCAACAGGATATACTACGTAAGGTTAAATACCTTTAGTCCTTGTAATCGTTGTATGCGTACTAAGAGCGGCAGTTGCGTTAAGGTGGGTTTTCCTATCCTATAGATAGTTTTCTATTACTAACTTTGAGCTTTTCAATAGCCCGGGCCTGAGTGGCGGCGTGCTTTTAATGTCCTTAACTACTATATCGCCCAGGCGCTTTCTTATTCCAGTACTAATGCTGAGCAACTGGGTCGAATTTGAGATTATACTATGGCCATCTATACCGCTTACAATTCCTAGCAAGCTAGCCAGCAACGCTTAATACAAGAGCAAGGTTGGTATACTGAGGATAGGGTAAAGAATGGGGATAATAAGAAGAAGGTCGCTATATACCACAAGAAGAAGTTCGCGTATGCGCGTTAGGTTTCGAAAGAGCATAATATAATACGTTATTAGGTAGGTTACCCTTTGGGTACCTAGCAAATAGGTGACTAACAGTTACCGTAGCAAGGTCTTGGTGGTTCTGGACTATACTAACTAGCCAACATCTCTGTCCATTCTGGGCTTGAGCGTGTCTTTATTAACTATAAGCTTACGCTATAAGAGCTTCGTTGGTACTGGTTTGGACCTAATATTAGTGTTAAGCGTTTAAGGATATCCGCCCTAGCTATACCTTATTGTCCTGTGCCCGTTTTCATGCCTACTTATACCCCTACCAAGGGGTCTCATTCCCGTTAGCCATTACTTAGTGGCCCTATGGATACTGATCCTGCTCCTAAGGACGAGGCGTAGTAGCTCTGGGCATTTGTGGTTTGGACTTATAGGATTTAGGATTTATTCTTATATATAGTAGTAGTTAAGGGCCTTAATTAAGGTGCTTAGAAGGCTCACGGAGAGGGCTCAGGAGCTTATAGGGAATGCAATACTAGCAAAATGCCCTATCAATTCCTATGCTATGTATATAAAAAGGCTGAGGACGTCTCTTGCCCTAGGCCGTAGCTTTAACCCTTATGGTTTTTAAAGCGTATCCGTTCTATGTCTGGTTTACCGTAGCTACTTCTAAACTACCTTGGTATAGAATGGTAGCCATCTATTTCTTACTCTCTGGAGCCTTTCGCGGCCTACTATGAGCTTTCTTTTTAGGTTGCGATAATATAGTAGTATTAGAGCGCTTTCTGCGCCTTGTAGATTATGGACCTTGGTCCTAATATTCTTTTAGAATATCTTTATAATACTTAAGGTGGTCCTCTGGTTCCTATATAGACTCTTTAGCAGGCCAGCCTAGCCATTTAACTTCGTACTAAAGCTTGTTCTTGACAGACTTATAGTATAGTATAGCTTTAACCTTATACCGCTCGCCCACCACCTTAGGGTGTTTAATTAGGCCTAGTTAGAAGTTCTTTTCTAGCAGTAGTCTATGCCATGGCTCTAGTAGGTTTACATAAAACACTAAATATATATAAGCCATAGATAGGGGTAGCTGGAGATAGTAGGCTAGCTTACCAATTCATTCCTTAACTTAGAAGGGACCTAGGTATCTTACATTAAGCTTTTTTAATAGTTAACGGGTCTTAATATTTATTAAACATAAAAGAACCTCATCACCTACTCTGAAATGCTTGTCCTGGTGTTTACAGTTATACTAAAGTTTCTGCTGCTCCTGAGTATCTTATAGGCTTTGCTTCGCATGCTTCCATTGCTCCTTCTATACCTTAAGGTACCCTTATACTCTCTAGTGGATGTCCTTAGACTTCCCAGTAGGGTCCTATAATTAATCCTACTGTCTTAGCCAGTAATTATTGGGTATACCATTAAATCCTAATAGTTAGACGCCGTAGGTAATCTGGATTAGTGCGTACTAATACAATGCATATTACTTTAAGTTATAAGCGTACTCCGCGTACGGAAGTAGCTTACACCAATTATCTTATTAGTAGTTTAAATATATCTATAGGTAAGACTCCAGTTCCTAGTTCTGGCGTTCCGTTTGCCCATCCGTCTGCGGGTGGAAAGCCGTACTATAATAGTAGTCTATCTTTAAATGGAAGCATAGATCCGACTAGTATTAGCTTATAAAGACGCTGCCCCTATCAGTAATAATGGAGTGTGGCTAATTTACCTTAAGAAAGCATTTCTCCCTAATTAGGTTTGTAAGCGCTTGTATATTAATTATCTTATTAATAGGAAGGTATTAGACGTACTTTGAAAACCTATTAATAAGTATAAGGACCGAATTATATGTTCGTCCTTGCTTATTCTTAGATAGTGGGAGATCCGTAATGAAATCTATAGCGTAATATCGCCATAGTTCGTTTGCGGGAGAAACCGATTCAAGTAAACCCCATAGCTTATACCTTCGGATTTTATATACTTAACACTTCTCGTAGTAGCTAATATACTCCTTTGCTTCCTGCCTAAGCCTTAGCTAATAGTATTTGCGTTAAAGTAATTCTACTGTCTTGACTTAACCATAGTGGCCGCCCAGAGGATTATTATGATTCTTTATAAGAATCTTCTGCCGTAGATTTGCTTTATATGGCACCCAAACCTTGCTATTTCTATATAGTAGGCCCATTGGGTCTAGTTCCCAATTTTAGCGCCTTATAGCTTCCTTTCCGTCACGTTTCCGGCCTACTTCCGCATTAAAGATGGTATAGGAGGCGTCCCTCCATTATATCTTATAGATGAGATCCGTTAACCTTTTGGATAGTTCCTGGGTAAAAGCTATTTCGTCCTGTACTGCTCCGAGTATAAGACTAGATAGTACTATAGATCTTACAACTCTTTGATGCGCGTGCGTTAGGAAGGCGGCTATGAGGTTAAAGTCCTTTAGTTATTATAGGGCTCCGAGTTCCGATTGCTCTATAGCTTTACTATTAGCTTAAGGGGATAGCTTAGCAATTAGGGGTAACATATTACCAGGTTCTAAACTTGTATTAGGGACGTCCTGTCTAGGCATATTCGGGCCCTTATTGGAAACGGACCGGGTACCAGCCGGAACGCTACTAGATGCTAATAGGGTTTGCATCACCTAAGACTTAATATATAGAGCTGTGGGTGCTTAAGTATCCCACACCCAGAGCTTGTTCTGCAATATAGGGAGTAAGATATCTATTATCTGCTTTCCGTCTCCCGTTTTAAAGCCTTTGGCATAGTCTGGCCGTCGTGACGGTCTATTAGTAGGGTTGCTTTCCCCTAGCTTGTATTTAATCTTGAAATTAAAACGTATAAGCTCCTCTGCCCATCTGGCTTACTAAGGTATAAGCTTCTTTGTAGTTATAAAGTAGCGTAGATTATAATAATCTAAGAGTATACAAGTGGTATGGCTCTCGTGCTTAAGGTAATGTCGCTACTGTTTAAAGCAGTTAACTATAGCTAGCAGTTCCTTATTGTGGGTATAATACCTAACTTTAGGGCCCTAGAATTTTCTACTATAGAATGCTACTGGTCTCCAGTGGAGCTGGGTAGCGTCCGGATGCCTATTAGGTTGGAGTAGGATACCAGCAAGAGCAAAATTTAATACATTAGTAACTATTATTAGTGGTTAATCTGGGTTAAAATGCCGTAGTAATAGAGCTTTTATAAACTTTGCTTATAGTTCCTAAAAGGCCTTCTGTACCTTTCTGGGCCATATCCATGGTCTATACTACTTAGTTGGTCCCTTCTTAGTTTTCTTCCTTTCCGCCTTTAAGCCTTTTGCTCCTTAGGTTGGGTCTTAGGAAGCTTTTATAATATAGTCAAATAGGTGCCGGGCGACGTCTAAGTAGTTATAGATAAAGCGCCTATAGAAATTGGCAAAGCCTAGGAACACTTAAACATCCTAGTAGCTCTCTAGCTGTCACGGCACTGACCTGACGCGTTGTTATGGCTACGCGTATGCATGAGCACGGACCTGACCCCTGAGCAACACGTATATATACCTGCCTCGTCTCCTGTACATAGATCCTCACATGACATCGTTTGTCAATGATACACAGTCATAGTTACCTCGTTGACCCTCTGCACGTACTGTGACAGTATGTCGTGTCATCACCTACGCCCCTGGTAGGGCTTGTTTCCACCTCTGTTCCAAAGCTACGACCCTACCCCGGGCGGGATTCTTACCCTCGTTCTACGTCAACACCAACCCAGTAAAATCTCTGTCGAATCCATTCAAGTTCCCGAGCCGATATCCTCCTCCCTGTATCTACACGTCCCGAGTTTCCGAGCCGGCTGTAGGGAGACACCCTACGGGCTATGTTTCTCGTGTTTTAACTATAGTGTCCTCCAAGTCTGTTTCTAGCCATGCTACTGCTTCACGTCCCAAGTTTCTAAGCCGGCTGCAGGGAGACACCCTGCGGGCTATATTCCTTGTGTCCTAATTACAGTATAAGACTATAGGTTACCGATCTCTCCGTCTCCAAGTCCGTTCCTAGCTACTACTTCCGTCCCGAGTTTCCAAGCCGGCTGCAGGGAGACACCCTGCGGGCTATATTCCTCATATCTTGATTACAGTGTAAGACTATAGGTTACCGATCTCGTCCCTATCTCCGTCTCTCCGTCTTCGTCTTCGACAACGATATACTTTAAGTTTACCGCGATAAGAATCTACGCCTTAACCTCGATCTCCGTACTCCAAGCCTTTCAAGTCTATACCTTAACCTCAATCTCCGCAACCCCGAGCCATTCAAGAGTCAATATCCGCAATACGCCCCGCGGTTACATTTTTTTTCTTCGTCTTCTCCGTTTTCCATATTAGTTTCGCTCCTTCGCCTCAGCTTTACATTATATCTAGCACTCAAGACGAGTGCTAGCGGAGAGCGATATAGTAGGGATATAGGTAGGAGGGTCTAAGGACTGTAAGGACGAGGACCTTTAAGGACTGGAAGGACGAGGACTGTGAGGACTAGAAGGACAAGGATATATATATATATTTTTTTTTTTTTACTTCTGTGTTTTTACTGCCGTCACTTGGCTCACAGGAGCTCGCCTTAGGAAGGGGGATATACTGTCACGGCACTGACCTGACGCGTTGTTATGGCTACGCGTATGCATGAGCACGGACCTGACCCCTAAGCAACACGTATATATACCTGCCTCGTCTCCTGTACATAGATCCTCACACAACATCGTTTGTCAATGATACACAGTCACAGTTACCTCATTAACCCTCTGCACGTACTGTGACACTAGCTCCGGCCACTCTTAAATCGTCTGTACCCATACTAGGTCTATAACTACACCCATAGGCGTTACAATATAACCCAGAAACTCGACCTGCTTAGTATTAAAGGTACATTTTAACGCCTTGGCGTAGAGGCCCCATTCGTCCAAGCGTTCCAATACTTCGCGGGCGTGCTGTTTATGCTAATCCTTATTTTCTAAGTAGATTAGGATGTTATCTAGATAGATAATATATATGCGATTAACAAGTCCCCCTAAGGCTCTGTGAATATACAACTGGAATGTCATAGGTGCATTAGCTAGCCTAAAAGGCATTACTAGATACTTAAAGTGGCTATATTAGGTTTTAAAAGCAGTCTTCTACTCGTCCCCTTCTTTAATATGGAGCCTATAATAGGCGTCTTATAGATCCAGCTTCGTAAAGATCTTCGCCCTAGATAATTAATCCAGCATTTCACTAACTAGTAGTAGTGGGTAACAGTTCTTAATTGTCACTTTATTAAGACCGTGGTAGTCTATATATAGCCTTATAGTTCCATCTGGTTTTGGGATAAAGAGGATTAGTGCGCCTATTAGCGACTTACTAGGCCAGATCCATCCCTTTTCCATTAAACTATTAAGGTACTCCCACAGGATTTCAAGCTCTTTGCGAGAGAGGTTGTAGATAGAAAGGTTTAGGGGTACTTTACCCTCTTCTAGATTAATTGCATGATCGTATTCTAAGCTCTACACAAGGACTCTGGCTTGTCTGCCCAAAAATACCCTTAGTAAGTCCCTTAGGCCTAATGGAATATTTAACAAATTGGGGTCGCGCTTGTCCTCTATATTATCTTTAGGTAGATCCTAGAGCTCCCTCAAGACGCTCGCGGGCAGCGTTATACGCTATGGCGGTTATTCGTATATAGTTGCTACTATACGTTAAACAGTTGCATACAGCAGCTAGTAGAGGGTAGGGAATTCTTTAACACAATATTTGAGGTGCCGTAGCATATTCTCCATATATTGCTTAAGCCATAGTAACCTATAACAATGAAAGTATCTCATAAGATCTTCGAGATCGCTACTTCCCTGTAATGTCTTCGCGACCTATCCAGCAGTTCCCTATAGGGTATCCATTATAGAGGGGTTATTGCCTATACTAGGCTCTATACCTGTCTTGCTATAGAACAGGGGTTAGATCCGATACTCCTTTAGGTATAGAACGTATACTATTTTATCTGGCTCTATATCCTCTAGGATGTGTTTAAGACTTATTAGTGATATACGCCCTTCCAATTCCTTATCGTTCCACTATTTAAAGGTTCCTGTCTTAAAGTATATCTTAGGATCTACTTCCACGAGCTAAGGGTATCTAAGGATAAGGTTATAACCTATAAAGTTAGCCACCCAGAAGGGCTGCGGGCCAACCACCTTAGTGCGGTTATATATATTGGCTACTAACACCGTAAACTTATATATACTGTGCAGTTTAATCCAATACTTATCTAGGAAGCCTATAATAGGTTTCTACCACCTTTATAATGGGACAAGCTCATGCTCTTTTGCCAAGTCATACCATATAAGGTTAATTTCAGCGCCACTATTATACAGTACTTGGAGCTGCCGTACCTCACTAGTAGGGAGTATCATTTCCAGCTTAATAGTAATACAAAGAGTCTTCCCTTCTATATCTTGCCCTAGTTATAACTGGGAAAGGTCCGCAACTAGGGCTTTTCTTTTTTTTGGTTGGTGCGACTATTGCCCTACTTGCCCTTCTAATAAGCTTTACCTCCGGGGAAGCTTTCTCTTGGCTTCTTAGGGTTGTTTTATAAGGGTATTAGACGGGTGCCAGATTGGCCCTAGAACTCTTTCCTACTACTTAGGTTTTCTAACTTTAACCCTTCTAATATTCTCTTTAAGAAAGGTTTCTTTGAAGGCTAGGACTGCCCTATATTACTATTGCGGTGCCCACGCTTCTAATAACCCCCCAGATTCCTACCAGAAGAGGTCTAGTTCCTTACCGCTTCCTCAGCGTTTAGAACCGCTCGTTTGAAATCGGCATATATAGTAATCCTTAATAGGGCTCCCACGCGCCTTACTTTATTATAAATTAGTGGCTTTATTCTAGCCTAGATAAATCCAATCTTCTCTTTCTTACGGATACTGCCATTCTCGTTTTTAAAGGGCTCTGGATCTATCTATTAAGCTTAGGTTTCCACATAGTTTATAAACTAGCGGAAATCCTTATTGTTACGCTATATACTATTCCAGAATTGCTCCGCGTTACTATATTATATAATATACGGATCTTAGATCTAATTCTTTAGAAAGGTCTGCAGCTATAGCCATATAATAATTTAATCTTTATTAAGCTAACTAAGTATAATCTGGTTTAGTAATAGATCTTTAATCTTGCTAATAATCTATTGGGTACATTCTTTAGTATTATCTTATATTATTAGCATCTTAAAGAAGTTATCTATTTCGCGGACCCAATTGTCTAAGTAGTAAGCCTTGGGTCTAGGGCGGAGTTTTAGACTGTTAGAGGCCTTAGCTAGTTAGTCCATATCTTTCTTTCGCTTATTACGTAAATGCCTCTCTAAATCTTCCACACCTCCTTAGGAGGGTATAGGGTAACCCCTAGGAAGTCCTTAGTCTTGGCCCAATTATAAAAGATTTTGTCCGGTCTAGATTAAGTTTTACTAGACCTAGATCTGCCCCTAGAGGTTTCTAATATGTTTATTAGTAGCTTCCTCCCATATGGCTTTTAAAAGCCTTGCGACAGCTTCCTAATATCCTCCTTATAAAAGATCGGTATGGGGCTCCTAACTTCCTAGGCTCCGGCTTAGGAAGGCTCCAGCTACAGAGGTAGTATTAGTACTAGTAGCTGGTATAGGTTTCCTAATAAGGCTTAAGTCTCAAGTTAGTGGTTAGGTTGGGTTACCCAAAGGGGTAGGCCCGCTTAGCTTATAAATAGTCTGTGCATCGCTACTATGCCAATTATGGGCCGGTGGTTTTTTGGGAGGGTTCCGGTTGGGTCCCTAGTTAGACGCGTTAGTATATTCCTCTGGCATTTCTAGCTTAGGGGAAGATCTTAGGGTCGCCTTTGGCGCTTAATCTTCCGATTGGCCTAGGTAGGACCGGAGGGGTTCTAGTTACTTTCCGGCGGCGTTACGTCCGTCATAGAGGGTGTCTGCGTTTTCCTCAGCGGTGACTATAGGTATGCGAGAGTCTTTGAGCTTCTGGTGCATCTAGGTATTAGGGCTTGTTCGGCCGTCTTACCTAGAGGTTTATATTATCGCAATCTCTTACTGTCAAAGGGACCTTCCTACCTTAATGCAACGGCTTTCTATGAGGTATCCGTGGAGTTTCCGTTTAGGTTATCGCGAGATTTTTAAGGTAGGATAGTGGGTGTAAATAAAAATATAAACAAATAATTTTGTTCTTAAGCCAGCTGCCCTTCTAAATGGAGTAGGAAGGATTTGAATATAAGGGGACTTTATAGACAGGGGGCTATAAGGACACGATTGTAGGAATAGATAGATTATAGAGGAGACGAATCCTTAAGGAGGTAAGGCCTCTGGGATTGTGGAGACTATATACTAGGGGCACGTGCCTCTGGCACGTGACTGATGGACGTTCGAGGGGTGTCCGGGGGTTGCCCTAAGGGCAACCCGAGGTACCGCAATAATATCCCTTACAAGGAGCCGGTAATTAATTATAGAGGATTTGCCTATAAGAAGATAAGTTAGGTGGTATTATAAATATTAGAGGCAGATTGTATAGTAATAAATCGTTTAAATCCCTTTCAACCTCCGTCCGTCGCCTCCCTTTGCTCCTCCGCCGTCGTTGCAGGGGCGCCGCTGGTTATATACCCCCTGAGGACGCGTCATTACGACGCTAGCTACTACCACCAGTCTGCCACAGAGCGGACAACCTCCACTACAACCCGTCTGCCACAGAGCGGACGACCTTCTCTACTATAACCAACGATTCTACTACAACCTGTCTGCTGCAGAGCAGACGACCTCTCCTCCATAACCCGTCTGCTGCAGAGCAGACGACCTCTCCTACAACCAGTCTGCTGCAGATCAGACGTCCTCCTACATCCAGTCTACAGCCATTATGCTGCAGACGACCTCTACTACAACCAGTCTACGGCTGTTGCGCTATAGGTAATCAAACTATAGAGGACCGAAGGCGTACCGCAAGTGTACCGCAGGCGCACCGCAGACGATGTACTGCTAGGGTAGCTACAATAGGGGATAGGGGAAGGGGGCTGGCCCGTGTTACCATTAGCACATAAAATATAAGGTGTATAGGGGAATTGGTATTTATACCCTATACAGACAACCTTATGAAAAATTTTCCTACTAGGGTGTGACGGGCTCGTATAAATGCTTCTGAACCGAAGCTTGTAGATTGCTACTATACAAGAATACTAAGCTAAGGAGAAGAAGAAGAAGAAACGTTTAGGGGCAGTAGGTAGGCATGTCGCAAGGGCCGCTAAGGCGCTAGTGGTAAGCGGGCCAATAGCGATTTTGCATGCCGGGCATGGAAAATCCTGATTGGTTAAATATAGCCGGTGACGCGCTCTAGCACCGTTATATTACCCCCCCTTCCCAAAAAAGCCTGCCCTTAGGCTTTGTCCGAGTTCTTTGTTGTTATCTAAATTATTATAGTTATCTAACCCCTCTTCCTAGCATTTAACCCAGCTATCTAACTTGCGTAGTGGTCTAGGGAGGTCTAGGTAGCCTAGGTGGAAATCTCGTAGCTTATAGGGAGAGTACTTAAAATTAGATACGGGGTACCATTCTAGATCTTTGTTATGACCTACCCAGCTTATACGGTATTTTAAGGTACTATGGTCCTTCTTTACTGCTAAGATCTCTTTAACTTCCTATTCTTCGTCCTCTACAATCTGAATTAGTGGCGGGGGGTTGTTGTACTGTCTAGGTAATAGGTCGTCCGCGGCCTTCCGCAGTTGGTCTAGAGAGAAGATAGGGTGGATCTTTATTAACTCTAGTAGCTTAACCTTAAAAGAGTGCCCTACCTTCTTAGGGATTTTATAGGGGCCAGCCATTTAGTGGTCTAGCTTGTGGCTTAGCCTCTGGGTTTTTTAGTTCTTTGTTAACACCTATACCTTATCTCCTATATAGAAGTCTACCTCGCGGCGATGTTGGTTTACGTTGGACTCTTTCTTCTCTTGTGCCCTTTTTATAATTGCTTAGGCAGTCTCCCAGGCCCTATATATTCTCTTGGCGAATATCTGGGCCTCTTTATAGCTAAGGCGTTCGCGGGCCATTATATATCCTATAGGTCTATCCCAATCAAAGGATGTTTATGGCCTATATCCATAGAGTAACTCAAATGGCGACATTCCTATACTATTATAAGGGAGCGTGAGCTGTGCGTAGTCTATTATAGGTAGTAGTTCCAACCAGTTATCCTAGTAGTAGTTAATAAAGGGGTGAAGTCACTGGTTAAGGTACTAGTTTATAATCTTGGTTTAGCCGTTGGTTTAAGGGTGGAATACGGTAGAGAGCTTAATCTTAATCCCAAGGATACGGCAGAATTTATTCTAGAAGTCCAATATAAACTAAGGTCTACGGTTAGAGATAATTAACTTAGGAGCGCCATAGATCTGGTAGATATTGTCCACGTATATATAGGCCATGTCCTTTACGGTCGTAGTCTTAAAGCAAGGGAGGGAAACAGCTTACTTACTTAGTCGGTTAACTACTATAAAGGCCATATTATAGCCGTGTTTGTTCTTTGGGAATAATTTAAAGTCCATTGTAATATATTGCTAAGGGCGTTTAGGGACTGGTAGTAGTTGCAGCTATCCAGGAGTTTGGTCCCTAAGGGTATTCGCGCGTTTGTAAGCATAATAATTTCTAATAAATCGTTCTATATTGGATAGGAGTCCTCGCCAATAGTAACAAGGCGATAGTAGTTGGTAGGTCTTATCTTAACTAGGGTGCGCCGTAGAGACTTAACAGTGGGCTTTACGGATTAGCTCTGTTTGTAGGTTATTAATATTTGGAACTATAAGCCGTTCTTAGTATAGGAGCAGTCCATCTTCTATTTCTAAACCAGGGTTACCCCCCATAGCTTAATCGCGGAGGGCTTTTAGGGATTTGGCTATGCGGTTCACAGTTAGGATGTAATTAATTAGTCCTATTAGTTTATCTAGGGTCTTTCCTTCTATAGGTGCTACCTTATTCTGTTTAGAGCTTAGTTCCTCAAGGATACACAGGTTGAGTTGTTTGGTACAGAGGAGGGCGCGTATCCGGTACTAAGCCTTTAGCTTATCTTGTAGCCCCACGTCCTATTCTCTCCGGGTTAGGGCGTCAGCCTTAGCATTTTGCCTACTAGGGTAGTATATGATTATAAAGAAGAATTAGGAGAGTATTTTAGCCCACCAGGCCTGTTAACTGGTAAGTTGTTTTGTTATTATAAAATACTTAAGGGCTTTATAATTAGTATAAACCTTAATCTGAGAGTCTATGCTTCCAAGCTCTGCGCACCACTAGGATAATAATTATATAATAGCCAATATTTCCTTATTGTGCACTTCGTAGTTGCATTTAGCTAGGGCCATTGTTTTTAAGAAGAACGCAATAGGGTACCATTTGCCGTCTAGGTATAGCTATAAAAGGACTCCCACTACTACCCCGTTAGAGGCGTCCGTTTTCAGCATTAATTTAAGGTCTAGGTTGTAGTAACAAAGGATTAGGAAGGAGATAAGTCAGTCCTTTAACTCCTTAAAGGCTTTTATACAGTTATCGTTAAAGATAAAAGACGTGTCGTTCTTAGTTAGTTATATAAGAGGCTTAGCTATAACTCTATAGTCACGGATAAACTAATGGTAGAAATTATAAAAGCTAAGGAAGGACTGGATTCCTTTTATAGTATAAGGGGGTTTCTAGTTGCGGATTGCCTTAACCTTCTTTAGGTTAACTTTAATTCCTTTTATACTAACAATAAACCTAAGGTACTTTGTACGTTTTACTCCAAATTTATATTTTTTAATATTAACTTATAGGCCTGCATTCTATAGTCTCTCTAGGACCTTCTTAACGTGAACTTAGTGCTTAAGTTTGTTGTCTAAGTATATAAGAATGTCGTCTAGGTATGCCGTACAGAATTCGTTAAGGTAGTTAAAAAGAACATTATTTATATACCATTAATAAGTGGCTGGCCCATTCGTCAGTCCAAAAGGAAGGACTTTATATTTGTAAGACCCGTAATGGGTGCGGAACATTATTAGGTCTTCTAATACAGGGTCCATCCTAATTTGGTAAAAAGCTTAGCGGATATTAAGCTTGGTAAAGATTTTAGCCCAGCTTAGACGTGCAAGGGTTTTATTAATTAAAGGAAGAGGGTATTAATCCTTTTAAGTAATAGCGTTTAGCTTCTGATAGTTAATATAGAAATAAAGGCTTTTATTAGGTTTCTTTATAAATAAAACAGGGGAAGTAAAGGGAGCCTAGCTTAGCTTAATAAACCCTTTATAAAGGTTGTTAATTAGGTACTACTTTATTGCCTTTAGTTCCTCCGTAGTTTGCTAGTAAAGGGGGCTATAGCCTAGAGAGTTATTAGTCTCTAACTAAATCTTATAATTATAGGTTTGGTGGGGGGGTAGTATATCTAAAGCTACTTTTGAGAACGCGTCTCTATAGTTTAAGAGGTAATTGGGGAGGAGGCGCTTAACTAGTTCCTTATTAGTTTCCTCTACTGGCACTTCTTCCCTCTTGGCGATAATCTGGTCAATTTTGTATAAACTAGTAGTAAAGACTTTGTTGTCCTTCTAATATATATTAAAGTGGAAACCTATAGCACTAATTGCCGCGATGTCTACTATAGGGGTGTTATATAATAGTAGGGTTATCCATGGCCTTAGGGGCTTCTAGGGTATTAGCGTTATCCTTACTCCTCTTAGCTTTCGTTGCATCTTCTAAAGGTTATCCTTTATGTCCTATTAGTATGTCCTCTTCCCCATTAGCCAGATCTCCGCAATTTGGAAGTTGTCTATATTAGTATCTATTCCACTTCTATAAGTAGAGTCCTCCTTAACTGTAGTCCTTTGGGGGAGTATCCTTGTTAGTACGAAGTTCCTGCCGGCCTTACGGCGGGCATCTTCCTGGGTAAAGGCTAGGTCGCGGTTTCTAACATCTTACTAGTAGGTGGGATTAGCCTTTGCGGCTAACGTCTTGTGGTTAGTACGGATTTCCCTAATAAAGGAGGGTAACTTTAGTTTATTCTCCAGCTAGACAAACTGTCTTTATTAAACGTTCAGCCAAATATTAAAGTAGGATATCTATTTTCGGCTAAGAATTATGTCGTGTAACCCTAGGTCTAGGATGCAGAAGGGGATACCAAACTAGCGTCGTCTATTAATAGCGATATATAGCTTTAAAACGTGGGTAACCGGCATACCACATCGGCAAAATATGGTACCCTTTCAATGGCCTCAATGGTTGGTGGTTGACGCAATTGGCGCGCAGTTGAGGTCATTTGGCAACTCGACCGACTAGCCTATATCGTGTTTTTTTGACACGCAGCCT
>Ga0307507_10006513_pt1 | contig 17866 bp, 17 predicted proteins | sample 7_EM_MG_FD_207223 | JGI IMG/M metagenome (GOLD analysis project Ga0307507, IMG submission 207223) | Populus trichocarpa ectomycorrhiza microbial communities from riparian zone in the Pacific Northwest, United States - 7_EM | ecosystem: Host-associated > Plants > Roots > Unclassified | place... | reverse complement strand
AGAATCGAAAAGAGAGGATGATGGGGAGGCTTAAAGGGTTTATGAGATTAATTCCTCGCCTAAACTCCGGAGACAAAAGGGAGGGAGAGTTGAAGATTATAGTTAGAGTTATAGTGGATCTTGTGGAGGGGGGGGGGGGGGAATGAATGGATGGATGAATGGAGGAGGGAGGGGTGCTTTTTGCTGGAAGAGCAAAAAAAAAAAAAGAAAGAAAAAGAAAAAAAAGAAGGGGAAGAACTAGCAGAAAAAGAATAAGAAAAAGAATACGATATTTGGTGGGAAGGTAAGCAGAAGCGGGTATTCTTTCGAATATGGAAAAACTGTAGAACCGTAGAAGCCCTCGAAGAGACACTCCCTCCCCCCTCCTCCTCGAGCGGATAACCTAAAAGAAAAAGAAAATCCGAGAATTGCTTGCTGCAGCGTTAATTTCTTGAGTCACTGATACAGGTACTGCATAGTATTGTACTCGAGTACTCGTACAGGACTGGTACTCTGCCAGAGTAACTGTATCTGTAGTCTAGACGCCAAAAAGTTATTATAAACAGTAGGTACAGTAAGTGTCCTATCAATCTTACCCATTATAGGATCTGATTACAATACAGTGGCATAATTGAACAAAAGGACCAGCCCCCGCCGCCGCCGCCCTTCCCTTCTTCTTCTCAGCTTCAGTCCAAGTCCAGAGCAAACCCCCATCCGATTCCGCTCTCAGTTTCAAGGCTGCTGGCCCGTTTTCCTATTCTATTTTTGCTTTTGTCATTTATTTATCGCTTTGTAATCCACCGTTCCCTCTCTCACCGCTCAGAGTTGGGAACTGGAGGTGTAGGGTATGGTAGTAAAAAAAAGAAGGAGAAAGAAAGTGTGGCAGTCTGTGCAACATTGTGCCTCTTGCCAGGCTGCCAATCGAGATAGGCCAGCCTGTAACGTATAATACTGTTCTAGCTGCAGGCCGAACTGAGCAGGGTTGGGTATACTACAAGTATGATACGAGGGGGGTTCATTCAGTTCAGTCAAATGGACTACTAGTATTCGAGTGCTACCGTCGATCAAAGTGCCCTATGGGGGGTGTGAATGTGCATGTCTCATTGGGGCTTGAAAGACTAAATAATCGGGCAAAGGGTAACCTATGATAGCGAGCGGAAATGCGAGAAGCGAAAACGGTGCGGTGGAATCTTCGGAGTTCCGAAGGATGGATGGACTTGGAAAAGCTATTATAGGAAATAGTGGGTGTGAGAAGCCATGGAACATGCTAAAGAAGAAGCGTTAGGGGAATAATTGAAACAGCCACTGAGCTAACTTTGCACATCTTCCGATCACTCTTATTTCTACCGCACGAGTGCTTAGCTTGTACAGCCCCTCACATCCCCTCATCCTCCAGATCGGTCAGGGGTGAGGTGAGGTGAAGGGAGAAACAATGGGCGGAAAGCCTCCCAACCTTTGGACGTTTTTCCCACTTCCATGGGAACTACCGGTGCATCATCATCATACTGTACAGTACATGTGGTATCAAAAACCTCCCATGCGGTGATCGGTCCTACATAGACTACTACTGTAGTACTGTTCCCCCTCCGTTTCAACAACAAGCTATCGGCGCATTTGGATTCCAAAGGCTAGTTAGACTAGTTGGTCGGGGGGGCGGAGCTCGTACGACCATTCCCTGAAGCCGCTATAGAGTTGTTGTGATGATGATGGTGGTACAGTACAAGTGCACACCTGCACTGTACCTGCTGCAAAAGCTTAGAGAACGATATTGGACTGCCGGCAATGTAACTCGGCGAGTATAGCACATACCGGCGTTATATGGTCCCTGAGCTGAACCAACATTGGCTCCCTGCCTCCACCACTGATGGATAGCATACCATTCCAGCGCTCAGCAAGTATACTAGTAGTACGAGTACGGTACAAGACCTAATACTAGTATTGCCGTTAGGCTCTCGCTAACTTAACACTTATTCAATAGCCCCAGTTCAGGAGCTAACTACCGGTAATTCTACCTCTAATCAAGAGAACTTACAAGTATTCATCAACCGCGATAAGACAACCGCTGGGTATCCTCCCCAATCCGACCCAACCACCCAGGTCCATTCCAAACACCTGTATCGCGCGTACCAAGTTTAGCACATGCTAGCCTAGATACCCCGATCCTACCTCCCACCGGTACCGTACCGCACATACCCCGGCACCATATCCACCACCACCACCGCCACCACCAATTTCCAAATAACCTAACCGCCACGCTCGGGTAAGCTCCGTTAAAAAAAGGCACCAATACCATGATTCGGCACCCAAAGGAGTGTAATAAATGAACAACAAATGCCGGTACCCACTACAGTACTGTACCTAGTCGCATGCTATGTAGTCGAGAATTCCCTACTTTGGAAAAGAAAAAAAAAAGGGGTGAAGAGCATAGCAAAAAAAAAGAAAAAAAAGAAAAAAAAAGGGCTTGCTCAATCCCTTCCAAGAGACATAAAAAAACAAAAAAGAAACACTAACTTACTATACTCGTAGACCTTGCCGGAGGGGAACGACACGGCACTTGGTTCGATTCGCTCCAATCAATCCATAACTTAGACAAGACAAGCAAGCACCACAATAAACTAGAGATCGTTCACAATTCGAAATAAGAATCTCTATTTTTTTTATTTTTATCTTTATTTTTTAACTGGACAAGACTTACGGTATGTAGTAAGATTCCTCAAACAAGCAATACAATAATTATTATAACGTACAATACTGTATAATATGTATATAATATTATTATAATATATATAAAACCATCTCAAATAAGATAAAGCTCACAATAGGGCGGTAAGGCAAAGTAAAGTCAGCCTTACCCATCCGCTCTGTTGGGCATCCATCCTCCACCTATCTATCTATCTATCCGTCTATCTATCCATCTATTTAGTCTATGCAAATCGGCGGGTATGAGCAGAGTGCGGTATGATACCCTGTTCCATGTCTTCTTTCCCTACAGTACTGTATTCTACAATTTCAGTATGATAAAAAGAGCATGAACAGGCAAATGTCGCCGACTGGATAATGTCGCGTCTCTAGAAAAAATTAAGCGTAAGTTAGTGGTTAGGCAAACATGGTTTATTCTGGGCAGCTGCAACCAAATTCGCCACGCGCGACATTGTCCTGTCGGCGACATTGTCTATCCATACTCTTACATACCTATCGTGCAGCATTCAGGTGAATAGTTCTATATGATGGGGGAAGGGAAATCTCAATCTTGCTGGCATACCGTAATCTAATTGCTATATAACGGGTATAATATGCGCAGTATGATACTCGATCGAATCAAGATTATTACCGCACATCATATCGTACTTCCCCGCCCGCCGCCCCTTCCTTCCACCCGCCGTGCTAATCCTCGCGTCTGCCGTTAGATTCGGGCTACCGGTATGCTTCTATCGCTAATGCTATAATATCATACATGCGCGGCAATACAGATTGGCCATTCACAGCAGCAACCAAACTACCACCTCATTACAATAATAATAATATGATAAACCCTTGGAGTACACGTACAAGTACTCGTACATATCTGAAACAGGTATAATAAAATCGGCGAACCAAGACGCCAGTCCGTCCAGATCAGGCAGTAGCTAGCTGTTTAAGGCTATGAATTCAGGCCAAAGTGACTCAGCATCATCTCAACCTTGAAATCGCTTAACGAATCACAACACTAGAATGATACCTAAAGAAGATTATTAGCCTAACGGGTGGCGAATTCTAACTCGTTTCAGATAACTCCAAAAGGATACACTATTATCATACGGTACTTCAACCTCATTTCACAAAGTACAATAATAATAATAATAAGAATAAAAATAAAACTAAAAAATAAAATAAAATGAAAAGCTCATCATCATCATCATCATCATCATCATCCCAAAAAGCTGAACTCCATTTCAAAAACCAAACTAACCTTGTATAGCAAATCTCGGCGCGATTACCCCCCGCAAGCTCACGTCATCGATAAAATGGATGGCAAAAACGTTTGTAAATCCCCCACCATCTCTATGTTAACTAGTCTAACCCTCCGGAACCAATCGCTCCTTCCGCTTTCGTTCCTTTTTCTCCTTTCATCGGCGGGGCCGACTGGGTAAATCTACTGTACTTGCGCCGGTATCTACAGTGGCAAATATTAGGTGGTGCTGTTCTACCGGGGTTCTGGAAGGTTGGGGAGGGGAGGGGAGGGGGGGGGAGGGGGGCGGCCACGTTTTTTTTTCTCTAGTGCTGTACTCGTAGGGTAAGTTAAAAGTTTAAATTTTGATTGGAGGGTTGGGGTGTGCTGAGGTGGGGTACCGATATAGTTGTACTAGGATAACGGCCATATAAGTGGGCGGGTATAATAGAGGGGTAGGCTACGATGGTGAATGATGGATGGATGGATGGATAGATGGATGGGCGGACGGATAGATGAATAGCTGGTTCAGCTGATGATGAAGTTATACTCAAGTACAGTGGTATGATAAGTACAAGTGGCAAGGGAGGATTCATTTAGTTAGAAGGTTAGAGAAGTGCTTTTTGGGATAAGAGTAGTGAGCTTGGTGGGTGGTGTTGGCTTGGTTGAGCTGGTTGAGCTGGTTGAGCTGGTTCTAGATAGGTGTGTTTAGTATGGGGAGGAGGAGGAGGAGGATCAAGGTGGATGTGATATGATACTAGCATGTCATTCTGATATTACCCCCTTGGGTATAAGATTAGAGCCTATCAGCGCTGGGTAATAAGAATATGGTGCTTTTTTTTTGCTTTGTTTAGGCTTGTATTTGATTTATATATACAGATTTCTATCAAGTGCACATCTTCTGTAATGTGGAACATACCATTGTACCTGAGCTTACCAAACCTTGCCCGAGTGCCACGTCTGAACGGAAAAACAAAAAGAAAAGAAAAAAAAGAAAAGGACTTGCCCAATACACCCATAATAGGATATAGCCATGGCAATCCTAATTCTTATTCTTCCTCTTCCCGTGATTCCTCGCCCTTGGTGTGACAACATACTTGTTCGGCTTACTGCGAGGACCTAGATCACAACCGTAAATCATCAGCTAAACTACGCTTCTATAGGGGAAAAGAAAAACTTTAAAAAAAAAGGGGGTAGGGTAGAGTGAAAATCGTACGAGTCTTGTATCCAGCCTTAGCCTAATCCCCCCAACAAAACCGCCAGCCGTTAGCACACACTCCGCTCAGCAATCGAGATATATATATAAACGTAGAGTAGTCGGAGCTGAAACACCACATTTCACTCTCAAACCACGTAATAAACGGAGACGAACGAATGGAAAGGTAGGAGAGGCTGCAGTAGGGGCAAACATACCGGGGTACCCCAAGGACTAACGGGGGCTTTATTTCCTTTGCTTTTACCGCGGCCTCCTCCGTGGGGGTGGTCGCCTAGATGGGTGGTATAGTAATTAGCATATGCATATCAAAGGAAGGGCTCTTTTGGTAGGGAGAGAGTGCGTTTAATTGGCAAACGTAGAGTAATAAGATTCTGGGTATATTGATAGATCGTTATGCTTCTTCAATCTTGTACGGTTTCTCCGGAGAGTGTGACTGCTTAGATCCATGTGCCCTCCCATATCCTATTGCGATGTATGGGTAACGGAGATGGGTGGGTTTCCGGGGGACCGGAAAAGCGAGATAGAGGGGAGAAGGGGAATTTTAGGAGTGTGTGACAGGAGTTTACTCAGCCAAGCAAGTGTGCCAGCCGGCGGGAGTAGAGCACTGGTATTACCACATGGCTCCAGGTACCCCCCTTACACGCCGTTACTTGCTACCGGGGGGGGAAGAAATACGAAACGATGTATATCGAGAATGTGGGAAAATAGAAACAGAAAACTCACAGGCATTCATCGCGACACCCCTAACCGTCGGCCGGATCCCCAAATTCCTGCTCCTCCCAGCCTTTCCCAACTGCCTATGCTGCCAAGTCGTATTGCTTGCGACCCCCATCGTCGCCGCCGCAAACTTCGAAACTCTCCGTACCTCCCCGCTCTGCATCTTAATAATGACACTCTTCGTAGCGGGTTCCCTAGCAACGACGGTAGCATAGGTCCCCGCGGCCCGACAAAATACCGCTCCACCCTTCTCCTTCGACCCAACCCCGAATACTACCGACCCAATCGGGATCATATGCATAGGCAAGCAATTCCCTTTCGTCGTAGTCCTAGCAGCCAACATACCCGGATCGATCCGCCCGCCCATAGCTGCCATCAGGTCGTCGGGGATACCACCCCGATACGACTGCACCGTATCACCAGCGCGCAAGCCGTCCGCGGCGAGAATATAACTCTTCCGGCTGGTAGTGTTATTGGTGATTAACGCTATGTGAGCACTCCTCCCCGGATCGCGCTCAATCCGGTCAATCGTATGCGGGCCCGGAGCAAGTCTGTGGAAGTCCACTGTTCGGATCCTCCGCTTGTGCCCACCTCCTTTGTGTCGGCATGTTATCCTCCCCGTGTTGTTACGCCCCCCAGTGCCCTTCTTTGTGAAGGTCAATGGCCTGAAGGGGCCCCTTTTCCAGAGGTGGTCTTCTATTGGACGTTTGAGATGACGGAGACCTGGTGTACGGGGCTTGTATGTCCGCATTTTCAGGTTCCGCGAGGAGCTACTTGTTGCACCAGAGCCACGGCGCCGGCTGTCGTCTTTCATACGTGCTGTGAAGGTATTGACGAAGGACATGTTTGGGGCCTTCGGCTTTGTGGCCAGTGGTGGTGTTGATGCAGGGGGTCCGGGAGTGGTGGATGCCAGTCGCACAAGCGCCGGTAATTGGTGAAGTCTGCCATCGATTAGTTGGCTAGGAGGAATTGGTCGCCAGAGGAGAGTCCGGGATAGGAGGGGTTGGAGCATCGTTGTTGCTAACTTTTCGTTAGGTGGATGGTGGGGAGGTTGTTGTGTTGGTGGGGTGGAGTCCGGGGTGTTTGGACTCTAGTCTCATGGGTGGAGAACTAGACCATACAACAGGGTTGCTAACGGTATCTAAGGGTCAGCGGGGAGCGCCCTGGAAGCAGCAGGGGATTTAAGACTGGTTTACAGAGTAGTTTTATACCTTAATTTGCCTAGGTTTAATATACCCTCTGACTCAATTCCATAATTTTCTGCGAATATTATGATACCAGTAGAAACACAATGCATTCACTACAATCTTGGTGAGGTGAGGTTACCCGGTTGGCATACTGTACCTGGGGCTCAACATCCCACTATTTTCCCCCGACTTCCTTACTCTCATCTAACCTCACACCGGCTCAACCATTCTTTCATTGGGGAGAATACGAATGTCAAGATCCGCATGTCGGTTCCAACCAAGCTTCCGGCCCATAGAACAGCCTGTAAGTCAATTCCATCAACTCAGCTTCACTCCTAAGAGAGAAGGAGATTTAACGAAAAAGGAAACTACTAGGCCTTGCACTGTACCGAGCTTTCCTTTCCCACATCCCCCACCTCCCCCTCGAGCCCGCCCAAACTCAATTCGCGCAATGGTATATCCGCAGCGAATTCAGGCGGAACCAGAATGCGCGAGGGATAAACCCCGTCCGCAAAGCTCTCTCCTACGCCCGCAAAGTACTCTTCCTTCCTTCCTTCCTCCTTCCCCCTCTAGTCTTGAAGAGAAAAAGGGAAGAAGAAGAAAATAATTAACCAACCAATCCCAGCCAGAGCGAACCTCTAATGCGCGCCGCCGCAACTGGCGACCCCGAAAGCGTTACTAAACTCTCGGAAGAAATCACCAAGCTTCAAAAAGAGCGCGAAGAAGACCTCTTTGTCGCCACCCTCTCCCCGCCTCCTCCGAAACCGCCCCCCCCGCCGACCATTATGCCGACAAGCAAGAAGAAACTGAGACGTCTGGACCCGAATTACAAGCCCCCGCCCCGCTCCCCGATCCCGCGACTGCCGCGGTTGATAGAGAGTAACATGTTCCCCATCCTCCGCTGGCCAGGCCAGAGGACAGCTCCGCACATATCCATCATTATAAAAAGGAAGACCGTCAAGAAGCAAAGAAGGCTTAATCTTTTAGAATTGTTGGAAGACTGGATTGTACTTGCACAGGAGGAAGATACCTTCGATAATATCGTCGCGATGGAAACGGGTGTTAGGGAGGAAGGTGGATCTTGGGGGCAGGGGGTCAGGTCTACGTGGAGGGATGTGAAGGATTTGATGAAGAAGGAGGAGCTGAGGGGGGCGGAGATGACAAAGCAATTTATGGAGATTATTGAACAGCAGAGGGTGATTCGGGATGACATGATTCTGGAAAGGGATCGGGAGAGGCGGCGGAAGAAGCGAGAGAAGTATCGGCTGAGGAGGGCTGAGAGAAAGAAGCGGGAAAGGGAGGAAGCAGAATTGTTGGCGGAGCGAGAGGTCGGTCTTGAGGGACCGGAGAAGACAACGGCAGGCGAACGGGGTGAGGGCTCTGATGCTCCCTCTGCCTACCACTGCCTACGGAAGGAGCCAGGCTATGAACATGATAGGTACGAGCAAGGAGAGGAGCACGAACGCGGGTACAAAGATCCAGAACATGGTGACCTGGAGCACGAGTACGAAGAGCACGAGTACGACGGCCCGGAGCAAGAATACGAAGAGCAAGAGAACGAAGAGTACGAGTACGACGATCCAGAGTGCGAATACGAAGAGCCAGAACACTCCCCCGACTCCTCTAACTCGGATCTCGGCAATGCCAACCCGAACCTACATCCAACACCGGGCTCAACACCAGACCCTCCGACACCTCCAGCATCAGAACTAACTTCCACCCCCGAAGGCAAACCATAGACTCTTTCCATCCTCACTCCCTCGAAAGCAGAGAACCCTTGTAACTATTACTATTCCCTACATAACTCACCTTATATGTAAATTTTCTCTCTTCCATACTTTCACTCAGGTTCCCAATTTTGTCTTTTTCTTTTCTTTTCTTTTCTTTTATAATAAACTTTGTACAATGTCAAATCCCAGCCAAACCACAACTCCATAGAACCCAATTCCCTTTCCCATTCTCGCCGGATAGAACGAAATGAAGTAAAATAAAACAAGCACATAAGCCCTGCTAACAAACGGTTGATGATGATGACGGTGATGACGGATGGCAAAGCAAAAAAACATAAACATAGACATAAACAGGTGGGTGAGAAAGAAGAGGGGTAGTCCAGAACCCACTGGGAAATGTGATGATATGGGGGTGTAATGTAACGTAACAATCCACAGGGCCCAAGATACCGTACCGGTAGTATTATATGAGATATAATCCCCCACCGTCGTCGCCGCTGTCGCCGTCGGCCTCGCTCGAGGAAAGAGGCAGAGAAGAAAAAGGTATCAAGTATCAAAGACGTTGCTAAGGACTGTCATTTACATCGGGAATAGCAGAATGAACCAGGAGGGGGGAAAATAGGAATGTTAGGAGAAAGAAAATAAGAATAAAAAAAAACGCCATCTACCGCCGATGATGATGCAACCGAGCTTTCCGTGAAATCTGAATATCATCATTACCATCCTCCCCTTCGTATCGCTCATTCCCAATGGCCAGTAACTTGACCGTGTTGCCAAAGCCCACGGCAACGGATCTCTGACCTACCCGACACACAGGACCGGCCCTACTGACCAGCAGAGACTCGTCTGTCTCCTCGGCTGCGCTATCGCTGAGTGGATAAGAAGCCACGACGCCGTCAGCATGCATGGTCCAGGCTTCCCATTCGTCGTCGTCCTCGGCGCCGTGCTTCTCGCCCATTTTCCTCCGCCGTCGGAGGCTCGAGGCTTGGTACGAGGAGAGAAGTTCGCAGTCGTCTGAACTCGACTCCTCCTGCATGGTTTCTCGGCGTCGGATGCCCACTACTAGGTTCAGATTTGTTGGTTCCCAGGTCTCCACGTTTTCTAGCCAATGGGTGCTCTCGACTGCACTCTCGAATCCGGAGCACTTGCGCTCTCTTCGGTCGCGCTCTGCCCGCAGGCAGATATCCCTCATTCGGCCGCGGGATGAGAACCATGTGTGCATAATGAACATGCCAGATTCTCGCTCGCTGTATGCAATTGAGAAAGATAGGACTGCTGGGCAACCGCAGTATAGACATGTTCGGCGGTCGGCGTGGAATACCCGTAATGAATTGGGCTTGAACTGGCCCGTTTGGAACGTTCGTATCACGCTGCCTGTTATGTGTTAGGTATTCCAAGTATCCAAAATCTGGCCTGATGAAAACTCACCTGATAATAAATCTACCAGGTCAACGTTGCATGACCTTGAAGTCACAATCATCCCCAAAGACGAAAGTGGCAAGATTGTACAATTCTCACTCGGATCCAGTATTGAGGGGACCACCGGTTGCTCCAATAGGCTAAGCTGGCGGGAATTCCACTCACCAGCCGACTTCGAGGTCACAAAGATCTTTCCCTTTTGGCAGGCAGTAACTACCCTTAATGGCAGCCTAGGGGTAAACCCCCCGTGTGAACACGAAACAACAACGCCAGTGCAAATCCTGTGGTGCACGCTACTCCCCGTCCTGATGCATACCTCTGAAAGCCAACCATCATACCTCAAAACTATCAATCGTGGACCATCACCGTGATTTTGTGGCTCAAAAAAGAATGCGCTCGGTTGGTGGCCACCCAACTCTATGGATACTGATGGCTTGAAGGCTGCCTCCTTGATACTCCAGATTGAGACGCTCCCTTGCCTCGGAGCTATAGCCAACCATTCCCCCTTTTCATCTAATGCGATGGCAATTATAGGCCATAAGGAGTGCTGAGAACATGTTGGCCGAATAATGTCTTTCGAAGGAAGTTGCCACATCGTCTTCAGCTTCCAGACCACAATTCTCCGATCTAACCCCACAGACACAACAACCCCTCTCGGCGACGTCGCGAGCATTACCACATCCAAAGAGTGCCCCTCGTAGAGGGTTTGACATGTCAGCGAAGGACCTTCGTTTTCTAGCGCCTCAACCATATCTGCAGTTATATCTTTCATTAGGAGGTGATTCATTAGGAGGGTAACCGCAGCCACCACGACAATGATTGCCAAGATGAACCCTTGTATGTACTCCTCCCTCACTGCGTCTATTGCAACAGCAGTTACTAGGCTCGGCAGCGGACTAGGAATTTTGGAACGAGACGAGCCACGGAGGACGAAAAATATGGGGTCGTACGCCTTGGCAACCATGCGGTATGCGCCAGGTTTGACAATTCCAATCAGCTCTTTTCCAGTCAGTTGGTCCTGTCTCTTGAGCCATGCTGCAGGCGTGCGCGCGACATTGATTGGCATAATTGGTGACAAGCTGGGGCCTGGCGAATCCGTAAGTCTGGTCCCTCCCCGGTTGGTAGCTGTTTCGTACAAAGAGATGACGGTCCGTAATGGAGACTGGTTTTCCAGAAAATGCATGTTCAGTGCAACGAGAAAGCAGATCAACTGTAGCACACCTGTCAGCACTGCAATCTCAAGATATGAGACAAAAGACTGTGGACAAACAATAACAGAACCTGCAACCCTAGTACTCATCGGCATTGCTCTTTGCATTATTAATTCGCCCAATTTGCCCCGCCCTTCTTTTGGATCCGTTCGTCCGTCGTATGACTCGGGTTGGTTGAAAGTGAGTCGATCTAATGAATCCTGCAACTCCAACCGCCTCACGTCGACACTCAAAACTGCCAAAAAGTAGGTCAAATGCAGGAAGAAGTCCATAACCAGGGCGACTCCAGCGAACGTGCAAAATTCCCTAACTGCAGGAACCGAGAATTTACCAATGATGAACAATAGCCCCAGATCAGTTCCTACAGCCACTGAGGAAAGAAATCCAACTTCCCCTAGGGCAATCGCTATGCGAGAAGTTGTAGGCTGTTCGGCAGGGGTTTCCAAAACTGCATTTATGAGACGGAACATGTTTTCGGATCCGATCACTATCACAACAAAAGGAAACACTTCCCTAACAGTATCGTCAGATCATGCCTAGTTTAGCACAGAAAAAGAAAAAAAAATTGAATTATCGAATCATCGAACTTTTCTTCATTTCTCGAAAAACCAAGAAATGAAACCAAGTGATACTATTAAACATACCTAGGTACGTGAGACACTGGGACCTTAAAGAAGGCAAGTATCGTAAAACTAGATAACACTGAAAATGCCATCTGTTTCACCAAATTAGCTTACGTTTATCTATAAGAACCCCGCTGGGCTGATGTAAAATACCTGGGTCAAAACTGTTGAAATAAGACCCAATCTTGACTTGACAGCCCGCAAATTCCGCAGAGAAATAGTCAGGTATGCCAGAGTAAGAAGATAGCATCCGGCCAGCATGAAATTGTCAAGTTTGCTCATGGGCTGAAACCGGAACTGTTTTTTTCCCACCCCCATGATTAATGCCATAATTCGGACCCACTCAAGGATAGGAACAGTACCTCATAAAGTGTGCTCCCGTTCTCTCTCCCGTTGCCCGGATAAACATCATATCTCCCATGAAAATCTGCCTCTTGTGCCAAGACGGTAGCCCGTTGATCCCAGAGTGTCCCGGCGAGGGAATCCAGGCGATAGAATAAACTGATGACCAAGGCATCCGCCCCGATCAACTGATTGTGGCGAAATTTCTTACCAGCAAGCACAGAGCCCCACCGTAACGTAACATTCGCTGGAGAACGTTTAGCGAACTCCCTGTTAACCGTCATAATCAAGTTCGCATCATCCTTCATAACCGACAGAGAGCAATTCCAGTATAACAATGGCGAGTGGAAGAACATCCCCGTCCCCATCCCAGGATTACTCGCGTTCTTCCTTATACCACTACTACCGCTATCTACCCCAGCATCACCATTACCGCTATCGCCGCCACCGTCACTGCTAGACCCCGTTGTTTCTGTAAACATCCCATTCCCCAAGGGCGAAGTGCATGACACATCCGGGCCCAAAAGCTCCTGCTGAATCCTTAAGGCCTCTGCCACCACGTCGTACCTCAAAGCCTCCATGTACGATCCCTGAATCCACGCCTGCTTGATCCCAATATCTGGAATAGTGTGCGAGCTCGAGAAGGGTCTGGCAGAAGTCCATACGTGATGTGACACCGCCGGTAGCCCTGGGGCCGTGGCCGAGTAGAGGAAGGGGAATGGGTAGCATAGCGCCACGACGAAGACTACGGATGTCACGATTGTAATTATCGGGTGTCGAGCTACTGTTTCGCCATGATTCTGGAAGAAGACTCGGAACGGAGAGGTTGGGGAGAGCCTCGGCGGTTCCGCTGTGTGTCTAAATGGCGATATGAGAGCCCAAAACTAGGGAGGACCAACACACCCCAAAAGCGTCAGAAAAGAACACTATAAGAATTGAAGGGTGAGTGAATAGGAGAAAGGAAGGGCGCTCAAGAGAGGAAGAGAGAGAATATTATTTTTGTTTCTTGTTTTTATTGTTTTTCATCCTTTTATCTTTTTTTTTTTCCCCTTTCTTCCACTCCCTTCCCTCCCTTTCTTTCCGTCTTTTTCTCTTTTTCCAGATAATGATTCCCCCAAGCGCAGACAGGGACCTTAAGCTATAGAGAGGATTACCATGAAGTGACTTAACGCAAGACAAGAAGAGGCATGAGAAATAAAGACACAAATCCTGGGAGTCGAAGACGAGAGTTATCAACGCCGGGTAACAGCTCAAGTTTTTAATTTTTTCTAATTTTTTCTTTAAAAGGCTGTCGAGCGAGAACAGAATTCGAAAATAAAAACAAAAGGCTAGCTCGGTAAATTTTCAGGATAAGGCTGCTTTGCTCCGCAAGGTAGGAAACGGAGTAAAGAAATGGTTGGATAGAAACAGCTGCCGGACCAATTGGAGAAAGCGGAAGGGATGAAGGACCTGGATAGAAGATTTCTGGAATGGTTGTAGTTGTAACCGCGAAGAGGGTGGAGAGGAACGTCGAGGGAAAATGAGGACGAAGGGGCAACTTATTTTATATTTTATTTTATTTTCCCAGCGGGGGGGGGGGGGTTGCACTCGAGCAGGTAAATTTGAGCGGGTGGAAGGTCGGAGTGCTAGTATGATAGGGTAGGAAGAGACAGAGAGAGGAGGAACGCTTGTAAGTGGACTCCAACGGGGAAGGACGTCCAGTTGCTTTGCTTGGTGTAAGGGAAAAGCCCAGCAACGATGACAGCTACCGTGGATGTGTTAAGTTGAGACAAGTGGTAAAAGAGTGGTTAGAAAAAGGGCGTAGTTTAGAGGAAATAAAAATACCGGGACTTGATTATTCTTTCAACCTTTAACCATTAAATTTTACTATTGTCTGGCCTCAGCAAAAAAAAAAAAGAAAAAAAACGCCCTTCCTGAAGCCAGAACAACCAATAACGGCAATGGAAGCCGCAAGGAGGCCTTTCATTTTTTTTTGCATCCCCTGTCTCTCTTTGCATCTCCCACCACCAACCCCAACATCCATCTAACTTAACCATGAGCGCAGCACCAGCATGTATGGTAACTCAACATATCAAAGATACAGTCGGTAAGCAGCCACTCGAACCCGTCAAGATCGCCGCACGAAAGCCACGTGCGTAGCAGCCAAGAGATGAACAAGTACCGCAGAGGAAGAAGCAATGATGATGAAGGATGATACTCGTACAGGACAAGAAAAAAAGAAAAGAAAAAAAAGAGATCTCCCACCACACCCTCTTCTTGTGCAAGAGTTTGAAATAATTGACCAGTTGATGGTGAGGGAGGTCTGTAACCAGAGCACTTTGCCAAGAAAGTAGAGCACATTCTCAACTACCAAAGAATTTTCAACCACCATTCCAATGAGAATTATGGCTCTATTAGGTGATAGAGCAGATGATCCTCTATACATTAGCAGAGAGAAAATTGGAGTATATCAAGTTTTCATGGGAATATGGGGCTTGGAAGTAGTCAAGGTCTTGGTGCGAAAGCTGTTGACAAATATTTTCCAAAGTACACTGGCAATATTGACCTACAAGAAGAGCACTCTTAGCAACTTAACAAACTATTACCAAGCTACAAGTATCATACCGTAGAATGAATGCCTGTTCCGACCACAAGAGGCCCCTCGTCATAATTGCCCATTCTCTCCCACGCACTTGATTCTAGTGGCATCGAGTTAGGCGCTGTCCGAGCGCCGTGAAGCACCCAGACTCCCAGAGACACCGCGTCTTCTTGTGGCACCCTATCAGACCGGCATTTGAGAAAATTACCAGCACCGTGATACACAGGGCTGGTACTGTGCTCGAGCTGTTGTCTTTCTCCAGCCCACAGCAGTACTAGTACAGCACCCAACTCTCCCAAAACAAACCTAACCGTATACCAGTATGATAATATTGGGTACAAAATTATTCCCACCGCACTAGTGCTTGACTAAGGCATCATACTTGTAGAATGGCGCCCTAACTGGCCCCCGGCTCCAGGCTGTGGACCCAAAATCGCCCCAAGACCGAATAGCCCAGGCGCGATTCGGCACTAAAGCAAGAGGGTGCATGGGCACTAATAGTATGATACCAGCCTGGAGCAAAAAGTGATCGGAAAAAAATCTGGTTGCAACCAACCACTTTTTTTCCGATCACTTACCCACACACCCAAGTACAGTACCTAGCACAGTAGACGTCCATTTCCCCCCTTCCCTTTCCTTCCCACCCCCGGTTCTCTGCTTCCCTTCACCCCGGAAACGGGAAATGCTGCTACTGTTTCCCGACTCGTCAATTGGTCTTTACCCTGATGAGACATTTTGCGGGGAGGATTATGCTCCACCCTGCACCCAAGCAGCGCAGCGCGAAGAACGATTTATCCAGTACTTCCCCAAAGCAGCAGCAGCTGTGGTCGCGAGTCTCATACCAGTACTAACACTCCCCCCTCTTTCCTTAGGCCCACTATTACTTAGACCAACCACCTATGATACGGTATATGCCCCATGATCCCGGAGCCAGTCTATCTACCCGGGTGTGGGTGAAAAAATCGGAAAGCTAGTGGTGGTAAAGCAGGGATTTTAATTGATCAATAGATAAACTCCGTGGAAAGAGGGCTAGGCCAGTTGCATTTGTGCTTATCGGTACCTTTCTCCAAAACCATGAATTTTGAAGATTCTGGAGAGCCCCTGGAGGTTTCAAGTAATCTCTATAAGCCCAATCTGTGCTGGAACCAACTAATTATTGGTTCAGGATCGGTGAGATAATATATTTGGTATTATCATATATCCACTCCAAGTTTGTGTCCGCCAGAACACATTATTTTCCATTCATACTGACTATCTGCTCACCTCCCCCCACGATCTTGCTGTTTTTTTTGTTTTTTTTTTCGATTTTTTTCGTCCCTACCGGTACTCGAGTACTATCCATCCGGTCAGTGCCGGCAGCAGCACTCGAGTAGATATCGCATCGCATCTACTAAACAGTGGTCATTTCTATTCTCCCACGCCTCCTGCCCTCTCCAAACAAAGGCCTGGAAAGAAAGAGGGCATGGTAGCCCAAACAGTGCACCGGAGCGCAGCATATTTACATGTGGGATTCTAAAAAGAAAGAGGAAAAAATCGTGCAACCCTTCGTTTCATTCACAACTCCCCCCTTTTCCTCCCCGAACGGCCTACGCATGGCAGTGTAAACTGCCGCAAAATCTCGCAGAATCCACTAAGGTATCAGATTATCAGCGGGGATTGCAGCATCGACCCATGATTGGTTTAGTTTGACAGGCTACCAGAATAGACCCAACACACTCAGCACGCTCAAGCTTTATTGTGTGGGGAAAATACTAATCCTTCTCAGTGGTTTTTGTTGCCGAGAATGGAGACTAGAGATCTGATGGAGACAGTGGATTATACGAGGTTTTACGATACTCACAAGGTAAATTTGAATCAGTAAATACAGAGGGTGAGAGAACCATGCCTACGCCGACAAACACTGCTTATCTGCTCAAAATAAAACCGAATGGTTACAGTACCGCAATTGCCCCAAAAAGAATATGATAGGCACTTGTTGTACTGTACAAGGGGCAGGCATTTGGCGATCGAACTGGCTGAGAATAGCGGAAGAGGTGATCGTGAAAACACAAAAAGAGTGAACATGAGTGAGTGGAGTAGTAGCCAGTGTGATAAGAGCGATGTGTGGAGCAAGTCAAACAACCTGAACCCTAGGGAACATTGCAAGCCTCACCGGGCCAGCGGATATAAAAGCTCTCATTTAACAAAACAATTGTCCTAAACTCTTAGTATATCCGCTTCGCGAGATGAATAAAATATCGGAAAACTCTCAGAATGCCACCTGGGGAAGGGACAAGGGTTTAATATGCCCCACACAACTAGAATGCCACACCATATAGTTTGCACACAGCATAGCAACAACCCAAATAATTATCCGGTTGGCCAAAGGTTTTACTAGTTGGGATGGCTTTTGTCGTGCACGTCGGCGACACCGGGGCCAGTAGGCTTGGTGGACTTAGTTGGCCTCAACTCAGTACTCTCAATAGGAGATCAAGATCAATTGGAGACGGGGCTGGGATTATGATTTATGATGAATTTATGAACTCTCTTTCATTTCTAATGTTTTCTCTTTTTTCTCTAGGTATTCTTATTTTTATGATTATTTGTGACTTGATAGCGTTCAGTGAGATTGATATATATATTTTTTCGCTTATTCCCGCGTAGTATTTGGTGTGTGCGAAAACTTTATGCCAGCCCCTAGTACGGGTACTGGACAATACTTAGATCAAGCAACCTATCGGGCTCGCCCAGAAACCTTGGCCCAAGATCTGTATGGCCACCTTATGCTGCACTCTACTGAATGATACAGACTCTTGGAATGTCGGCTTTGGCAGAGGTACGGTACTAGTACTCGTAGTGTCGTAGCGTTTTTAGAAAAGACTGCTATTGCATACCACCCAAATTGGAGAAAAAACGCCAAATTCTGGCGGTATGCAATAGCAGTCTTTTCTAAAAAC
>Ga0307507_10006512_pt1 | contig 17867 bp, 31 predicted proteins | sample 7_EM_MG_FD_207223 | JGI IMG/M metagenome (GOLD analysis project Ga0307507, IMG submission 207223) | Populus trichocarpa ectomycorrhiza microbial communities from riparian zone in the Pacific Northwest, United States - 7_EM | ecosystem: Host-associated > Plants > Roots > Unclassified | place... | reverse complement strand
ATGGTGACGAAGAAAAAATCAATCACCGCATTCCGCATCGATTCGAGAATTTAACTAACATTGGTGCCAACTGGTGTTGCCATTGTGGTTACATGCTCCCTCTGGGACGGAAAAATGCTCGCAAATGCACAGAGTGCGAGATTACTTGTCATACTAATTGTGCACATCTTGTTCCCGATTTCTGCGGCATGTCTATGGAGACCGCGAACGAGTTACTCCGAAATTGGCGGGACATTAACAGAACGCGGGGCGACAGAATTGCCAAACCTCCCCGTCAGTACTCAGAGCAAGTGTCTCCAAGTCTACCCTCCATCGATGCAAGTCTGTCCCAATTGAAGCTCACAGGGGCGGAACCTGCACCTCCACCAATTGAAGCCTACAGTAGACCATCTTCTGTACCACCTAGTGCTGACCGATACCCCGATTCACGTTATCAGCCTCAGCCACCTCATCAGTTGCCTTCACCTCAAGCTGCTTCCACTTATGGGTCACCACGCCCGATACAAGGACCTCCGCCGGGAGCGAGAATACCTGTGGCTCCTGGTTATCCACAAGAACCGATAGTACCTGGCCGAATGCCAGTTCCCTATGATGGACTTTCACCAGCGGGACATTATGGCACTCCCTCTGGTTACCAGGTATGTTGATGTTGAGAGCCATCGATGTTCTCGACTTTGATGCAATTATAGCAGTCTTCTAGACCAATGCCTCCGACTCAGCAGCCACGTCCTATGCCCCCTGTACCCCATGGCCCCGGACTGCAAGGGCGTCCTGTAGAACGCCCAGGATCGGTCCCTCTGCCAGTGACTCAACAGTCTCCTCGATTAGGCCAGCTCCAACCACAACCTACCAAGCAAGGTTCTCGAAAACGAAAAGTGGGACTCGATGACTTTAATTTCCTAGCAGTTCTTGGAAAGGGAAACTTCGGCAAGGTGATGTTGGCTGAAGAGAAGAAAACAAATCTGCTTTATGCCATTAAAGTTCTGAAAAAAGAGTTTATCATTGATAACGATGAGGTTGAAAGGTGGGTCCTCTTCTCTTACCAGGAATCCTTCGTGTTTACACCCTAGTCAGTACTCGATCGGAGAAACGTGTCTTTTTAACAGCTGCAAAAGAACGACACCCTTTCTTACTCGGACTTCACTCCTGCTTCCAGACGGAGACTCGTGTATACTTTGTCATGGAATACGTCAGTGGAGGCGATCTGATGTTGCACATCCAACGCAAACAATTTTCTTTGCGGCAAGCCAAGTTCTACGCATCGGAAGTCCTCCTCGCACTTGAATACTTCCATGCGAACGGAATCATTTACAGGTTCGTTTGTCTCCATTTCTTGATGTTTTCTGACATAAACTGATATAGGGACTTGAAACTGGACAATATTTTGTTGACACTTGACGGTCATGTTAAGGTCGCTGACTATGGATTGTGCAAGGAAGAAATGTGGTACGGTCAGACGACGAGTACCTTCTGTGGCACCCCAGAGTTCATGGCGCCCGAGGTTAGTTCTCGTTTACGGTCTTGATCCAGCAGTAATCAAACCTTTTTTTTTTAAAAAAAAAGATACTACTTGAGCAACGATATGGCCGTGCAGTAGACTGGTGGGCATTCGGAGTCCTCACTTACGAAATGCTTCTGGGCCAATCACCTTTCCGTGGAGAGGACGAAGATGAAATCTTCGACGCTATCTTAGAGGACGAGCCACTATACCCTATTACTATGCCAAGGGATGCGGTTTCGATTCTTCAAAAGGTAAATGCTCACGTTGTAAAGTGGATAGCATCGATATTGAATAATATTCACAGTTGCTGACAAGGGATCCAAGTCGCCGTCTTGGTTCGGGCAAAGAGGATGCAGAGGAAATAAAACGGCAGCCATTCTTCAAGGATGTAAATTGGGACGATGTCTTTAACAAGCGCATACCACCTCCATACTTCCCAACAATTGTGCGTGTGCCAGTCCATCCCGCAGTGTCTCGTTTTAACTGTTTCCCATAGAATGGCAGCGCAGATACGAGTAACTTCGACGAGGAATTTACCCGTGAGCAACCAACACTGACACCTGTCCACGGACAATTGTCAACACGCGATCAAGCCGAGTTCAATGGCTTCTCTTGGGTAAGGCAAAGCTTCGTTACATGTCGTATCGCGCTGACCGTACTATAGGTAGCAACTTGGGCTGACATATAACTGATAATTTTTACACCGTATAGTTTAGTACTCAATTTTGAAAATTCTTCTCTCGTTGCTTGATGCCATTATTTCTTTCCTCAAATCAAATCAATAAATATCAGATGCTGATACTTAAGTAGGATTCTTTTGGAATGAGCCGCTTTGAACTTGAAATGCGTGAAACTATGGATTTATTTGATAGTGACATCTTTGCTTGTTGTAACCACATGTCCTCCTGTTCCAGGTAACCCTCCTCCATCTAGCTCAGATTCATCTCCAACTTCCATCCCAGAACTCCGCATCAACTCATAAAAGGTATACCATAAGGATGCAATGGTGTCATATTCCTTCGTCATGCCAAGGACCTCCTCGAGTTTGCGGTTGAGAACGTTTGTCGAGGATAGGATTTCTTCAAACCCCTTGTATTGACAAAGTTCAATAACAGACTATGCGACATCAAGGGACATACAGAGGTAATTTCTCGTGAGAGTTTATCGCGCTCACGATCGAAAAAGGATTGCTCCTCGTCGTTATGGGGCATTTTCGACGCGAAACTGAGTACAAGTGTCAAGAGTACAATGGTTTATTGGTGTTTGTCGTTTTTCCATATTTACATAAGAAATACATGATCATACTTTACCAAATCATCATTGTTACAACCTACTCATACGTCGTGTCCATTCGGACACCAAAGTTCTGCTTGACATCCATACCGAGCAATTTCATTCGGCCGATCTATGATCAGACAAGGTTGGCAAGTAATAATATCCATTAAATGACACACACACACCTCGTCACGCTCTTTCTGGACTTTCCGCAATTCCATTAATTCCTCTTTCGTCATGAAGGAGTCGTGTTCGACGGTCTTCTTTTTGTGGGCATTTGACACGGCTTTCATGTCCGCGTTGAAATCATAAAGGTCGGCAGCAGGAGGAAGGTAGTCGCCTTGCCGTAGAGCTGACATACGCCGCTCGTATTGTTCCATGTTGTAATACTTTTCATGGGGTAAAGTCGCTGCACATACACCGTGACAGGTCAGCCCGTGCAGCAAAGTGCAAATTTATACATACCCGTATTGTAATCCTCAACGAATCGAGCAAACTCCTTCTTCTCCAGTTCCTTAGATATTGTTTCCGGATTGATCTTACGTTCCTCGACGAGCCAAGTCTTGAATTCTTGATCTTTTCTAAATATGCTGAAAGATACAGTCAGGGCCGTAGGCAAATGTCAACAGAAAGGTAGGGCTTACTCTGTATCTGAAATAATACCGTATTTACCCCAATGTGCGACATTCGCTCTTTCCCTCTTTTTCTATGTCAAGAATGAGTTCGTTTTCAATGATGGTGATGCATTTGAACCCGAACTTTGTCCTTCCTATCTTTCCTTGTACGCCTCTTGTCTTTACGATCATTGCTCCTGGTCCGTTTCCGTTTGCGCCTTTCCCTCTTGCGTTCAGATGTTCTTTCACTTGACGAACTGGAAATTGAGCGTGTTCGGCGTCTTCGCCTTTTCCTTTCTGGTGAACTCTCGCAAGAACGGGAACGAGACGGCTTGTGTCTTCGTCTCCTTTCTCTTGAGGCAGATTTGGAGCGTCGTGGCGACTTCAAGTCGTCTCGCTGAGAGCGTAAAGGACTTCGACTACGCCTATCGACAGAACGAGACCTGGAACGTGGAGAGGTAGTATGGATGTTGGGTTGTCTGGAGCCAGAAGCTTGTATGTCATCGTAGTAACCCCTATCTTGACGGTCCCTGCTTGTACGGCGGTGAGCAGATCGAATAGGGGACTCGGAATGCAATGGTGGCATACTTAATGAAGGCAAGTCCAGTCCGTGAGAAGGTTAAAGGGTGAGATATTATGTAATTACCACTTACTCGTGTCAAGGCTGCCGCCTTGTATTTCCCCAAGCCTTGAGTTTGAATCCTCCTGGTCCCCAGATACGGTCTCTGTATCTGTGCATACTATCGCCAGCTTAAATGTACAACACCAGAAACTCTTCATCTCCTACAACGACTTCCACATTTCAGGAGCAGTCCCAGACAGAGGAACCGCAATTAGGGGAGCTACAGCAGTTTAACACTTCTTTTTGTCGTGCGCTCTATGACTACGATGCCCAAGATCCTTCTGCTCTCTCCTTTCGACGGGGCGATATAATTGAAATTTTAACCCAACAACCCTCAGGCTGGTGGGATGGACTCCTCGGGGACGAGAGGGGGTGGTTCCCATCCAACTATGTCGTCTTAATCTCTGATGAAGAAGCCGAAACTGCGTTTGCTCAGGCAGAGATTGAAGCCCAGGCTACTGTGGTTACCCAAACGCAACACCAATCTGCGTTGGCAAACGACTCCCCGGCTTCTTTTTGGGGGATTCAGAATGAGCAACAGGAGTGGCTTGATAATGAGCTAGGAAAAGAGACCAGCAACCATGACGTTCATGATGCAACGCGGAACGGAGGGCAGTCCAGTGACTTCTGGATGCCTGAAGTAACACCTGACGGCCAGGTCCTTCCTTCATTATGCCATTTATTCCAGTCACTGACAGAGCATCAAGATATATTATGTGAATACGCAAACTGGCCAACGATCTCGATATCTACCTCAGGAAGCTGAGGACGATATGTCAGACGGCGATCTCGCAGGTCTGTCATCAACCTCCCGATCTGGCGCGTCGGCTTTTGGTTACAGCGAAGCATCTTCAGAATCTGAGAACGATCCAGGAGGGGACAGGTCACAGTGGCTTAGGAAGTTGGCAGACGATGGCGTTTCTTATTACTATGTCAACTTGTCGGATGGACGAGTGCAATGGACAGCCCCTCAACTTATTACCAAAAATTCAACCCGCTCGAACACAACCTCCAGTCGACAAGTCACGTCACGACTCAGCGTTTACTCTGACGATTCTGATGTGCAACCACTCGACCATCTACCTCCGAAATCAAGATCACGAAAAGGTACCGGAACTTCCTCTCGGGTCCCTCCTGTTCAGCCTATACAAATGGAGCTTACGTCTGCTGAACGTATTGCAAAATCGTTGCAAAAATCGTTGGAGCCTCCTCCATTGAATGCAATCAGTGATTTATCTACCATCGCTGGAGATGCCATCAAAGCCCTCGTTAACCATGTCCATTCAGGAGGCGACATAACTCCAGAAGAGGAAGAAAAGCTGGATCAGCTTGTTCACAGCATCGTCCTTGGCGTTCGAAATCTTCTCTACATCGCTGGTGCTCCTTCGGCTACCAGTTCATATTCCGCTGCCTCTCGAGACGCAAAGGGCTTGTCCTCAACACATTCATCTTTGAAACCCTCACAAAGAAAGGTGACTGCAAGTCTCTCAAGGCTTGTTCTGAGTGCTCGAGCCATCCAATACGATTCTGGATCAGTACTCACAGATACCCTTACTCGAATCGAAACAGACTCTGAAGAACTCGCAAGAGCTGTGGAGGCTTTCGTTTTGGAATCGCAGCGCCACGAGCGAAACAAGGAATTTCCCAAACGGTTACACGGTGTCTTCGAAACGTCCAACGTAGGTCTCGGCCTACTTGGCGGTGGTATTGCAGGCAGCTGGAAAGGTTTCGGCTATCTTGCCACTGCCAACGATCTTGATATGCCATCGAAGGTTCTGGGAACTGAGGTCATCTCAGAAATTGATCTCTCGCTGTCCATTTTACACGAAATTTGCGATGGCCTGACCCAGGAACTTCGGACTCCAGCAGCTGCAGGTGAATTTAGATCAATCAACTTTTTGCTACCGCTGAATGCATCTTGTTCACCAGTCCCGCAGATTCAAGTGTGGGTGCAGAGCCTTATCTCGCAGGTCACATCGTTGCTTTCCCTGATCGCTGATATCCATGTCGCCCGACATGTCGATATCGATGGCATCCACCAAGGTGGGGATGGCATTAATGATCATTATTCGCTTTCTGTAGAAAATGCAAGACTTCTCGTCAGAAATCTGGAAACAACCGTACAGGCTGTCTACGATGACAGTTCCGCTCTGCTTTTCACCGCTCAAGAATTGCACGACAATGACCGCAATAAACCAGCAGGGGAGCAGGAAGATCAATTCGATTTCTTGGATGGCTTGTCGACATCGTTGAGGAAAAATGCTGATCTTATCAAGCAAGACTTTGAAGCTTTGCTTTCCGTTGGTCATGAACAGGCAGACATAGCCCAAGGCGATTACAATGGCTCAATTGATTGGCGCATGTCGCGTATCAGTGCAATCAATGAACAACTCAATGGCATGCACAATCACGCCAAATCTTATGGATATGATAACGAAGATGTCATTGACATGGAACTTGCCTTGCATGGACCTGGCATGAGGAAGCAGCTATCCTCAGCAAATACATCGTCTGATTCCCATCGTACTCTGGCGAACGCAGAACCCGTCCCACCCCCAGCACTCAAATCAGATGTTTCGAATGACACATTGGTAGCGCCATCAACGGAAGAATATCAGGGGGGCTCCGGGGATGATGGTTCGCATTCTCTATTTGAAGAAGGTGTGTGAAGCCTAGTGCACTACTTGTATTTTTGCTAAGTTCATTTCATTGCTGTAGCACCAGCTAAACCAGTAAGACCGTCAGCTGCTTCGAGCAAATTACAAAGATTGCTCGGTGATGACGTTTACGATAATTATGTAAATACGGTCGCTACCGACCTGCAACCCTGGTACCTGCGGCCCAATTACTCTCCGTCAGACATCATTATTGAGTCCGATGGTTCTGTACGGGGCGGAACATTACCAGCTCTTGTCGAGCGCCTGACAGCTCACGAACAAGCAGGTAAGTTCAAATAAAACTTGTCCACTTGAACATTACTCAACAATTATTAGATACCACTTTCAGTAGAGCCTTCCTTATGACCTACAAATCGTTCACGAGTCTTGATGAACTTTTCGAACTCCTCGTTGCGCGTTTCCGAATTCAAGCCCCTGATAACCTTGACCCAGAAGAGAAAGAAGAATGGAATAAACTAAAGCAGCACGTCATTCAGACACGGTACGATAAGACCCAACTGACATGACTACATCTTTTAAACCTCTGCTCCAGAGTTCTCAACACATTCAAAGCCATGATCATAGACGAAGGTATCATGGAGAAAGAAGACTACTATATCCTAGGCCGTATGACGGAATTCGTTTCGTCCGAAGAGGTGTCCAAATCCAATGCCGCAAAGCAACTCTTGATTCTAATCGAACGAGCTGTATGCTTATCTTTACTTGTATCATTTCAGTGTCTTATTTTGCATCATTAGCAACGAGGCCAAGGAGACGTCAAGATGCTGGTAAATACACCAACCGCTGCTCCACCTTCATCTATTCTACCAAAGTCAAACAAAAAATTGAAACTCCTCGATATTGACCCCCTGGAGTTAGCTCGACAACTAACCATTCTCGAGAGTTCATTATACCAAAAGATCATGCCAATAGAATGCTTGACGCGGTCTCGCGAACAAAAACAGGAGAACCCGGACAACATTTCCAACTCAATTCAGACTAGCAACCGCGTATGCTGAAATTTCGAATCTTCAATATGCCACGAGCTTATCCGTTTTTCAGATCGCCGATTGGGTCGCCGATTCGATTTTGTGCAAAGAGGAGGCACGCAGACGAGCGCAGGTGATCAAACACCTCATCCTGATTGCAGACGTACGCCATTTCTTATGACGACGACTGCGAGTCAACTCACAAGGATTATAGCGTTGTCGTGGACTTAACAACTTTTCAACAATGGCTGCGATTATTTCAGGGTTAAATACGCCGCCGATCCGACGCCTAAAGCGGACATGGGAACAAGTCAACCAACGCCTCATATCCCAGTTTGAAGCCTGCAATGCCATTATAGATTCTAATAAAAATTTCACCAAGTATAAACAGGTGCTCGCCCTGACTGCCCCGCCATGTGTTCCCTTCATCGGTTAGTTTTGTTGCCCACTCCGTCCCCTCTATTGATGTGCGTCTAGGTCCATACCTCACGAATTTGGAGTTCATCCAAGTCGGAAATAAAGACACTCTTCCTGGTGGCCTCATTAATTTTCGCAAGCGGCAAAAGGCTTCAGAAGTAATCAACGAAGTCAAACGATGGCAATCACAACCCTACAATTTGCAAGTGGTGCCATTGATTCAGACATATATTAGTGAATCGTTGGGTCAGTTCAATGACACAAAAGCATCCAGTGATCACTTCTGGGCTCTTTCCCTTGAACGAGAACCGAAAGAACGAGAGGACGAGAAGATGGCTCGTCTATTACAAGAAAGTGGATTCCTATGAAAGGAGCTTTGTATCATTATGTTTGTATTATTTTTTCTAAGCTGTTCAGTATGTACAATGTTGTGTTTACATTATGCTTGCTCTTCTTGCACAACCTTTGTTGCTTTTCATTTATTTATTTTACTTATCGGATCAATTTCTAGACATACTCATCGATTCTAGTGTGATTACATTCATCGCTTTAGCGTTCGCTGCTTTTCTGCAAACTCCACAATTTTTTTGTCAACGAACAAGCCCTTCCGCTCCCGAACAGCATCCATGTACCCTTTCGCAATGTTGGACCGATCGGCCTTTTCTCCAAGATCTTCAAGCTCTTCTTCCGTATTGGGTACCCAAAATGGATCCAGGTCGAGAAGTTCAAACCTCATTCAAGGATGAATATCAACAACCAAAGTAGTTCGACGCAAACTATGACTCACCCGCTGAATATTAGTTGTGGGCTTGCAGCACCAGAAGTCCGAGTCCTTATATCTGTGAAGAGTTGCTCCCATAACATCGGAAAAATACCAAGATGTTCACATACCATCCGCAAATCCAAAACTTTCAACCACGGGTAACAAGGCTGAAACACTGAAAAATGATGTGCCTTCTTTCATTTCTTCGGCAATGATGCGACCACGCCGTTTAGAAATGACTCCATACACCTTGCCCAACACGTCGGCTAGAATGGAACTGAGTTTTTTGTATAAGTGATGATAAAGAACGCACTTGACGCTTGAATGTCACAAGAGTACATTGCCAGTTTTAATCGTGGCGACCAATCGAGTAAGCCACTGCGGCAAGCCTCCCTAACGGAAGAGATAAGGGACCCTGCGACCTGGGATATACGATTCTGCTCTGAGAGAGTACTCAGTAATCAATCTGATAGAAGATTTCATGGGAACCTGCACCCATTTCGCGTTTGAGCGCTTCCTCATCAACATCTACTTGTTCAACAAAATATGCTAGGCCTTCCACGGGTTCTGCGCATAAAGGACCTTGGAATGTACCGAGCTGGAAGCCGGTCTCGATATGAGTATCAAACTCTCTGATGATTCTTTCAATCCCAAGATCAATGTTGTTGTTGAAATTTAAGTGATTCAATCGCTGTCTCAGCCTATTCGAATTACAATCTTGCAGTTCAAGGACATTAGAAAGTACTCACGATGAATAAGCCTTCGGCTTCCGAGCATCCACAAGAATACATCCTCCTGCCTTTTGAGGACCAAAGGACCACGTTCTATCCGCTATCTCCTCCCACTCGGTTCCTGCTTCCTTGCATTTTTCTGAGAATGTCTCCCAGAAATTTTCAGGATTAACAGAAGGCTTTCGGCTGATGAAATCGAGTTTGTCAAGTTCCTGTGCTTCTTCCTGATGATACGCCACTTTTCGCTGCAATGTTTTAATAACAGACAAATTATCAAGGATGAAGTCGAGGATCGGGTCAGGGAGCGGACGAGTCCGCATGGTGAAGGAAAATACTTGCTGCGAGCTCTGGCCGTAAATAACACCCCTAGGCTGGTTAGGTGACTTGTTGGGTGCCATATCTGACGGGTGGTGAAATTAAAATAGTTTCAATGAACAATCTACATACCTGGAGCCTTGATGGCCGTCTCACGAAAAGGAACTATTGGTTTAGATGCTTGGACATCAACTTTCGCGAATCGTTCACGAAGGTCTTTCAAACAGCGCTGTTCAAAGGCCTCAGACAAAAGAAGACGGGACTGCTTTGAAATTTACCTCCAGATGAAGCTCTCCAGCGGTGACTACCACATGCTCCCCTGTCTGTTGCTGAAAGGTTTCCACACAGGGATCTGACAGGACGAGAAGTTTGAGGCCCGCAATAAGTTTTGGCATGTCAGCAGGAACTGCTGGTTCCAATGCCACCCGAACAATAGGCGCAGCCTGTCGTCGTTTATTACAAATAATGCAACCCAGATTGAAAGGATGGCACTCACGGTGTGATTAATGGCACCAAGGTTGATGATACAATCCATTTGTGCTCCTTTTTCTGGATTCTTGCCAATCCCGAGCAAGCCTGGACTGCAGAGTGTGGCACTTCGAAAAACTTTCGATTCAAGGCCTTTGATAGCGAAGATATTTCCAGCGCGAACTTCCTGCACGGGGACAAGCTCACGTCCCATCATAATATAGAGTGCCACAACCTCCGAAGTCAACACATATTTCGCGTTACTAGGGTCGGTGGGACCCAGAGCTGCATTGTATTTTGGTAGAACAGCGTAAACGGAGCACCCAACTCGGATCGTGCCAGCGTAAAGTCTTGCGAAACCAAGAACCACTTCACCTTCCGTATTCTCGATGACCTCCGGTGGTGGGTCGGTCGCCTCAGTATCGGTAATGCCATGTCTTGTAACATGCGACTGTCGACCTCTCGCCCTCATTTCTTCGGCAGATAGAGCCTTCTTCTTCTTTTCCGGCATATCCTTATATGGGACCACAAACATCTTGCTGACATATGCCACAACATATGCTTCAGGATCTGACCTGGAATTGTAAAGGTCTTCTTCTAATTTATTTTCGGCACTCCTAAATTTTTCACGGAGATCCGGATAGAGGATTTTTGGTAATCGAGTCGTCTGGGAAATGGGCGGGGCCGGTATAATATCGATAGTGGCTTGTATAATGCAAGTGGATAATGAGAGCCACTGGGTGAAAATCAAAGATAGAAGATGTCGTGGGTCTTTTGAATTGAGATCTCTGGAAGGAATCTTTAAATCTAAAGTTTTCACTATTTTGTGGACCTTTTCTGAATTCCTGTGATTCATTAGGTGACAATGCAATTCAGTTATCAGGTAAACTTACGGATTCAAAATGACGGCATCATAAACGGCCCATATATTCTCCAGCACGAATTGCACGAAAAGTGGCTTGAGGGAACGACCGCGTAGGTGTTTGTGGTTGATAATCTTCCTACTTTTAGGATCAAGGTAATAGTCACCCCATAGCACTCTTCGTAAATTGCTCTCCCGCATCCCAAGTTTCTGAGCGAATAATTGGGCAAATTTTCCAACACGGAACCCCCAGCCATCAATTGCAGACGCAAAAATCACATTACCCTTCTCAGGTGCAAAATAGATATCTTCATCGTCTTTCTCTAGAAATTCATCTAATTTGTTGCCCAGATCATCGGTATCGTTCGTGAGAGCATCCAGCTTCGCCACAAGCCGATTTTCCCGTTCTTCTCTCCAGTGCAAATCGTCTTCCATGCGCTCTGATGCAAAAAAATCACCCATAACAGCATTTACTTGCTCAATAAGCCGGGCCATCTGGTGATATGCTTCTACAGGTGTTAGCTTGAGTTCTGTGATCAGTCGATCAATCTTGTTGATCACCAACACGGGTCTCAAGCGGTCGTACCAGGCCTGCCTCAGTACGGCAATTGTCTAGACACAAAGGTAACTTAAATTGTCACTTCAAAGTTGATATCTCACGTACCTGAGTACATACGCCTTCAACAATATCGACGATTATGAGAGCACCATCACATAAACGCGAAGCGGTGGAAACTTCGGTCGAAAAATCGACATGTCCTGGGGTATCAATGATGTTGATAATAAAGGTCTTCATTGCTCTACCTGATTTGAAATTAGCTAGTATACTCGATGATTATGATCAAGGAATCATTACACACTGCCATCTGCTGTATTTTCCATTACCTGGAACTTCAGTGAGACTGCACTGCTCTCCATCGTAATACCCCTTTCCTGTTCGTCTTCTCTGCTATCGAGATATCGCATCTTACCGGCCATCCGCGGAGAGATTATATTGTTTGCCGCAAGCAGCGTATCCATGAGAGTAGTCTTTCCATGGTCGACATGACCAAGGGTGGTCAATATTCTGACGTTCGCTGAGTCTGGTGCTTGCATGTTGAAAGTTATTCACAAAGGGTGTAAATTCACTCGGGCCGCTTTACCGCTTCATCACCATCATCTTGCATTCATCACTTCTACTTGTATCATGGGCAAGGGAGACAGCAAGAGAAAAGAAGACCACACTGACAAGGATAGGAACAGTGAACACAAGAAACGTCGAAAACATGACGATGATGAAGATGAGAGCCTTCACCGGAAACACAAGCACAGAAAGAAGGACAAAGTGAGGCACAAAGAGAGAACCGGTGAGCGCAGACTGGGAGCTGTTGACGATAACCCGAAAGATGATGTTTTGGGGGAGAAGGATTTAAGCGAGGATGAGGAAAGGGTACGCGGCTTCTAAACTTCACATGTACAATTATAAATCTCAACTGTCTAGATCCTGGCAGCAAGGATCCCAACAGCAGAATGTCTTAAAACCACATCACAAACCGATAATAATGCCTCAGTTGCTTCATTATCCATTTCTACAAAAGCTGAGACGGTTTTGAAACGTGATGACTGGATGTTGGATCCAGGTACCGCAACTCGAAATTCCAAGCTTCTCGGAAATGAGTCTTCGACGGAAGACTACGGTGAATCATTGGATGGGCCACGTAACCCGGGGACCAACATAGATTTCTTCTCAAACCTCGGTTTAGAGAGGAAGAAACCAACCCAACCTGAGAGGTCAGACCCTGACAAGGTATAAACGATTTTATCCTGCATACCTTTCCTGAACTGTTGCTACCTAGCTAAAAATCAGCTCTAAAGAACTTAATCTCGAGCTCACGGATAGCCCATCGACAACTGCAGAAGAAATATCCCGTCTACCACCAGCATCCACACCTGGCGGACCCGGTTCACAGTGGCGGATGATGCGTCTCCGACGAGCATACGAAACAGCGGAAGAAGAAGGCCGTCCACTTGACGAAGTTGGTATTGAGCGATTCGGGTCGTTGCAATCTTTTGAAGAAGCTAAGGAAGAAAGGCGCATCCTCGACGAGCGTGAAGGAAAGCGAGGCTCCATCAAAGAAATACAAAATACTAAACCCGTTCGGCCAACACACGAAAAGAAATTCATGTTCACGGATGTTGCGAGCGACACGTCGAGCCGAAGCTCGTCTTTCCGTCGTCCGGGTGGGATGCGAGACAGCGCCCCAATGACACCCTTGCCAGAGCGGTCATCTGCTAACAAGCGCTTGGACTCCCTGCGAATCTCATCCCATGTCGGCTCTCCCTTAGCTGAGTCTCGCACACCTATTCCTTCCGTAATGGTACCACCTTCACTTGCTTCTGGGTCGAAACGTAGAGCACTCTCCCCTTCTTCCCTTAACAAACTACAGGCGAGAGTTATCCGTGCCAAGCTGTTGAATTCCCCCGACGCAGAGAATTTGGAGCGAGAGTACGAAGCCGAGGCAAAAAAAGTTCATGGTGATGAGGGCGTGGTTCGGAAGAAACTGGAGATGATGCCCACTCTTGATGCTCGAGGCCGTATGTACGATGTCGGAGTTGGTGGTGAAAGGGAAAGTGAAGATCTTCCAGGCAACAGAAGAAAGAAAGAAAAGGTGCATCCAAATTTGAGCAAGAAATATTCATTGATTGACAAAGACTCATTGCAGCACTTCGAGACACACGACTCCAAGGGCGAGGTCATAAGAATCAATCCGGATGATGATACGATGACTTTGGGTGAGATGTTGCGGCAAGAGCGAATGGGTGCTGGTATTGCTGACCAGAAAAACCTTGACGCTCAATACGCTCGCGCTATTATGGGAGATGGTAAATTTGAGGTACGACATCGAGTTTACATTGGACACGAATCAAGTGACATATTCCATGTTTCCAGAACGAGCTGGAATATATTGATGACAACGCTCAGAAACTTGGGCGACAGAAAATGCGTTCTGACGCCATGAAGCGTCAGTTTGCCATCAGTGGTAAGTTGATGAATACTCGCTTCTTCCTAACCAATCCTTTCGCTGAAAAGTGAATGACCAGATTACAAGCGTACGCAAAAAGTGTTGGCTTCCTGCAGCTTTTGTTATGGGGATGACGATTCTCCACCAAAAGCACCTGTTGTTGCAATGGGTACCAGAGTGTACTTGTCATGCACAACAACGGAGGAATTGGTTCGAGGACACTGTATCATTGTGCCCATTCAGCACCACTTGAATATGCTTGAGGGAGATGATGACGTATGGGATGAAACGAGGGTGAGTCCTGACCTTGTATGCTTTTATAGCATCCTCTCATTTCCTATAGAATTTTATGAAATGCCTTATGCGCATGAACGCCGAGGAGGACAAAGGGGTTGTCTTTTTCGAAACCGTTTTGTCTTTGAGGAAGCAGAGACATACCTGCATTGAATGCATTCCTGTGCCTTGGGAGCAGTTCGACCTATTACCTGGTTATTTCAAGGTGCGACGAATCTATAGATGCTGCGTATAGTAAAAAATAATAATCTGGACTAGGAATCCATCCTCTCCTCAGAAGCGGAATGGTCACAGCATAGAAAGCTTATAAATTTTTCTGCCCGGCCTGGTGGCTTCAGAAGGGCAATGGTTCCTAACCTACCATACTTCATGGTCCAGTTTGACTATAAAGGGGAGAAAGGTTACGGCCATGTGATTGAAGGTGCGACAGAAGCTCAAGACGAGGACGAGTATGGACTAGCGGAAGGGGAGAAGGGTGGTGGTGAATTCCCTTTGTGAGTCCACAGGATTGACATGTCACCCATGCTGAAAGGATCGCTATCCAGTTACTTTGCAGCAGAAATCATTGGAAACTTGCTCGATGTTGAGCCCAGAAAATGGCGAAGACCAAAACGAATAGACTTCAGAAGGAATAGCGAACGGGTAGCCGAGTTCAAAGTCAAATATGCGAAGTTTGACTGGACAGGGATGTTGTAATTTAGCATATCTATAAATAGATTGCCATGTCAAATCGGAATCTGTGTTGCGTTCTTTCTTCATGGCCCCCGCACCACCAACTGGGCGGGAACTCCTCATCGTCGCCATTCTCCTTGCCGTCCTCGTCTTCCCTCTTGTCTATGAATCGTCCTTGGTACCTCCATTCTCACAAGTCATAAAGTCTGCAGAGACAACCAACACGGCACATACCTCTTCCTTACTGCCTCTGAATACAGATAAACATGAACCATTGGGTGCAGTAATGGCCTGGGGGTCTTCAGCTCCTCCAGAAACAACAGTGGTTGCACATGTTCCTGGTGAGTTGCCTCCATGTCTGATCCTGTTTTCTCAGAATTATCAACCGAACGCAGGCTGGACGCTATTCGAGAAACTATACATTTATAGAGGGATTGTCTATATTGTTTCAGACCACCCATCTTCCATACCAGATGTTCGATTCATTCTCTCCAAGGGTATTCCCATTCTTCTGGGTGTGGAAGAAGAGGAAGGTCGGCTGCCTTCTAAAAACGAGATAAAGGTTATAACCTCACAAGAATCGAAAAAACTGTTTGGTGGAACCAGCGCTCAAGTAATCGATGGGTTTTCGGTACGCATGTTATACCTCCTCGTTGCGATGCATTCATATTGACGTGTGCAATCTCACAGTTTCTCGTGAATGATCCCCCTCAGTTGTTCGTCGCCTTCTGTATCACCCCCTAAATCAACTGATATCTGAACATGCTAGCATCACGCACTACTACCATTGGTCTGCAGAACTGTGGTTCGGATTCTGGCGAACATATTCTTCCCTTGACCAGTCGATCTCCGCAAAAGGAAACACGACTTTACGACCGCCACGCCGTATTCTCTTCAATCATGTCGATAACTTCCATTGGCGCGACTATGCTCACATGAACCAATGGGTTTTACACGCCTCCTTCCCTTCAGTCACCATGGAATTCATCGATGACTGGCGGGATCGTGCGGAGATGGGTCGACCCTTCGTTTTCGAGAGTGTTGTCGTCGCAGATCGCTCAGCAGCTATGCTTTCGTACAATTATGCACGTTATCAACGCACGGCCTCTGCCACATTTCCATTACCTGGAGGAATGAATTGGTGGCGGCCAATCCGTAACAATGTTGTTGCTTTCGCAGGAATTGACCCAGATACTGGCGGAGGAACGACGAAAACACCAGTTATCACCTACATTTCGCGGCAGAAATGGGGTCGTCGTATGTTGCTTCCGGAACATCACGAGAAGTTGGTTAGGGAATTATACAAGTTACGGGACACGTATGGATATGAAGTCAATGTTGTTAATGCGGAGAGCATGTCAAGAGTTGATCAGATTCGCTTAGCTTCAAGAACGACAGTGTGTATTTCATTCTTTTTGTCTATATAACAGCTGATTCTCTCCTTCGTGCATCTCACCTCAAGATCATGATGGGTGTACACGGAAATGGTTTGACATCGCTGGTTTGGATGAACCCGAATCCTCGGTCGACTGTCATGGAGTTCTTTTACCCCGGGGGTTTTGCATACGACTATGAATATACAACCCGTGCGTTAGGAATGCGTCACTACGGCTTTTGGGACACCCAGTAAGCCAGAGTTTTTTTATCCGTGTCTATTATCTTTTTAACAATTTCTTCTATAAGGTTCTTCACAAGTCCAGGTACACCAAACCCGAAATACGTTGACGGCTTTCAAGGCAACGAGATTCCGATCGATGGTGAAGTCGTCGCACGGCTATGCGTGGAACGTTTGTCCCTTATAATTGAACTGGATGACTAAAAGGGAAGCCTAGGGCTGGCAATGGATAGTGTTTCCTTGCATGCTGCATGATATTTCTGATGCATTCTCGGCCGCTATGACGCATTCGTTCTGCTAGTTGTGCTTTGGACCTGGATACCACGTCAACATTTAGTTACATATGATCATTTAATTCTTAGAGGAATTTTAACATGTACCAAGCTTTCCATAATAACGAATCGGGGATTAAATAACAGTCTTGCCAATTCATGAGTCATTTCCCTACCCAGAGGCCAAGCAAAAATGAAATTTGAAAAAATCCAAAGAGCCTGGTAACAGGTATTATACAAGTAGAATACTTAAGTTCAAGTTGACTGTTATGCCAACATTAACCATTGATAACAGTGACGCACGCGTCGAAGGCATCGAAGGGTGTATAAGCTTTCGTCTGCGTTTCTTCTGCATCATCTTCCTCCCTCAGGGACCTCATTGGGTGGTTTGGGTTACGAGCATAACCAAAGAAAGTGGTTCTAGCGATGCGACGAAATCCAACGGAATGCCAGAATGAAGTAACACATTGCTTCTTTGACTCGAAATCGGGATCGGGTCCTGAAAAAGGTGACCCAGTGGCCCAAACGCCAGCCATGAGAAAGAAAAAGGGGCAGTGCTCGAGGGATGTCAGAAAAGAATCAGATACCAATGGATGTACATACCGCTAATAGGTCACACTTTAATAAGTTCTCGATAGCCCAGCGTCCAAGTCCTTGCCTCCGATGACTCGAGGCGACGTATATCTCTTCAATATAAGCGAGTATTCCATTGTTAATTTCAGAGCCCCAAACACCAGTTCCTCTCTCTGGAGACCCGGGTTTGTATAACGAGGGCTTGATTCGTCCACTTTTGTTGAA
>Ga0307507_10006511_pt1 | contig 17871 bp, 6 predicted proteins | sample 7_EM_MG_FD_207223 | JGI IMG/M metagenome (GOLD analysis project Ga0307507, IMG submission 207223) | Populus trichocarpa ectomycorrhiza microbial communities from riparian zone in the Pacific Northwest, United States - 7_EM | ecosystem: Host-associated > Plants > Roots > Unclassified | place... | reverse complement strand
TGGACATATTTTCTGACAGAAAAATCAGAATCATTGTATGTATTTCAATGCTTTAAGAAGATGGTAGAAAAGGAAACTGGAAAGTTCATTAACTGTCTATGCACATATAGAGGGGGGGAGTTCAATTCAAATGAATTTAAAGAATTCTGTAGGCATAATGGTATTAGGAGACAACTGACCACAGCATACACTCCACAACAAAATGGAGTGGCAGAGAGGAAAAATCGTACGGTGATGAATATGGTTTGGGCAATGCTCTCAGAAAAGAAAATCCCAAAATCTTTCTAGCCTGAGGCAGTGCATTGGTCAATATACGTGCTGAATCGATGCCCCACATTGGCAGTCAAGGATGCAACTTCAGAAGAAGCATGGACAGGTGCTAAACCTTGTGTGGAGCATTTCAGAGTTTTCGGTTGCTTGGCACATGTACATGTACCTGAAGCGTACAGGAGCTTTGTTTGTGTGTTGTTGGGTGTAAGCGAGGAATCTAAGGGATACAGGCTATATGATCCAATTGCAAAGAAAATAATAATTAGTAGAGACGTAATATTTGAAGAAGCAAGGCAGTGGAATTGGGATGCAACCTATGAGGATCAAATCCTACAAGACCTTGAGTGGGGAGACATTGATGAAGCGGAAATAAATGATGAAGAAGCAGTTTCAGTCGACGGTGGAGCCGCTGACAGTGATGCAGCAGTAGAAGATGAGGATGTGATGATGAGTGACACCACAACTGACAGAATAATCCCACCTAATGGTGATGCAGTAACAGGGGATGAAGATGCAGCAGCGGCAGGGGATGAAGATGTAGTCACACCTGCAGAAACTGATGAAGATGCAATAGTGACAGGGGATGAAGATGTCACAGCTGCAGAAACCGAAGACATTGTGGTGAGTGGCACGTCTAATGCAGAAGGGTCCATAGCAAGAAGTAGCAGAATTAGACAAAAACCGAGATGGATGTCAGACTATGTTTGCAGAGATCAATGTTATGAAGAAGAAAATGAGATTAACATGGCTTTAATGCAAGGTGCAGATCTATAAACTATGAAGAAGCAGTAGCAAGCTCAAGGTGGAGAAAAGCAATGGATTCAAAAATCAATTCAATTGAGAAAAACCAGACCTGGACACTTACAGATCTACCAGCTAGTTGCAAGAAAATTGGGGTCAAATGGCTTTACAAAACTAAGTTGAATGAGCTTGGAGAGGTAGACAAATATAAAGCACGATTGGTCGCCAAGGGGTACTCTCAACAATATGGAGTGGATTACACTGAAGTGTTTGCCCCAGTAGCAAGGATGGACACTGTACGAATGATTGTGGCTCTAGCAGCTCAAAGAAACTGGACAATCTATCAATTAGATGTCAAGTCCGCATTTTTACATGGTAAACTCAGCGAGGACGTGTTTGTTGAACAACCAAAGGGGTACAAAAAGAAGGGCAGTGAAGGAAAGGTTTATCAACTACACAAAGCTCTATATGGACTTAAACAAGCCCCACGAGCATGGTTTAGTCGCATCGCATCATATTTCAAAGATGAAGGCTTTGAAACATGCCCAAATGAGCACACGTTGTTTATTAAAAGGGGTGCAGAAGGCAAGGTGATAATTGTGAGTATTTACGTTGATGATTTGATATATACAGGAAATGATGAAGACATGATGAATGGTTTTAAAAATTCAATGATAAGTGTTTTTGATATGACGGATCTAGGAAAGATGCAATTCTTTCTTGGAATAGAAGTCATACAAAGAACAGATGGCAATTTTATTTGTCAAAAGAAGTATGCTATAGATGTGCTGAAGCGTTTTGCTATGGCAGAAAGTAATCCAGTTAGCAGCCCGATTGTACCAGGTGTCAAACTGAACAAGGATGATCAAGGAGTACAAGTTGATGAATCTTATTACAGGCAAATTGTAGGAAGCTTAATGTATCTCACAACAACTCGACCAGATATGATGTTCAGTGTAAGTTTGATCAGCCGATTTATGTCTAGGCCCACCGAGTTGCACCTACAAGCTGCCAAAAGAATACTAAGGTATTTGCAAGGCACAACCAACTTTGGTATTCTATACAAAAGGGAAGGGATGGACGAGTTGCATGCATTTACAGATAGTGACTATGCAGGTGATTTAGAGGATCGAAAGAGCATCTCTGGATATGTTTTTTTAATGAGTTCGGGAGTAGTCTCTTGGTTATCGAAAAAATAGCCTATAGTTACACTATCTACTACAGAGGCAGAATTTGTGGCTGCTGCAGGCTGTGCAAGTCAGGTTGTTTGGATGAGAAGGGTCTTTGAAAATTTAGGGCTTGCTCAAAAAGAATGCGCCACCATTTGGTGTGACAACAGTTCTACGATCAAATTATCCAAGAATCCAGTATTGCATGGGAGAAGCAAACATATTGATGTCAGGTTCCATTTCCTAAGAGATCTAGTAAATGATGGTATTATTTAGCTGATGCATTGTAGAACTCAAGAATAGATAGCAGATTTGATGACGAAGGCTTTGAAGGTGGAGACATTTCAGAAACTTAGAGAAGAACTGGGAGTGTGCGAAATTGAATGAATAAACTAATTGCTATTACATTTAGTTTAAGAGAGGGATTAATGAAGCTGGTTGCTTAAATTAGGATGTTTACCAAGTCTTTTCTGTTAGAATAAAACTCCTAGTCTATAGGGTTGTCCTAGTTTCTAGGAATGTTGTTACCTAATCTTGTGAGATTCCTCACAATGCTGCACTTTATTTGTTTTTCGTTATCATTGTAAGGCTATTTAATGAGCCACACTTATATTTCAATAATTAAGCAACCTTGACCATTTTGTGCAGACTTTAAGCAAGCTGTTGTTCTTGTTCATTAAGTGTAACAATTCAAGGTAACAGTGTCAAATGAATTATATTGCAGAAGAGAAGAAAAGACTTACCTGGTCCAGGTACTGCCGGATGCGAAGATGATGGCTGGCCAGCGTTACTCTCCCCTGTTTTTTTTGTCCCCCTCTTTGTATCCTGTCCCTTCTCTGGCTTTTGTAGCCAGAGAATGCCATGCGTTTTCCTTGACAATGAAGACATTCAGGACCGTTATTGCAGGAGTAATGGTAATGTTCGGTGATGGCAGGGGCGTCCGTTGTCTTTCAGTCGGGGGAAGAAGTTGAACAACATCTAGAAATGGCGTCGTTTGATGTTAATGGCCATTTGCGTTTTGGCCCTTGAATTTTTGAAAGTTTTGTAACTAAGCCCCCTAGATAAAAGTTTAATCGGACTCTAGCATCTCAGCGCATTTTACGAAACAGTCCCAGGTTTCTGAATTTTCAATTAATCCTCTAATTTCATTAATTAAACTAATTTCAATTTCAATTAAGTCCCAAAACTCATCAACTCTTCAATTAAGCCCTTTATTTGGTAAATTAAACTATTCAAAAGCTTAATTAAGTCCCCAAACTTTCAATTATGTTGCCTTAACCCAAATTTTAATTTATTCTTCATTCATTTAATTTTTTTATCATCATTTTTTCATGATCATTTTTTTATTATTTTTTCATTTTTTATTATCATTTTTCAAAAAATATAGTAAAAATAAAAATAAATAAAAAGAATAAAAGAGTAAAAAATTGGGTTATGACATCAATTTTGAACCAAAACTCATTTTAACAAAAATCATGATTTTTAAGTGAAAATTAAAGTGATTGGATGCTAGATTATTGTTCTTTACATGATTTCTAACATGTATATGCCTTTATTTTGACCAAAACTGATCTGATTTGAAACCCATGTTGTTGGGTTTTGTTCTTGGAGTGCTTCATCTTTTTTGCGCGTTTAATCCGTTTTGTTTATGAAATTTTGAGTTTTTGTGTTTTTTTGGGTGTTTAATGTGTTTTTTTTACTTTAGTTTAGTTTTTTTGGCTTTGGTTTGTTTTTGGTTAGAAATGCTTTTTTTTTTGTTTTTATTTTAAATTCTTTAGAAAAAAAAACATTGAAAATGGTGCAAATACATCAACATATTTTTTGCTGTATTTTTTCAAATATTTTTCAAAAATTGGGTAGCAACAACAATCTGGATGAATAATCAATCTTTTAGACATGGAGATTTCATGAACTCTTCATTCTTGCTTCTCAGAGCTCTACTCAGCTAGGCTGTACATCTAACTTTCATGTTTTAAGAGAGGTAAACCATATAGCTGACAACCTTGTTAAACAAACAGTGAATAAAATATATGAGTTTCAGGCTCGGATTTGAAACTGGTATGGATACTCTCCATATTTTGCTTCTTCTAAGTTATTGTTTATGGCTACTATGGTGCAACATGTTATGGAAATATCAATGTCAGGAGATGGAAATTGGAAGGCCTAGATATCTGTTTGTTTTTATTTTAGAGTCTTGTGATTTCTATGGTTCATATTGGCTTGGTTTTATTTTTGTTTTTTGTTTGTGTTTTTTTGGCTTTGGTTTTTTTTTGTGGTTTGTTTTCGGGTCAAATCAAGATTTTTAGTTCAGTTCATGGAGGAACAAAAAATTTTAGGTCAACCCGGTCGGGTAAAAAAAATATAGGTCAAAGGGTTTATACCTTGTTTGGTTTGCCATTTTTCAGGGTCTTTTAGTTTAATAGTGTTTTTGGCAAACACCCCTTAAGCCTATTTGGGTAGTTTTATTATAAAAATATAGGTTTTTTTCCAAACAAAGCCTAAAAAATAATAAAAAATATTTTCTTTTTCTTTATATGACCAAAAATCCTAAATTTATTTGAGCATATTTTTCAAAGAAAATTTAAAATATTTTGGCATATTTTTTTAAAAAATATTGCATGGATTTTACAACAAGTTTGTAAAATTTCAAAGGATTCTGGCCTATATTTAAAAAATATTTTTGGTAAAGAAATATTATTCACTTTTAATATAAGGATAATAAACTTAAAAGGGGTGAATATTCAAGATATTATTAGGAATAATAAATATTATTCACTTTTAATATAAGGATAAAAAACCTAAAATGGATTAAGGTTCACAATATTATTAGGGATAATAATTTTATTACTCACTTTAATATAAGGATAAAAAACTTGTATAAGGTTGATATCCAAAATATTATTATAAATATTACATCTCATTCAATTCTAATATAAGGATAAAATCCGTAGGGAATTTTATCTAAAATATTATTTGGAATAACGCGGTAGCAAAATTCTAGTTTTCCCCTGAAAGAAGCCTCCACAATAATTAATAGTATTTCACTTTCACAAACCAAGTTCTTGACCTAGAAAATTAGAGCTTGTTCATCGTAGCAGACCCGTCATAGTTAAGTCGGTAGAGATAGACATCATCTGACCATTGTAAACAAATACAAAATAATGCAACTTACCTTAGGTAAGACGTAGTAGGGGTACTAATACCTTACCTTTATGCAACCAGTCTCTTGTCCAGAATCTCTAAAAAACCAGTTAGGGTTTCTAGTATCTGTAATACTAGGTGGCGACTCCTTAACCATGCCAAAGACCATTCCAAAAGACACCGTCTGGGAATCGTTGTTGCGATGCCGCTCCCCCGCGAGGAGGGTACAACACTCTTATCTCAAGCCCTTAACATTTACTTCTAACAGTAAAGATCCTCCTACAAAGTGTGTTGATCTATTGACTTCTTTCATAAGGAGTATTATTGTTAGGTATTGATTATTTCCATGAGACCTCATTGTTAAGGAAATAATCAAGGTAAATATTATTGATTATTTTCTAATCAATAAAAGAAAGACATCAAGGAATTGAACAACTCTAGGCAATAAAAAAATTATTTCAATCTTTTAATCAAAGGAGATGATCAAGTATATTTTCTATATTTTATTTTATTTTCTTATGTGTCTTGTTATATGGCTACATAAACTATACATGAGTTGAGTATAAGACATGTATCAAATTATCGAATAATAACATCCAATTCTATTCTAATTTTTTTCTTGGTATCAAAGTAGGTCGATCATATATTGCTCTAAATATTAGCTTTTGATTTTTTTATGGACACTTTATGTCATCTGTTCAACCACTTTAAAGCACTTTGTTTTCAATCCTCTTCATTGTCTATCAAATATTTTATTTGCTATCTATTTTCAATGATAAGTCAACTCATGATAAGAAGAAATCTTAAGATAATGTAGATGACCAAATGACACCCAAAGAATAATAAAAAGAAACTGAGGTGCAAGATGACAAAGTCCAATAAGAGAATTGAGATCCTGCATCAAGAGAAAGACATACAAAAAAAAAACAAGAGAGTCTTAGTGAAAGTTGATAAGTTCTTGCACGAGATAAGGTGGTGTAAATGAGACCACCCATACAAAAAAAAAGTAAGAGAGAGTTCCTCCTAACGAAAAGAATGGAAAATGGCTAAGGAGCCATGATAAAAAGAAGACATCAATCTGATAAAGAGTGAACCAAAATAGAATGGTCACTTGAAAAGCCAAATCTTGAAAAGAGATGTTTAGCCAAAGAAATGTGGCAACAATCATAAGAGAAGAAAAATGGCTAGGAATAGCTATGTTTAGAAAAATACAATTGTTGAAGATAAGAAGATGAGGTTACAATGATAAGGGAAAGGTGTATATCAAACTCATGAAAAAAAAAATTATCATGAGTGTCGCACCCTTGAATGTTTTGTATTTGTTATCTTGTTCATTTTTTATACTTTGCTTGTTAAATGGTTAATCTAGATTTATGTTGTATAATCCTTGGTACAACAAATACTTGACACTTTCATAGCCCAAACCGTATGGTATAACCGACACCTGTGCTATGAAAGGAACTTGATTTGTTGTTAACATAAGTTATAATCATGAATGCCTGACAACATTTACAAGTATCAGCATTATTTGAATGAGATAACTAATGTAATCATGTTGACAATTTATAATCCGATTGGAACCTCCTTTGTGTGTGGTTTCCAGTTGAATAATAAGAGTTTATACTATACTTGTTTGAAATACTATTAGTGGATCCTCTAACCTTGACAATTGTTTTTATCATTGTTTAATCCTTATATCAATATCACATCTCAAAGCTCTCTTTATTATTATTGTTGTTGTTGTTGTTGTTGTTGTTGTTATTTATAATTTATATAGTTAACCTCCCTATGGTTTGACCCCGGTATTGCTGGGTTATTTATTACTTCGACACTCCTGCACTTGGGAGAAGACATCAATCTTTTGGTCGTGTCATAAGGCAATGAACTAGTTACGTAAAGGGACGGTTTTAGCACCCCTAGTACGCCATACCTAAGGTAAGCTGCTTGGTGTTTGGTTTGCCTTATAATTGCTATGGTATTGGTGTTCTCTAATCCCATCAGTTTTCCTAAGATAAGTTTGCTATGATGAGCAAACTTAGGTTCAATATCGATCATACCTTTAGGTATGTTTATAGAGTGCCAAGGAGAACTGATGCAGATCTCTTGAAAATCTGTGTTTCATTTGAACTAAATTTACAACCTATGAATTAAGAGACAACTAAGATAGAAATCTAAGGAGATTCAAGGTGCTTAACAACTTATTTTTCCCTTAGTATTTCAAGTGTTTATGACTCGTAAATCGCAAAGAAGAGAAAAAAAAACTAAGTTTTCAAATCAAGGGAAATTCAAGGTGCTTTAAAAGCCCATTTTGCCTTAGTATTTCATACTTTCACGAGTCATAAACCGTGAAATTAAAATTTGAAATGTCCCAATTATAATTGAGGCTTCTTTCAAGGATGTGCAATTAAATTGTTCTAAATAACATTTTGGGTATAAATCTACCATTATGTTAAAAATGAACAAATTGGATTACTCTCAAAAATATTTTGGGCATTTAACTTTCATAGGTTTCTTTGCCCTTATATTGTTAAGGGATAATGACTTATTATTCATAGAAATAAAATATTTTGGATATTAACCACTTGGGGTTTTTTTTATCTAAATATTAACAGTAAATAATAGCAAATTATTCCTAATAATATTTTGGATATTAACCCCTTTGGGATTTCTTTATCCAAAAATTAATAGTGAATAAAGATGAATTCCCCAAAAATAAGATTTTTATATTTTTGGAATATTGGCCAACACCCTTTGAAATTTATAAATACATTGTAAAGTCCAAAATGCAGGAAAATAATTTGGTATCTAAGAAATCCATGCTAAAACACATTTTTTGAAATTTTAAATATTTATTTTTTAAAAAAAATAAAAGAATGTTCAAAATATCTTTTTTAGGGTATTGGCCGTATGCATGAAAATAAAACATTTTTTTTCCAGATATATATATATGACGTTTTATGACGTTTTCTGATCCAGTTGTTGTTTTTTTCAATTCCTTTAACGAAACCAATTAACTTTCCAAAGTTTAAAAATGGTTTTTAATTCAACCGATAAATCCTTGAAACATTAAATCGGGTCCCTCGAATCAGACCTGCAAACTCGGGCTGGAATCCTTCTCGCGGTAGGATTCTCTACTTTCTCACTAGATATTCAAACGGGAATATCTTGAGCTTCTTATATAAAAATCAGGTGATTCAAAAAAACAAACTCATCTACATGTAGAGGACTACAACTTTCATGAAGGATTCAAAGTAAGATAAAATCGTTTTGAAGAACAAAATATGGCCGCAATCTGGTTGGTCCAAATGGGTCTCTTGATTTGATTTGAAAAATGACAATGTCGAGCATCCCAATATGATGGAGATTCTGACCTAAGAATAGCGGGCAATAGAATTACAAAGGCAGCTGAATCAGTTTTTAGTGCAAAAACTCGGACTGGAATCCTTCTCACGGCAGGATTCTCTACTTTCACACTAGATATTGAAACGAGAATATCTTGAGCTTTTGATATCGAAATCAGGCGATTCAAAAACCCAAATTCATCTACACGTATAGGACTACAACTTTCATGAAGGATCCAAATTCAGATGAAATAGTCTTGAAGAACTGAATCCGGCCGCAATCTGGTTGGTAAAAAAAAAGGATCTCCTGATTTGATTCGAAAACTAACAATGTCGAGCATCCTTATATGACTGAGAGTCTGACCTAAGAACAGCGGGCCTTAGGACCCAATAAAGGTGTGAAACAATCCTTTAACATGTCATGAATGACAACATTTATCTGGGATGGTCGGATATTGCACGAAATCAAGTCAGAATCACAGTCTAAGTTAGAATAAAAGTTGGTATAACAACAGAATTGCGACAACAACAAAATCAGTTTTTTTGTGCAAATTCTGAGGGATTTATCCAACCTTAAAGACCAGATGAAGACAGAACGGATTTAGCATTATGAAGAATCCTAATTAGCCTAAAAATCCTGATGATTTTGGCAGCAAAGGGGGATAATACAGAGAGCAGAAGACAACTGAAACATGGTTTGAAAAACATTTCTTTCTTCTCTGCTTTTGTCAATTTCCCACAAACATGAACTTAACTCCTGCATTTAGTTCAAAAGAGGTACACACCATCTCCAACACGTATGACCTAAAAATGAGTAACAACAATGAGTTTGAGGGAGTGTGTTAATGAAATAATCAAAGTAAATATTATTGATTATTTCCTAATTAATAAAAGGAAGAGATTAACAAATTGAACAACCCTAGACAATGATGAAATTATTTTAATTATCTAAACAAAGAAGATCAAATATAATTTTTATAATTAGTTTTATTTTATTTCCTTGTGTCTTTTTATATAGCTATATAAACTATACATGAATTAAATATAAAATATATATCAAATTATCGAATAATAACATCCTTTTATGTTCTTAATTTCTTGTCTCGTTAATGACAAAAAGAAATCTAAGGATTGTGGGTATACAATCTTTTGGTTAGTGTAGAGAGCTAGCAAGTTTGGAAGTAGGGTGGTTGTAAAGATGGAGATTGATAGGTAGGTTGTGTGATAATGATTTCCAAGGAGGGGATATATATTCAATGGGTAGACTTTAATTTCCCCGATGAGAAAACAATGTTGTCTTTTCAACTTGGAATATTGCATGCATCTGCAGTAGTTTATGTAAATGAGTGTTAGAAATTTGAAACATCAACGACAATATTTCGGACCATGACACGTTACAAGGTTAGAAATGACAATGAAAGAGAAGGGCATACACAAACATAAATATTAACGAAATACACGATGGTTGGAGAAACGTAATAAAATTTCATGTGTTGCCTGAAATCAAAGGCATGGATCTTAAGGAAAAAAAAACAGAACTGACAATGAAAAGAAATGATATAAAACAAAATTAGTATAACACGCTAATGAGTCCTGTCAATTGTCATATCAGACGAATAATATGGTTATGTGCCGAACAGAACTTTATTTGGCACAATGAGAAAATTCAACGTCGTCTTTTTTAGGGGAAAAACTGGGAAACATCTTCTCAACTTGGAATATTGCACCTGCAAGTGGCTAACGTAAAATGAGTGTTAAAATTTGAAACTTGAAGCATCCTATTCGATATTATTTCACTATATATAGAGGGAAGCTCTAAACTCCTGCATCCCTTAATACATCATATTAAAGGGGTAATGCTATTGAGATGGATTTAATTAGTCATGGTGGAGTGTCTTTTAGTGTGTTCCAAACTCAGTTGATGAGTTGTTGTTTCAATGGCCAATAATGATCAATGGCAAGTTTAAGAGAAAGAAATGGCAACTACTCTCATATAGTATTGCTTGGAGTATCTGATTAACGATAAATAATTTAGTTTTCAATAATATTATCTTGTGTCAAAATATTAAATCAATTCAAGAATTTAAATGTTAAAATATTATTTCAATCCAAAAATTTAAAATATTACTCAATAAAGAATCTAAGAATGGTTATATAGCAAACCACTAACATTGAGATGCGTTCCATATTACAATTGAACCAACTCAAACATTTTTTTTTGGATTAACGTAAGTGTTTGGGCCAGCTTGTGTGCACCTCGACTAGTCCTACATGATCTGATCCAGTGACCCTGAGGGGACTCGAACTCGTGACCATTGAGGAGCAAACCCAAGGCCTGACCACTTGAACTATCCATCAGGGTTACACATTTATTACTCTTGCTAGTATATGTGGTGCCAATAATGGTTGCATGTTATACAGTACTAGGGGCCGAGTGATTTTTGTGTTTTAGGCTGATTTTCATTTGCTTTGGTTCTTTTTATGGTTATTGCTACCCAATTTTGACCCATGTTTTTGATAAATTTTTTTTAAAACAACCAAAAATAGCAAAAAACAACAAAAATCCAAAAAATATATATTTTTAATATATTTGCATCGTTTTTAGCATTTTCAACGTCGTCTAAAAAAGAATTTAAATTTTCAAAGGTCTTTCGAATGTGTTCAACTTTTCACGTGTCATTTTTAAAATAATTGATTTTCCTCGTTGAGGCGACGATGATATTGCTTGCTTTCAAAAAAAATACAAAAAATAAGAAAAATCAAAATTAATAGAAAATAAAGAAGTTGAGGGACCAAGTTTGGAAACTTAGCAATATCTTTACCTACAAATACAGGTCTCCACAACACACACAGGGGGGCAATTTTGAAAAAGGAGAGAGAAACCCTAAACCACATAAAAAACCTTAAAAACCTTAACCCTTTCCTTCTCCCTGACCCAAGCGGCCACTCATTTCTCCTCTGCCAAAAAAACCAACGGCCGCTGATTAGTACTTAAAAGTGCATTTTTATCAAGGTTTCATATCATCATTTTGCACTTAAAGTACCAATAACTCCTTAACTAGAGCATGTATTATAATAACATGTCTAGTAATATAAGATACCTTTAATTTATGGTAAATGTTCATCTTAAATGCAGGCCTATCACATAAATCAAATGATTGATTGATGAGTTTAACTACTGAAATTGAGAAGATAAAGAGAGGGCTAAGCTTAAAAAAGAGATGCTGGTTCAGTCCAAGTTGGAACACCATTCAGTTATTGGATCATAATTGGAGCCGTAGAATTTGGATTTAGATCTGGTTTATATGTATGGAAATCTAAGACATAGGCCTGAAACGTTCATTAAGAGTCCAAGATTCAAAAGGACCGTTTTCAAGTTCAAATTGTAGCAACAACGGAGAAGTTGGAATCTGTCTTGCAGCCCAGACACTGCTCAGTGTTCAGCCCATATCTCAAGTTTTAGAAGTCCAAATGTGCTGATTTTTATTTTGTTGGAAAGCTGAGACAATATCCTAGAACTTTCATGAAGACTATCTGTTCAAATTCTGATGTTAGCAATGATGTTTTATTCAGACAAGAAGATAATGATTGTCACAAGTCAAGATGTGGCCACTCACTCAACAATTAGTAATCAAATCAATAGTTTTAAATTTTGGCCTATAAAAGGAGGCATTTGCCATGCATTTTGGCATCTTGGTTTTTAGATCAAGATCATGTTCTTGCTCTCTTTATATTTTTGTAATGCTTAAATTTTACTTTCATTAATCTCTTGTTTATGCCTTTCATTTTCTTTACTTGGCTAACTTATATCTTATTTATATTCTCTTGTTGTTTATTTATGTTTCTCTTTTTCATTATGTTTAGTTAAGTTTATTATGTCAAGGTGAAAAGGTTACACTAATGGTGTAAGAATAAGTATAGTATAAACTCAACATGGACTTTAATGTTTGATAATAACATGTTTTGTATTTGTTATCTTGTTCACTTTTAATACTTTGCTTGTTAAATGGTGAATCTAGATTTATGTTGAATAACCCTTGTGTGTGGTTTCCAGTTGAGTAATAAGAGTTTATACTATATTTGTTTGAAATACCATTAGTGGATCCTCTAACCTTGACATTTGTTTTTATCATTGTTTAATCCTCACATTAATCTTACATCTCAAAGTCTTTATTATTATTATTATTATTATTATTATTATTATTATATGGAGAACTATTTGTGGGTTACAAAAGCATGGTAGGAAGGATGGATGGGTCAACTTCTTGTGCTAGCAACATGCATGGAGTTGTAGATGACAACAATAATCCTTACAGGAATATGGTTATGGATGCAATGAGAATGAACCAAGGTAATGTCAGTCAATGTTCAATCATAAAAGAAGAAGCTAATACAAATGCGACCAGATTTTTTGATATGTTGAAAGATTCTGATGAACCTTTATGAGATGGCTACATAAATCACAGTAAATTATTAGTCGTTACACAGGTGTTCACCATCAAGTCCGATTATGGGTTGAGTGAGGGTGGTTATGATAGAATTGTCGAATAGGCGAGAAGCATTTTACCTGAAGGGAACAGGCTGAAAAAGAACTTCTATGTTGCTAAGTCCATGATGAAACCCCTTGGTCAAGGATACCAAAAAATTGACATGTGTCCAAACTTATGCATGTTGTATTACCTTGAAAATGGTGAGCTGACCGAGTGCATGACATGTATGCATTCCAGTTACAAACCCAGAACTGGCATGGGAAAGACTCTTGTAGCATATAAAAAACTTAGATACTTCTCAATCACACCTAGATTGCAGAGGTTATTCATGTCACCAAATATTGTTGGGCATATGACATGGCACCAATCAAATGATATGGTTGCTGGAGTGATGGTGCATCCTTCTAATGGTGAAGCATGGAAACACTTTAACAGTATACATCCTCACTTTTCAGTTGAATCAAAGAATGTGCGTCTTGGGTTGTGTACAAACGGATTCAACCCTTTCGAGTCATTTGCCGTTCCTTATTCTTGTTGGTCGATTATACTTACGGTTTATAACTTACCACTGGGGATGTGTATGAGGCCGAAGTTCATGTTTTCATCTACGATCATACTCGATCCTAACAGTCCATGCAGGAATATAGATATTTGTTTTCGACCGTTCATTGATGAATTGACGCAGTTGTGGTCCTCTAGAGCTTTGACTTATGATGTATCGAGAAAACAAAATTTTCTTATGAGGGCAGCTTTAATATGGACCATCAATGACTTTCCAGGTTATGGAATGGTTTCTGGTTGGAGCACATATGGAAAACTAGCATGTCCATACTGTATGGAAAACAACAAGGCATTCATGCTAACAAACGAGGGTAAAGTGTCTTTTTTTTACTGCCACCGATGTTTCTTGCCAACATATCACAGGTACAGAAAGAATAAAAATGATTTTTTTTTTGTTGGCAGAGTTGAAAAGGATGTTGCACCCCCACATCTTTCTAGTGAAGAATTGCATGCCGTGGTGTCAGAGTATGGTGACATTGTGTTTAGTTTCCAGTTCGATAAGCAGAAGTTTCCTGGTATTGGTTTGACTCACAACTAGGTAAAACGAAGTATTTTCTAGGAGCTTCCTCATTGGAAGACCTAACTCCTCCACCATAACCTTGATGTCATGCACATAGAAAAGAATGTGTTTGGGAATATTTTCAACACGATCATGGACGTGAAGGGAAAGATAAAGGACAACATCAAAGCTAAAATGAATATAGTGTTGTTTTAAAACAATAAAAATATGAAGTTGGTTTTTAATGGGTCAAAAGTCGAAAGTCCAGAGCAAGCTTCGCCTTAGAGAAAAATGCATAACTATTAGTATACCAATGGCTTAAGAGTTTACGTTTTCTTGATGGATATGCCTAGAACATATCAAGGTTACTTAATCTAGAGGAATGCAAATTGTAAGGAATGAAGAGCCATGACTACCACATGTTTATACAAACACTCATTCCATTAGCTTATCGTGATTTATTGTCAAGGGGGATATGAGATGCACTCATGAAGATCAGTCATTTCTTTATAGATATATGCTTCAGCAAGTTGCGGATACATCACATTGAGAGGCTTGAAACAAATATCGTCGAGACAATATCCAAACTTGAGACAATATTCCTCCATTGTTTTTTGACTCGATGAAGTATTTACCAATACATTTATTGTATGAGAAAAACGTTGGAGGCCCAATCAAGTATAAATAGATGTATCCATTTAAGAGGTTAGATATTATAGTTGCAATGTAATTATTAATGTATTTTCATTATTTTTCTAAATTCAAAATATTTTTTTGTATTCGATGCAAGTACTTGTTCAACCTTAAGAAAAAGGTTAAGAACAAGACGCATGTTAAGGTTTTGACAAGTGAGGCTTATATGTTTTAGGAGATCTCAACATTTATATCGTACTATTTCGAGCCTCATTTGAGAACGAGAATCAACCACGTTCCATGACATGATGATGGTGGTGAAGTGCCTCCAATCTTGGATGACCCACATCTAAAAATATTGTAAGGGGAAGATATTTGTCTGAAGTATAATTCAAATAAGTACATAATTATGTGCTATTTAACTGCAATGATCTAAGACCTTTTATTCAGTAAGTATATATACTACTTAAAATTTGTTGTAAATGGATTGTTTATCTATTGCAATATCACATACTCATGCATTTTTAAAAAACCTCGTAGGTAACATCAACAATATTTACTGTGTAATAACTCACAGCTGATAGAATCTCAAATCTTTCATTTACAAGATGAACAATTTGCCACATGGTTTAGAACACATGTAAGTACTGTCACTAACTCATCATGTGTCATTGTACTTAACTTCATTACAAAATTCTCATTTACTGTTCATTGTTGTACTTAATGTACAAGGTTTATCAATTGGGAAGGACTGTAGTGCTTCATTGTCTTTACTAAGCCTGAGTCCTGAACAAAAAGTGAAGTGCTACAACGAGTACTTTGTCAATGGATATGTGTTTCATACTGAAAAATACGGGTATGGAAGAAAGACATATAACAATGGTGTTTGTGTTAAGGGATCAACTAGTAGCGAGTTTGAAGTTGACTATTATGATAAATTAAAAAAGGTCGTTATATTGCAATATCATTACAAGCATAATAAAATGTTTTTATTCAAATGTTATTGGTATGACATCATTGACAGAGGAATCATAGTAGATCCCCACTATGGTCTAGTTGAAATTAACTCAAAATCTAGACTCTGCAACGTAAATGATGTCTTTGTTTTCGCCAAGCAATGCCAATAAATTTATTACACATACACCCCTTCCTTTAGAAAGGATTGTTCAAGAGTTTATTGATTATCCGTTTAAAAAAAAAACCCATGGGTCGTGTAGAGGTTGTTCAGGATGAGAACAAAGACACAAGTGTGAGAGATGATTTCTTTTAAGTTAGTGTGTTGGTTGAACCATATTGATTTACTCCATCGATTGACTTAGAAGAAAATTCAAATTTTTGCATCTTTGATAGTAGTCTTGTTGATGTTGACGCTGAGGAGTTGAATGTTGTTCTTAGTTCTAGCGGACAAGCACAAATTGATGAAGATGATGATACCAATGTTATCAATGTTGAAGATTACAGTAGAGCTAATGACGATTCAATTAAAGAAGAAGAAGAAGAAGATAATTCTGACTAACTGTCATAACACAAAAGTGTAATGCAATTTTTTATAATGTAATATTTATGGATGCAGAAATATTTATTTCATAATTCATTTGTGAACTGTTGTTATTGTGTTAGGCATGCACCTTTCAATTTTAGTATTTGTAAGGAGCATAGACATAACTTGTTATTCACTGTGCACATCACCGATGGAAACACCAATGGTTTCTTTTTCGTTGGTGTTTTCCAGAGACAATGGGAACTATTCACACCTCGAATAGGTGAATAGTTCCCAAATCTTTAATGGAAATACCAACGGTTTTGGTCCGTTGGTGTTTTTTAGAGGCGACGAGAACTTTTTATATCCCGAATAGGTGACCAAATCCCACATCCCCTATAGACATACCGAAGGTTTTGGTCCATAGTTGTTTTCAGAGGCGATGAGAACTGTTCACACCCTGAATAGGTAAACATTTCCCACATCCCGATGGAAACACCAACGGACCAAAACCATAGGTGTTTTCCAAAGGTGATGGGAATTGTTTACTTTCCATATTGGTGATGACAATTAAATTGCTTTTATTTACTGATGAAATTACCGATGGACTACGAATTCCAAAGCTAGGGTAATTAATGCATCTTTGGCCATATGAAATATTTCATATTAGCGAGGGAATTACCAACAGACTGTGAAAATTCTGGAGGGTTTTTTTGAAAATTTTAGTGCCAAATGAAAATTTCAAAGTGAATTTACTGAAGGAATTACCGATGGTTTAATTAAAAATAATACTATTTAATATTTCATCTGTGAAAACACAGTATAAATTCCAGCGAGAGACCCTTGTGCTCATTTTTTTCTCTCCTTCATCTTCATCCATTTTGCAATCTCAAATCTCTCTATTTTTTTCCTCTCAATCTCTATCTATAGTTCTATCTTCTTCTTTAAAATTTAAAAGGTACGTATTGTGATTCAATTTACTTAATGATTTTCTTTTTTATATATTTTCTATGTTTTATTAACAATATTTTTTTTTTGTATTGTACATAGATAAAGTCTAAAAATAAACACGCTATTGAGGTAAGCATTTTTCATTTCTAAAGTCTATAGTTTTTTTTTTAATTTGTTGCCTATTTTATTGTTTTTATTGCAATAATAATTGATTTTTTTGTTGAATTTTATTTGTTATTCTTGAATTGGACATTAATTAATGTTAATTGCATATATAGGATTAAATTTAATTGTTTGATCTCAATTTAATTGTATATATTGAATAATAGAGTGTTTGATTGCTTTGTTGAATTTTAATTGTTACTGTTCAATTTGTATAAATGTTAGCTTATATGTAGGATTTTTTTCCCTCTATTTTATTGTTAAAGTTATATATATGTTGGCTTATATGTAGGATTTTTTTTCTCTATTTTATTGTTAAAGTTGTATATATGCTAAGCTTATATGTAGGATTTGTTTCTCTATTTTATGATTAGAAACATAAATTATCACGTTGAAAATGAAATGAAATTGAATAATATAAAATTTTTGGTAC
>Ga0307507_10006510_pt1 | contig 17871 bp, 6 predicted proteins | sample 7_EM_MG_FD_207223 | JGI IMG/M metagenome (GOLD analysis project Ga0307507, IMG submission 207223) | Populus trichocarpa ectomycorrhiza microbial communities from riparian zone in the Pacific Northwest, United States - 7_EM | ecosystem: Host-associated > Plants > Roots > Unclassified | place... | reverse complement strand
TTGTGGCGCTGTAGGAAGGCAGTAGAAGTCGATTAGCTGTAGGTAGGGCAGCAAAGGTAGGTTTGTTTACTGCGGGCAGAGCAGTAAGGTGTCAGTATAGCTACAGGCGGAGCAGCAAGTTGTCGGTTGAATGGGAGTTAGCTGCAGGCGGAGCAGCCGAAAGTTAATGTGGTGCTGCAGGCAGGGCAGCAAGGTGTTGGTTAGCTGCAGGCAGAGCAGCCGAAAGTCAATGTGGTGCTGCAGGCAGGGCAGTAAGGTGTTGGGTAGCTGCAGGCAGAGCAGCTAGAGGTTAATTTGGTTACTGCAGGCAGGAGCAGTAGAGGGTCTATTCGTTTGGGTAGCAGTACGGTGCTAGCGTCAAGTGGTGATAGCAGGTCGAGCGTTCGGAGCTCGGTCTATCAGCTGGTTGATAGATAGCAGGTATATCGGCGCTATCGTAGGTCAATAGATTGCAGGCGTATCGGCGCGATCGTTTGGTTGGTAGATCGTAGGCATATAGGCACGATCATTCGGTTGGTAGATCGCAGGCGTATAGGCATGATTATTCGGTCGGTAAATCGCAGGCGTACAGGCACGATTATTTGGTTGGTAGATCGTAGGCGTATTGGCGCGATTAGTATTGTAATAGCAGGCATAGCGGCGCTATCGGTTGGTTGATGTATTGTATGCATATTGGTACGATTATTGTCTGTGTAGGTAGTAGTACGGTACTAGCGACAGAGTCATTCGGGTGGCAGTATAATGCCAGTAATGGAGTTGTATTCGTAGGCGTATCAGCACGAATTCTTGTCTGTCTGTAGGCGTATTGGTACGTCTTAATTCCTCTGGCAATTCTTTTTTTGTTGTATGCGGGCAACAAGACGGAAGAAGAGGCACCAATATATAAACGCTGTTGGATGTGGTATTCAACGTGGCAGAGCCGCTAGGATTGTGGTAGAGTGTTAAGAATGTAGGAATAGCGTGCTGGCAGAACTTTGAGAGTCTGGCAGAGCTGAAATTGTTATAAGATAAGGGCGTGCTGGCAACTGCTATAGATGCTGACAGAGGGGTATAAGGGCTGGAGAGCGCGTTATTGACGTGATTTCTTGATAGGTTCAGTAAAGAAGTCGAGTTTGACGTTGTGTAAGAGGTAAGGGGTAGTTGTGCAAGAAGCTGAGGGGGAGTTGGGGAACGCGTGGTCTTCTTTGTGTTTGTGTAAGGAAGTGAAGGTGGTAAGCTTGCGGTGAGCGTGATGGACGTAGAATTAAGGGTGGGTAAGGCTGTTAATTCCTTGAATATCTTTTAGATTCTTTGCTCGTGTAAGGAGGAAAGAAAATATCTGATATTCCTTAGCATAAGGTAGTTCTGTAAGTTCGTGTAAGGAAGTCGCAGAGGCCTTATCTCTTCTGAAAAGACCTTGTTAATCTATGGTATAACCTGTGAGGTTAACCATTGATTAATGTAGGTTTTACAGGGGGGGTGGCCTATTAAGAGTATACTCTTGTTCTGATGTTATTGCAAATAGGTATCGAAAGCAGAGGATCGTAAGGATCGCGGTGCCTAAGTAGGGGGTTGATTAGTCACCATAAGGGTGACTAATCAGATACACGCGACCGCGCAATATACATTCCAACAGAGAATATGTTTTTAAATTCCTAGTATTAACGGAGTAGTTTCTGTTCCACTAGTTCCTTATCTATAAGCTTACTTTCCCCACTAAGCTGGTTATAGGCTAGGGCTTCCTTGTTTTTAATTATCTGGTTAATTTTGTATAAGCTAGTTGTAAAGGCAATAGTGTTAGGCTATTTTAAGTTCTAGTAGAACTCTATAGCATTAATATAGCAGATATTAACTAGTGGAAGGTTTATAGGTTTCTTTATAGGCGTTCTATAGATTATATTTTATAGTAGAGGGTTTATAACCCTCCTTAGCTCCTATTCCATTTTCTATAAGTTATCCTTTTGGTCTATATATTTAGTACAGTGTCTAATATTCCTTGCTATTCTTTATAGCTATATAGGGCCTAAGCTAGCTGGCTTATTACTAACTTCTTGGGTTTTTAGTGCTAGTGGTGTAATATTAGTAGTCTGGGGACGGCGTAGTATATAGACCCGTTATAAATTAAGCTGTATATCTTTCTTAAAGGCCTAGTCCCTACGCATAGCATTAGCCTAGTAAATAGTGTCTATTTATAGCCGTATAAGATTTTCCATTATAATGCTAATTTCCTTTATAAAAAAAGGTATTGGGGGTAAGGTTTTAGATTAGACAAGCCATCTACTCCGTATATTAAGCTGTAAGCCTAGATAGGCTAGCCATTTTCTTTCTAAGATTATATTATGGCTTCCTAGGTCCGTAATAAAAAAGGGGATATTATACTACCTTTATCCGTCTATACGGAGATAAATCCATAAGATAGTTATAATGGGTGGTCCTATTTATCTATTATACCCGTAAATAGGAATTAGTTTAGGCAGTTCTTTAAGGGGTATATTTAAAAAGGTAGCCAGCTTTATAGTATACTGTATATTTATTAAGGCAAAGGTATTTACTTATTATTATTCATTGCTTAACGTCCGATTCGGATCCCTATTGGGCCCACACGGACTACTCCTTATATACATATAGGGAGAAAACTCTATTTGAGAAAACCCTATAATCCATCTCCCCGCCTTTTAGGGCTCGCTTACAAGTCGCCTATAAGTTACCAGTGGTGCTCTACTACCTTACTTTTTAACCTCCTTGGGAACCACTGCTGCCGTAACAAACCTATGGACGCGCTAGTATTACACACTGTACTCTACTCCTGTAGAGTTATTAGGGGGCGCCTATTACTCACCCCTTTACCTTCTATTGCTATTTCCTTTGCAACCCAGAACTAGTCTAGCACATTTTAGCTAATAAGCCACCGGGTAGCCGCCTTGAGGCCTTTCTATATTAAAAGTAGTGTATTATAGTTTTCTATACCAGCTGCTAAGAGCATTGCTTCTTAGCTGGTGTGTAAGGGGCATAATAGTATTACGTGTTTTGGTGTCTGTCTTGGCCAGCCATATTCACACCTTAGGCTACCTACTGGGATACCCACCTAGTAAAGCCAATCTTTTAGTCCTATTATTCCTGTCCTTAAGAGTGTTGCTATTGTATTTTCTGCCTTTATTAGGCCCTCTTAGAGCCCTTAGGTATTTACCCCCTATAGTATTACCTATGCTACGGCTTAGGTTCCCCTTGCCTAAGTCTACCTCTATACCTTTGACTTCTATTTGTCTCTCCAATATCAGTCTAACCAGTATTATATTATAGTAGATGGTTTTCTAATACTCTTTTATACTCTACTTTAGCTCCTTTTTCTCCCTTACTATTGTCTTTACTAGCCTCTTACGCGTCTCCCTTCCTCCTCTATATAGGCCTAGGCCCTAGCGCCATACTATTCTTCTTCTACTTTCTCTACCTGTTTTTCTAATATATCTTCCCTACTTTAGGGTTATTGGTTTCTTCTCCTATAGGGCACCCTAGGGTCCCTCTATAGTTTGTTTAGGCATATCTTAATATACTTTGTAATATTAAAGTTACGTTCCTTTTACACCCTTTACATTACATCTGTTACGGACGCTTTAAGTATAATGTTACGACTACTTAGAGAAGAGTCGGCGGAAGCTAGTTGGTTAATACAGGCACGGTCTAGGATGGATCCGGTGGAACTATGTAACAAGGAATGGTAAGCGAGTCACATAACGTTGTATGCAGTATACAAGGAGTACGTAGTATACGCTATATATAACACGTATAACACGTACCTTACGTATAAGGGAGGATTTCTTAGGAGTATGGTTGTGTATTTAAAGGACCTTAGTCCCTACCGTAGATAGTTCTCTCCTTGTAGTGAATCTTAAAATACAATTAGAGTTAATTTGTTAGGTAACTACTCCACTAGTTATTATTACGTTGTTGATTTTATTTATACCTATATACCTAGCCCATTAACAGAACCCACCGTAGTTCTTGCTATAAGGTTCCGTTATATATTTACTACTAAGGTTACGGTATTAAACAGAGAAATTAAACAATATGCCACTAAAAGCAGCACCAGTTATAACGGCGTTAGTAACAGCCACAACCTTAGGGCTAGGTAATACTAGTATAGACAAGGGGGATTCTTAAGTGGTTACACAAGGTTAGTTACAGGAAATGGTTGATCACTTATAAGACAATAATAGGATACTTAAAGAACGCATTAATGGTATTAGAGCAGTAAAGATCAAGTTACCTTTAATTAAATGGTTCTTAGGAGAGAAGTTAAAGCTTAAAGGGTTTCTTACGTAAATGCACTTTAAAGTAGTACAGGAAGGAGCGAAGTTAGCAACGTCGTTAGATTAAGTAGCCTATACAGGGTTGTTCCTAATGGGGAGGGCACTTAAGTGGTTTAAGCCGTATCTTACGGAAATATAGGCTAATGGCATAACAACTACTAACCAAGATGTACGGTATATATTTGCCAGTTGGAACGGGTTTGTAGAGTAACTAATATAGATGTTTGGAGACCTAGAAGCTATAACTATAGCAGAACGAAAGCTTTAGAACTTAGTATAACGTACTTTAGCAATTAAGTATACAACCCAGTTTTAAACACTAGCTACATAGGTTAAGTGGAATGATAGGGCGTTTATGGCATAGTATAAACAGGGACTTAAGGCTAAAGTCCAGGACGTAATTATCCTAATAGAAGATGCGGATACTCTAAGAGAGTTAATAGATTAGTTAATAAAGATTAATAATAGGATCTACCAAAAGGAACAAGCTAAAAGAGGGTAAGACAAAGTTCTATAGTTATATAAGGCGCAGAGTACGCAATAACAGACATAGAGTTAGAAACTATAGTATAGCGCAGAGCTAATGGACCTAAGTGGTACTAAAGAAACCTAAAGATAGGAAAAGAAACTATAGAAACCTAGAGGTTAAGGATTAAGTAATTAAAGGACCTAGGAGTAGAGGCTAAACTAGGGATCTCCGCAGTAGAAGACGTTTAGGCGGACTCTATAGCAAGAAAGATAGTTTAAGGATAGAGCTTGCATAAATTACGGAAAATAGGGTTATTTCACCAGAGACTATAGAGGTGGTTAGAGTAACTATATAGTAAAGGGAACTAGACCAGTAGACGGTACATACGCATAGAGAGATAACGGTGCACTGCGAGGAACAAAGGAATGTTCAATTAACAGTTTTGCGTATTGTTATAATAACGCATACCAAATTTATAAAGACGCTAAGTATGGCGTAAGCTATTGGCTATAGGAGCTATTATTATCTAAGTTTAAAGGAACTAGCGAACCAGCTCGCAGATTGGATATTAAAGATAATAAATTTAATATAGGCGAAGCATTTACCAACAATAAGGCAATAAAGGCAGCTTACTAGGAGCATATAGACCTTAGAGAAGTTAAAATAGAAGTAGAGACTAAAACCATCACCAAATAAGGTTTAGTAACGGATATTATAACACCATTAGATACGATTTCCATCGCTTTATAAGACGATAGGAGTAACGTTTAGAAGAAACTAAGTAAGTAGATAACTGCTAGTGCTAGCTTATCACTTAATAAAGGCAAAAGGCTACAGGCTCAAGATTCTTAAGAAGAGATAAAAGAAGCTTAAAACTCTTAAAGTGAGATAAGACACACCTAAGAACCCACAACGGACGAAAACCGATAGGAAAGGGTAGCAATTTAGTTTAGTAATAAACGAATAAGTATAGGACGCAAGTTTAAGAACTACAAGTTTAGGGAATAAATAAGAATGTTAGTAATCCTAGGTAAACATAGTGTTTAGCCTAAAGATTAAACAGTTAATACCCGGATTAAAAAGTAAGACAACTATAAAGATCTAGCTATAAGACGCAGAAAATAAGAAACTATAGATAAGTTTAGAATAAGAATTATTATATAGTAAGAGCAGAAGCTAGACAAGAGGTTAGCTATACCAGGTTATATAAGGGACAGAGCACCCGTATAAAGAGTTACTAATAGGCTAAGTGCAGGGACACCTAGGGCAAAATGGTTAGATAAACTGGAATAAGAAGAGGATCTAGATATTCCAACTAGGTTTAAAGAAAGACATACTAAAGAATGTTATAATATAGTAATAACACGGTACTTTCTAATAGATAGACCATATACACTAAACCAGTTGTATGGAAAGTGGTATAGGCAACGACATAATAATAAATGGGAAGATTTTTATATGTGGCTAGATAAAAAAGTTGTCCAAAACTAACCCATTATGGAAAAACGTATAAGTCATATTAAAGGAGTATTAATTATAATATTAAGGAACCTAAAAGAGGGATCTAGGGACTAAAGAAGTGAGTAATAAATCTTAGTACCCACAGTAGAGATACCAGTGGTTAGGTTAACTAGGTATAGGTTTAAACTTAAGGATAAAGACAAACTAAGAGTTAACCTAAAATATACAGCATATTATACCCTATTGTGGATAGCTTGTGTGGATAATACGTATAATATATATAGAGCACTAAAAAATAAGAACCGGAAGTACCTAGTAAGAATATATTAGGCACCAGAGGAAAAGCGGTTTAGGAATGCTAAGTATATATATAGTTAGCACCTAGTAGAAGTATAAGGTTAGGGAGACTTAACACTTTAACTAGAAAGATTCCTTACGGAAGAATGCCTAGACAGATAATAGTGGTAGGAGTGCCTAGAGAACACTTGTCTATAGTATATAGAGGAAAAGAAACAAACTAAGTATTGGTTAAAGTTGGACTAAGTATAAGCAGGATTAAGCAGCCAATAGTTAGGAAAAGGGGAGGTGTATAGGACTAGAGGGAACTAGTATTAGAGCCTTAGACCCTTAAAGGAATTTAAGGATAATACCTAAATTTAAGAGCTAAGTGGCAAGATCAGCAGTTCAAAGTATTAGTAGATAGTGGAGCAATAAGGAACTACATATTACCAAAGGTAGTAGAAAGAATGGGGTTACTATATAGATAAAAGGAACACCTATATCTACTTATAACGATTTTAGGAGATTAGATAGCCTATAAAGGAGGCATTATTAATCTTAAAATAGGACCTATTTAGGTAACTATTAAAGGGAGACCAGTTAGAATGTCTTTTAATATCCTACTGTTAGGACAGGACAAGGCGATACTAGAAATGCCTTAGTTATAGAAGTATAATCTAAAGATTGATTGGGTTATAGGTTAAGTTAATATTAAGGATATACAATAACGTAAAGTAAGACAGTAAACTAAGTTGGTATAGTACTAAGTTAGAGCGATATATGAAGAGACTAAGCGAGGCTTAAGTTATATACCAAAGAGATACTATAAGTATAGAAAAAAGTTATGGTTACCAGAAAGTAAGAAGCTGTTAGAGCATATAGCTTAGGACTATAAAATAGAATTAGAAGAGGGAATAAGTCTAAAGTTCTTTCTAATCTATAAGCTTACTAAAACAGAGTTAGTAGCGCTTAAGGAGTTTGTCCAGGAGAACTTATAAAAGGGATATATTAAACCATCGCAGTTATTAGCAGGATATCCAGTACTATTTATCCTAAAGAAAAACAGAAAACTTAGGATATATATAGACTATAGACAATTAAATAGCATTACTAGGAAGGATAGGTATCCTTTACCCTTAATTAGCGAAATCCAAGACAGGATAGGTAATATAAAAGTCTTTACAAAGATAGATCTAAGGTGGGTGTACCATTAGATCAGAATTAAGGAAGGCAACAAGTAGAAGGCAGCCTTTAGGTTAAAGGAAGGACTATATAAGCTATTAGTTATATAGTTTAGGCTTATAAACGCACTAGTAATGTTCCAGAAGCGAATTAATAGTGTATTAGGCGAATACCTAGATAAATTTGTTATGGCATACCTTAACAACATTATTATCTACTTAGAAAGTAAGGAAGAGCATAGAGAACACGTCAAGTGGGTCTTAAAGAGACTATAGGAAGAAAAGATGCCAGTAGTAATTAAGAAATGCAAGTTCTTTACCAAGAAGACCGATTTTGTTGGGTTTATTATTAAACTAGGCCAACTTAGTATAGATCCAAAGAAAATTAAGGCTATAGTAAATTGGCAAGAACTAGAGAACGTTATATAGTTAAAATCGTTCCTAGGGTTTTGTAATTACTGCAGAAGGTTTATAGCGCAATGGTTATAGGACATTAAGCCGTTTACATAGTTAACAAAGAAAGAAGAACTATGGGCGTAGGGAAAGGAATAATAAGAACTATTTAAAAGAATTAAAGAGTTGTTTACCTAGGAGCCAGTTCTTAAGATCTATTAACCAGGTCTAGAGACGGTTGTAGAAATAGATATATTAGACTTTGTACTAGGAGCGTACTTCCTATAGAAATATTAAAATAGATGGCACCTAGTGGCATATTACAGTTAAAAGATAACACCACTAGAGTTAAACTATGACATCTATAACAAGGAGTTACTAGGTATAGTTACAGCATTTAAGAAATAGAGAGCATTCTTACAAGGCACAGAAAAACCATTTGTGGTAAAAATAGACTATAAGAACCTTATAGGATTCCTAGCGACAAAGGAACTTAACTAAAGACAGGTTAGATGGGCGGAAATGCTTATAGAATACCATTTCGAAATTTAGTATACTAAGGGTATAGACAATACACGAGCAGATGCTCTAAGCAGGAAGGCTGAACTATAAAGCGATAAAAAGCTATTAGGAGCTTTGTTACAAAAGGATTAAGATGGATTGATTAGGTATAATTATCCAAAGATTATAGCAACTAAGAAAAGTTAGATCCATAAATTACTAAAGAGTAAGTAGACATAGAAGATCTAAAAAGTATAGGTAGAGGATCTAGACTTAGAGTAATACAAAAATAGAGAAGTAACGTATATGCCTAAGTCTATTACAGAAGAGTTTGTTAAGGAATTCCATAAGGGAATAATACAAGGACACAGTGGAGCTATAGGCTTAGTATTAAGACTTTAAGAGGAGTATATTATTTAAGGAATCTAGGGACTAGTAAGATAAGTTATAAAGAAATATCTAGATTGCCAAAGGAATAAACCGACGAGGTATAAGCTATATAGAGGGCTACAACCTATTAAGACACCAGAAAGACCATAGGAGGTTATATTATAGGACTTTATTATTAAACTACTAAAGTTAAGAGATCCTATTACAGGACAAGATTATAACGTAATTTTAGTGATAGTAGATAAGCTAACAAAGTGGGGATACTTTATAGCATGCACTAAAGAGATATTAGTAGAAGATATCGCTAGAATTTATATAAAAGAAGTATTCGCAAGATATAAAGCACTAGATAAGATTATATTAGATAGAGATCTAAGATTTATAGCAGTATTTTAGAAAGTATTTCTAGCAGAATAAGGGGTTCGCGCAGTAATATCTATAGCGTATTATCTGCAGACGGATGGATAAACAGAAAGACTAAACTAGACACTAGAATAGTATCTAAGGTATTATATTAATTACGTATAGAATAATTAGGTATCGTTGTTACTAGTTATATAGTTTATATATAATGCAATACTATAAGAAGGAATGGGAATATTACTATTTAAGGCGAATTACGGATATAAACTAAGAATATTATTATTACTATATTAAGCAAAAAAGACAAGTAGCACAGCTAAGTAAAGAATGGAGATGTTAATAAATCTTTATACAGACCTTAAAGAAACAGCTAAACTAGTATAAGAATGAATGAAAAGGTACTATAATGCTAAGAGATCTAAGGGACCAGATCTTAAGGAGGGGGATAAAGTATAGCTACTATATAAAAATTTTAAGAGTTGACGACTAAGTAAGAAGTTGGACTACGTTAGGCTAGGACCTTTTAAAATTAAGCAAAGAGTTTTATTAGTTACGTATAAGTTAAACCTACCAGCTAAAATAAAAATTTACCCTATACAGCATATCGCAATGCTAGAACTAGTATACGGAAATGTTAAGCTACTAGTCTATAAGGCAGATATGTATAGAGGATAAGAGGAAGACAAATAGCAAGTTTTAAAGATTATTAGTTATGAGGATATAGATAATAAAATATGGTATAAAGTAAAGTGGATAGGCTATAGTGAGATTACCTAGGAACCACTAAGCAACCTAGAGAACGTTATAGGAAAGGTATGGGAGTATCAGAAGAGAATAGGTTAGGCAATATTAATAAAGAGAAATTGCAAAAAAACGAGTTACCTAAGGGGGACCCAAGAGGAGCAATTGCTAAGCTACTTGGAGTTGTTTCCCTTATAGGAGGAGAGTTAATTCTTTTATTACCTAGCTTAGACAAACCCTATTAAACAAGTTTCCACTTCTTAGAACAGACCTTCTCACAAACACGTTTAAGATAAAGAAGACGGGCAGAAGCTAATAGGCGGGCTTTAAGGGTACGCTGTTAAGTAGCTATAGCCTCCTGCTCCGCTTCCTATAAATAATAAAGCTTATCTAAGGCGCTTAAGAGCTTACTATTAAGCTTTACAGTGGTAGATTAAACATAAGACCCTATAATAGGTTACTTAGGGAACTTAAAGACTAATAAAAGTTATAGGACGCGTATACTTAGCGTTAGAGATAGAGCGAATGTCGCAGGACAATTAAACGTTTGCTTTAGTACACTCCGAGTAAAACAAGGGTTATTGGGACGAAGGACTCGCTAGCGCGATATATACCAACCCCGCTTTTACGCAATAAGAACACGGAGACGGCATTATCTCACTAAGCGATAGTATGGCGGCTACAGTGCAAGTATAGCGCTGCGCTTGCGAGGAAGAGGAAGCTTTAGGTATAATAAGCAACGATATTAACTAGACTAATTAAACGGACATTATACCTCTAGTGGACGACTTAGAGAGGTTAGGAATCTTTAAGAACGAAGATAAAGAGGAGGGAGATAGTGTTACGGACGCTTTAAATATAATGTTACGACTACTTAGAGAAGAGTCGGCGGAAGCTAGTTGGTTAATACAGGCATGGTTTAGGATGGATCCGGTGGAACTATATAATAAGGAATGGTAAGCGAGTCATATAACGTTGTATGCAGTGTATAAGGAGTACGTAGTATACGCTATATATAACACGTATAACACATACCTTATGTATAAGGGAGGATTTCTTAGGAGTATAGTTGTGTATTTAAAGGACCTCAGTCCCTACCGTAGATAGTTCTCTCCTTGTAGTGAATCTCAGAATATAATTAGAGTTAATCTATTAGGCAACCACTCCACCAGTTATTATTACGTTGTTGATTTTGTTTATACCTACATACCTAGCCTATTGACAGAACCCACCGTAGTTCCTGCTATAAGGTTCCGTTACAACATCGGCTTTAATATATAGTTATAGGGGGGAAATATTGGCTTCCTTCTTAAGTAGTGCTGTGGCCGTTCGCTTATACCCACCTATTATACTCCTAAGGTAGGCTATTTGGACCTTTTAGAGTGGTTTAAGGAGTAATTTAGGGGGGCCTTTTTTAGTTTCTCCAGTGGCCCAAATGCTAGATCCATACGTTATAGTTAGCCGGACAACTGCTGTATATAGTAGGTATAACCTCTAGAAGCATAGACCCCATATAGAATTAACAATCCTAGATATGGCGATATACTATACTTAGCCCTTATGGGCCGCTTATGCCGTATATACGCTCTACCGGAGCTTGCTATCTACCCACACTCCTAATACCCTTAGGCCTTAAACCGGTTAACCCCTAAAGCCTTAGATATAGATTATATGCTAAAGATCTATAGATTAGTTACATTTTCTTATAAAATAGATTAGCTGGTATTTCTCTAGTAAGAATTGGACTCTATATCATCTTGCCTATTCTATATAGGTATTATAGGCTTTCTCTAGTGTCCTATAGTTCTCTGCGGCTGTTAGCCCATATATAATTAGGTTTATGTTATTAATAAAGCCTATTCCCTAGGTCGCCCCTTCCTTAAAGGTGTTAAGCAGGTTGCTTACAAAGAAAAAGAAGAGTATAGGCGATAGAGGTAATCCTTATAGTATTCCTATTACAACTATAATAGGGGGGCTCTAGTATCTGCTAAAGACCAGTAATGTTTCTTTCTAGCCTATAAATCCTTAAACAAATTAAATAATCCATTTTAGAAAGCCCTTTGCCCTAAGAATATATAGGAGACGCTTATAGGGTATATTATTATAGGCGCCGCTAATATCTAGGCTAAGCATTAATACTATAAAGTCCTTTCGCATAGCCCATGCAGTTTTAATGGTAGCAGTAAGTAGTGTAAGTACTAATAGCGTTAAGCGATTCTTTCTTGCCCCTATTTAGCTTTATAGTAGTAGGGCGTGTTCCTCTACCATATCTACTATATAGTCCGCTATAACCTTTTCTAAGATCTTGCTTAGGGTGTTTTCTAAGGTAATAGGGCAGTAGCTTCCTAGGATTAAGTAGTCTACTTTGCCTTCTTTTTATAAGATAACCGTCGTCATAGATCTTCTAAGTCGCAGGTAGTAGCCTATTGCAAAGCATGCTCTAGCTACGTCTACAAGCCAAGGTGCTATAAGTGGTCTATAGGTCTTTAGGGCTTTATTTAGGATCCCATCTAGTCCTAGTACTATATTGTTTGAGAGGCGGCTAATAGTTCTGGCCATTTCTTTAGTTATTATGTCGCTGTTAACCCTTAGGCAAGTTACCAGTGTTTCACTAGTAATATCGCTAAGGTCTACTAGAGCCGGTTAAGGGAAAAATCTTTCTATAAGGATCTTTGCCTTTTTATTATTGTTGCTTATAGCCTATAGTTTGCCTACTCTTTATAGGGGTAGTAGGTATGGATCTTCTACTAGGCGTCCCGCCTTTTTCTTTGCCTATTTTGCTATAGTCCAAAGGCCCTTATTATAGGGGAGACTCGGGTTAGTAGTGTATTCATTTATAAACTATCTCTAGTTATTCCTTGCTTCTTTTCTTAGGGTATTCTTTAGCTAGTTTCTTGTGTCTTTATATTATCTCTTATCCTTAGAATTATAGCTACTTGTGTATTTCCTCCTTGCTTATCATTAGCCGGCTATAAGGGCCGCGCACTATACGGACTATGCGTGTCGCGCGTAGGGGCCTGGTTTTGAAATTAGGTAGTGCTCTTTTAGCCCACTTTTAATTACTGCCTAGATCCTTTCTAGTCTTTAATTAATTTCCTTAGAGGTAGCCAATAAGCCTCGCTTATTTAGTATTAGGTGGATTTCTTCTAGGTCTTAGAGTTGTTATTTAATTGTATTAAGGAAGCTATCTATGTTAAGCTTCCTTATTGCGTATCTTTTGCCATTTAGTTGCGCCTTGATGTCCAGATCTAGTTATATCTGGATAGGGATATGGTCTGAGGTAAGTGCCCATTCTTCTTTAGGGGAGCACCTTTTAAGTCTCTAGTATAGGTTTTCGTCCATAATCGTGAGGTTAATTGTACTTTTGGCGGTGCCCCATTGCCATATAATTGCACCTAGGGGGGTAGCTAGCTTAAGGCCCCCGTTGTCTATAGCTCTTAGTAGGCACTCTACCTATTAATTGGCAGCAATATAGATGCCCCCCTACTGTGGGTGGTGGAGGTTCATGTCTCCTAGTAGGATGGACTCCGCGTATTCAGTTTCTAGCAAGCTTATTACAGATATAATGTTCTCTGTCTGTGCTACCCCTTCGACCCTAGGGTTATAGACATTAATGATTTGTACTGGTCCCCTGTATATCTGGCAGGTAGTTATATATTAGCTATAATATAGTAGAGTTCGACATGCCTGCTTATCCAGGCCTCTACCCCAGTTTTCAGTAGCTTATTCCCACCTTTAGGCGTCACTACCTCTACGGTCAAGGCCGGGCCAGAACCTCTCCCGCCTGAGTAACTCCTGTTTGCTCCTTAAGCATATCTCACCGGCGTACCGCCCTAGAGGCAAACGGTTCCGTCTGTTGATATACCGACACGCGCATCCGTTCTCTCGAGCCACGTAGCAGTCTCTCCGGCCAGGGTATAATCCTGCCTGCCTACCAGGTGCACTAAGGGTTAGAGCCCAGCTAAGGGGTAAGGTCCTTAGAGCCAGCAGTGGCTGCTACATACTACGCCCCGCAGGAGGCTAGTAGTAGTGTAGGGGCGTAACACCCTATACTACTGCCAGTTCCCGTTTCGCGTTGCCTGTAGGAGTCTCCTTATGACAGGCCGACCGTGTCTTGTAGGATGGGGCTATAGAGACAGGTCCCGTGCCAGGTGACCTACTCCCCCCTCTCCTACTAACTAAGCTTATGTCCCCCCTTCCTATAAGCTGGCCTGTGTCTCTAACTGTCGAGTCCTTATCTAACTGGCCTGTGTTTCCCCTGTAGCCTCCCCTATATATATGCATTAGGTTACGTGCACCACGCCTATTAAGACCCTCCTGTGAGTCGCCTGTGAGTCGACTATAGGTTAACTGTGAGTCAACTGAGTCGAACGCCATGGGGCCGTCGAAGCTGGCCTGTGTTTCCGCTGCCTAGAGCTTTGCCCGTGTTTCCACCTCGTTGAGCCGTCTGGTCGCCGTCGCGTCGCCATCGCGTCGCTGTCGCGTCGCTGTCGCTGTCGACCAGGTCGCGCGCACCACGCCTATTAAGACCCTCTTCTGAGTCACCTGGGTGTACCGGATACCAGATAGGCCCTTGGAGGGGTCTTAACGAGTTCTCTAGGCAGGGCCTTAACAAGTTCTTCGCGGTGGCCTTGGGGCCTTAACAAGTTTCGTATGAGGTGCCTGTGACGCGTTAACCTTAACAAGTTCTTATAAAAAGAGGATCCCTACGCCCTCGTCGCGTTCCCTTTGCGATCTCAGAGCTAGTGCAAGCCCAAGGGTGTCCTGTTATACGTCTAGGACGCATCCACGTCGACTGGCTGGATAAGGCCAGTTTCGGGCCTGGCTGCGAACCAGGTAGTCGTATATTAGGTGGTTTTCGTATCCCAGTTTCCCTTGGTAGGCCTCCCTAGATGGTAGAACAGGAGCTCCAAGCGGAGGCAGTGAGGCTCCTGGTGTTATTGAGAGCGATGCTTTGTACGATGCTTCGTACGCGTCGCGGGCTCAACACCACAGAGTCGCCACGACAGCGCTGCACGCGCTGCGACGGCTCTCTACCATCGCCTCTGCACTTGGCCATCAAGAGGAACGGATTCCAGATGATGTTTCCACCCGCGGCGACGTGGACGCGTGCAGTAGGGCTTCGCGGGCAAGGTATTTACTTTAGAGTCAGCTAAAGTAGAGGTTAAAACTTAATATTTATTGTGGAATAAAGTATAAGGGATAGTGTAGCTTCTTCTACTAACTAGCCAACCTAGATTAATATATAATATATTAATTCCTTTTAACCCTAAAGAGGAGTCTTGCTCTAGGGTTCCTCTTTTTCTAACTTTATACTATTCTCCTAAATTAATAGGACCTTATTTATCTTTGCCGCTATTAGGTAGTCTTTTATAAAGTAGTTTTTCTGGCTATATAAGAAGCAGGCTCCTTAATTACTAAGGGCCTATCTATAGGGGTTGCTGTATATAGGTTAAGTATTTACTAGACCCATAGTAGGGCTAGCTATACAGCTAGCTACTAGGTTAATGGTAGGTAGTATAGTTGGTACTATAGGGGTTGCAGATCTTACTGGGGCGCTATAGCCTATTCTTATAATACTAGTGTTCTGGTTAGCAGAGCTTCTAGTCTTATACTACTTAGCATATGCTTTGATTTAGTAGAGGCCCTACGTCAGGAAAACGGGAAGTGGTGTAGGAAATTTGGTTTCGCTAAAAGTGTTTTTGGGGCCCGGGGCCAGCTTTGCGCCATATTAGCCAACCCCTAGAGCAATACGCTAGATTTCCGCCATATTAGCTAAGCCCTAGAGCTATACGCTAGCATTACGCTAGCTTACGGCTATAAAATAAATATTATTAGTATTATTGTATTTATTGCTATTAGGGTATTAAAATCCTAAAGGCTCCCACGGAAAGCTAGCCGTAACAGTTACTATTCCTTATTACATAGTTCCACGGGCTCTATCCTGGACTGTGCCCTTATTAACTAACTAGCTTCTTCTATCTTATCTCTAAGTAGTTGTAATATTGTACTTAAAGCGTCTGTAACACCATCTCCCTTCTCTTTATCTTTGTTTTTAAAGATTCCTAACATCTCTAAGTTATCTACTAGAGGTGTAATATCCGTCTAATTAATTTGGTTAATATCTTTACTTATTATGCCTAAGGCGTCTTCCCTTTTTTAGGCTAAACGTTAGTCTTATACTGCTGCGTCCATACTATTACTAGGTAAAGTTATACCTTCCTATTCTTGTTATATAAAAGAGGGGTTAGTTTATATTGCGATTCTATTACCTACCAACTAATAACTATCTTTTTGTGCTGAATATACGCGAGCGAATGTGCGATTGTCCTATAACGTTTATTCCGTCTCTAACGCTAAGTATACGCGTCCTATTACTCTTAATAGTCTTTAAGTACCCTTGTTAATTGCTACTAGGGTTCTAGGTTTAATCTACTACTATAAAGCTTAATAGCGAACTGTTAGGTGCCCTAGACAAGATTTGTCGACTTTAGAATAATAAGAAAAAGATCCTAGCTAAGAAAGACCGGATCTATAAGGCTTGTAGGTCTACTTATATTTATCTTCTTTATCTTAAGAAAGTTTATAAGAAGGTGCGTTTTAAGGAGTAAAAATTAGTAAAACAAGGCCTTTAGGAACTTAGCAATAAAAGAACAGATTCTCCTCTAATAGAGAGGGAAATAACTCTAAATACCTTGGCAGGTGCTCCTCTTAAGTCCCCCTTAGGTGGCTTATTCTTTAGTAATCCTTTTTTATTAATACTGCCTAACCTATTCTCTTCTAATACTCCTATACCTTTCTTATAGCATTTTTTAAGTTGTCTAGTAGTTTCTAGGTAGTCTCTTTATAGCCTATCTACTTTACTTTATACTACGTTTTGTTATTAATATCCTTATAACTAATAATCTTTAAAACTTCCTATTTATCTTTCTCTTGTCCTCTATATATGTCTGCCTTATAGACTAGTGGCTTAATATTCCTATATGCTAGCTCTAGTATTATAATATGCTATATAGGGTAGATTCTCATTTTCTCCAGTAAGTCCAACTTATATATAACTTCTAAGATCTTTGCCTTAACCTTAAATAGTCCTAGTCTGACATAGTCTAACTTCTTACTTAGTTATTAACTCTTAAAAAATTTACATAGTAGCTATACTTTATCTCCCTCCTTAAGATCTGGTTCCTTAAATCTCTTAGCATTATAGTAACTTTTTATTCTTTCTTATACTAGTTTAGCTGTTTCTCTAAGATATATATAAAGATTTATTAAGTTCTCCATTCTCTACTTAGCTGTGCTACTTATTTTTTTTACTTATTATAGCGATAACGATGTTCTTGGCTTATACCCGTAATTCGCCTTAAAAGGTAACATATCTATCCCTTCCTATAGTATTATATTATATACAAACTATATAACTGGTAGTAATAATACCCAATTGTTTTACGCATAATTAATATAATGCCTTAGATACTATTCTAGTATCTAGTTTAGTCTTTCCATTTAACCGTCTGTCTGTGGGTAATATACAGTTAACGTTGCTGCTTAAACCCCTTGTTCCGCTAAGAATACCTCCTAAAATACTGCTACAAACCTTAGATCTCTGTCTAATATAACCTTTATTAGTACTCCGTGCCTTATAAATACTTCTTTAATATAGATTCTAGCTATATCCTCCACTTGTCACGGGACTCACTCGTTCTCACGTCTCTGCGCGTCTTTGACGTTCTTGACCCGTGCTCACGTTCGTCCCGAGACACCTACGCACGTTCCCCTACAACCCCTATTTATACCTTGTACCTGGCAC